>ENA-OQEX01000950-OQEX01000950.1-human-gut-metagenome-genome-assembly--contig:-NODE-950-length-12497-cov-5.764026_pt1 | contig 12497 bp, 18 predicted proteins | sample MGYA00242802_ERZ504649 | MGnify/ENA primary metagenome ERZ504649 (study PRJEB26092, sample SAMD00036194) | human gut metagenome | host: Homo sapiens | study: EMG produced TPA metagenomics assembly of... | reverse complement strand
ATAGGGAAGTCCTTCGTTGCTTGAATGCGACTGTCCGTGAATATCCTCGTGGTGCGCACATCGTCGAGCTGGGTGAGCAGAGCCACAATACGGGTGTTCTGCTGGATGGCACGATGGAAGAATTTTTGTATGATGAAAATGGCAATCAAATCAGCATCTGCCGTTTTTGTCCCGGAGAAGTATTTGGTGCAGAACTGGCCTGTACTGGCTGGACGGTAAGTCCGGTCTGTCTGCGTGCCAGTTCGGACTGTACCGTAATGCTGCTGGATTTCAGCGCATTGATGTCACAGAAGACGCTGACCTGTCCCTGCCGGATGCAGGTCACAGCAAATCTTATGCAGGATATGGCGCAGCAGCTCCTCTTTTTTAACACAAAAGTGCGTATTTTAGCACAGAAACGGCTTCGAGATCGTCTGAAGATTTATCTTCAAACCTTGACACCCGATGAAAAAGACTGTTACAGTCTGCCCTACACCCGGACAGAACTGGCGGATTTCCTCTGTGTGGACCGCAGTGCTCTTTCCCGTGAGCTGTGCCGGATGCGCGATGAGGTATCCTTGATTTTTCCGGTGCAAAGATCCATCTGCTGAACCCAAAGTTTTTGTATGGCTGGAACTGACAGCACTTCTAAATCCATGAAAAAATGGTCTGCCGAACATTTTTGTTCAACAGACCATTACTTTTTAATCTTCTAATCCACGGCCTACTGATTCGCAGCGCACACCGGGCGATTCCCTCAATTTTTGGAAGTTACGTTTTAACGTCATTTCTCGGCGGTGCATCGCAGGTTTTTGGCTTGGAGTTTCTGCACCCTTTGCACGTTTTGAAACCGTGCAGAAACCGTGTACTTACTCTCAGACAAACTAAAAACCACTTCATCCGACAACGACTTGACGGCATTGGTTCGAGCGACCGCACACCAAAAATGATGGTGCTGAGAGGGGAGATGGAGCATTATTTATCGCTGGGATGTGACCATGGCAGGCTGGAGGATTGAGCCTTAGAAAACGCGCGGCAAAAATGCTAATCGCGCGGCGCGCGTTTCTCAGCGTAAATTCAGCGCAAACCAAACTTCAGCGTAAAAGTCAGCGTAAATTTTCACTTCACGCTTTTGTACTTCGTTCCCCAGCCTACGCCATCAGGCTGCAAGATGCCGTCCTTGCACATCTGGTGCAGGATATAATAGGTTTGATTCTTGTTAAACCCACACAGCTCTTGAGCTTTCTGATTCGTAATCGACGGCTTATGCTTCAGATATTCGAGAATCCGATCCTTTGCCTGAATCTGGCTGACCGTCTTGTCCTGCACATAGGCCACATCGGTTTTCACCGTTTCGTAGACCTTGAGGGACAGCATATAGGTCTTGCCGTTGAGTTCCAAAAGCCCCTCGTCCCGGAGAGCGTTCAGAACCTTGTTGGCGTTGTCATCGGTTTCCTGAATCGTCTTTGCCGCCTGCTTCAGGGTGATTTTCTGGTGCTCCCACAGATAGTGCAGAATCATCAGCTCCGACAGCGTGAACATCTTGGACCGCTTATCCTGCGTCTCTGCGATAAAACGCACGAAGCTCTGGTTTTCCATCGTGCTGCGAAGGGTCAGCCGGACAGAGTTGGGCGTGCTGGCGTACTCCGGGTAGGGTTTGCCCTCGGTGAGCATACTCTGGAACATAATGTCCACGCCCTGCCCGGAACGCTGCACATACTTCAGGTGCTGAAGAGTCATGGCGATCAGCTTATTCCGGGGAATGGACTGGTGGGTGATGATGTTACTTTCGTTGATGTCCCCCGGAAAGCCGCCGGGGTTCTCAATCGCGATCTTTGTGGGGTAGTGCTTGACGTAGACCGGTGCCATATCCTCATAGGAGCGGTGCGCCAGCGCATTCAGCAACGCCTCCTGAAAAACAGCCTCGGAGAAATCGTACACCTCCAGCCGGAACAGAAGCCCTGCCGAAAGGCAGGGCTTCTGTTAAGTGTTTTCATTCAATTCGAGTAAATCTATTCGTCTTTTGGTATTTTCTCAGTCTGCAGACAAGTAGCACATGGCTTCGCGCAGACGTCCCTCATTTTCTGCCGTAGGCTCCATGAAGGGGCTGTGGAACAGGTCCTGGAACAAATTCTCCATCTTGGGAGAGTTTGGGTCAATGCCGATGTCCTCCAGGGTCAGAGGCATGTCCATGCTGCGCATGAAGTCACGGAAAGGTGTCACCTGCTCAGGATGACCATTGAAGGCCATCTGCAGGCAGTCGCCGATGGCCACGATCTCGCCGTGGAGGTAGGGCTTTGCCTCCTGGGTAAAGTAGGTCCGCACCAGCTCGTAGGTCTCGTGACCCAGAGCGGTTTGGCCAAAGCCCTTGCTTACGCCGCTGACGATGCCGGCCACGGCAACATTCAGGTATGCAATGTCCTCCACAGCCTTGGTCAGCTTGCCCTCGCAATGTCGCGACAGGCCTGATGGGCTTCTTTCTCGTAAACGTGGTAGGCCATCTCGGCAATGGTGTAGGCGGTGAACAGGCCGATGCTCACGTCGTCCAGCAGGATCTCGCTGCGGCCGTTCTGGATCTCGATCATCTTGGCCATACCGTCCATGATGCCGCTGGCGGCGTAACGGGGCGGCTCCTTGCAGATTACATCCATGTCCATAACGATGGCGTTGACCTCATGGTCGTAGCGCAGGCTACCCAGAGAAGCTCCCTCGGCGGTGTACATAACACTCAGCGGGGCAAAGGCCGCACAGGTAGCAATAGAGGTAGGCACTTCCACAACGGGCAAGCCGCCGGCAAAGTGAGCCGTGGCCTTGGCCTGATCCATGATGCGGCCGCCGCCGACACCCACGATGACCTCACAGCCGCTAGTCAAAGCCTGCAGGGCGTGCTCCTTCGCGCGCTCGTAAGTGTTCTGATCGGGTAGATGGAGAGCTCAAATGCCACATCGGCATCTCGCAGGCTCTTTCCACCTTGCCTTCGGTGGCAGCCAGGCACGGGGGCCTGCAATGACCAGGGCCTTTTTGCCAAAGCGTGCCACTTCGTTGCCCACAAGGTTCAGAGCGCCTGCTTCCTGCAGGTAACGGCCAGCACCGAACTTGTAGGCGTTATCCAGTTTGATATCTGCCAGACTTCTTGCTTCTGCCATAGTTTTTACGCTCCTTACTCCATGTAAGCACCCTTCATGGCACTGACTGCATGCTGACTATACAGCTTCAGCAGGCCGTGGGTGTATTTGCTTGTAAAACCTTTCCAGTTTGCTTTGCGTTCTGTCAGGATGGCCTCCATTTCCTCGGGGGTCTTGTGCTGGCCCTTTACGCCGGTGATCTCCAGGCGTCGGGCCTCCACATCCAGCTCAATGATATCCCCTTCTTCCACCAGGGCAATGGGGCCGCCGGCAGCAGCTCCGGGCTCACATGACCGATGACCGGACCGCGGCTGGCACCAGAGAAGCGGCCGTCGGTAATGAGGGCCACGCTGGAGGCCAGGGCCGGGTCGGAGCAGATGGCCTCGCCGGTGTAGAACATCTCCGGCATACCGCTGCCCCGGGGGCCTTCGTAGCGGATAAACACGGCGTCACCCGGGTGGATGCGGCCGTGGAGGATGGCGTCGATGGCGTCCTCCTCACAGTCAAAAGGACGGGCATTGAGGGTAGCCTTGAACATGGCCTTGGGGCAGGCGGTGTGCTTGATGACACAGCCTTCCGGGGCCAGGTTGCCACGCAGGATGCAATGCTGCCGTTGGTGCCGATGGGGCATCAAAGCCGCGGATGATGTCGGTGCGCTGGATCTTGCGGCCGATCTTTTTGCTCTTTTCTGCCAGCAGCTCGTCGCAGTGCTGGTAGAAGCCATTCTTCTTCAGCTCCTCCAGGTTCTCCCCCAGAGTCTTGCCGGTAACGGTCTTGGCGTCCAGGTGCAGCATGGACTTGATCTCCTCCATGATGCGAGGCACGCCGCCTGCGTAGTAGAAATACTGGGCAGGCCAGTCACCGGCAGGCCGGATGTTCAGCAGGTAATGGGCACCCCGGTGCATCCGGTCGAAGGTATCGGCGTCGATCTCGATGCCAAACTCGTGGGCAATGGCCGGGATGTGCATCAGGGCGTTGGTGGAGCCGGAGATGGCGGCGTGGACCATGATGGCGTTCTCAAAGCTCCGCATGTCCACGATATCCCCGGCGGTGACCCCGGCCTCCACCAGCTTCATGAGCTGGGTGCCGGCGTCGTAGGCGGCCTGCTTCAGCTCCGGAGCGGTGGCGGGCATCAGGGCGGTGCCCGGCAGCATCAGGCCCAGGGCCTCAGCCATGACCTGCATGGTGGAAGCAGTGCCCATAAAGGAGCAGGCGCCGCAGCTGGGGCAGGCGTGCTGCTTGTAGTAGGTCAGCTGCTGGGCCGGGATCTCGCCACGCTCGTACTGGGCACTGAACTTGCCGATCTGCTCCAGAGTCAGCAGCTCGTTGATGGCGCAGGCCGGATCATTTTCCACATACTGGCCGGCAGGTCGTGGGCCTCCATCACGCCGCCGGTGACCACGATGGCCGCCATCATATCCTTCATGCGGCCAATGCTCATGAGCATGGCAGGCATGGCCTTGTCGCAGGAGGAGATGAACACGCCGCCGTCAAAGGTGGTGGCGTTGGCCTGGGCCTCCACCAGGTTGGTGATGGCCTCCCGGTGGGCCAGGGAATAGTTGATGCCGTCATGGCCCTGGGCCATGCCGTCGCACATATCCGTGGCGTAGTACCGGGCAGCCTTGCCGCCGTGGTCGTCCACAGCCCGGACGGCCTCCTCTACAAAAATGTTCAGGTGGCCGGAGCCCGGGTGGCTGTTGCCGTAGGTGCTCTCCACCATGATCTGCGGCTTTGCCAGATCCTCTACCTTCCAGCCCATACCCATCCGCAGGGGGTCCATCTCCGGTGAAAGGCTGCGGACCTGTTGACTTTTCAGCATCGCATTCAACTCCTTGTATTTTATCGTGTGTGTTTTACTCAAATCAAAGGGTCAGGCGGCGGTCTCGGGCCGCCACCTTCCACCAGCCAACGATCTTACCGTCCTCCACCACCGGCACCTCCGGGTACAGGGCGCTGGTGGGGCAGACGTGGATGGGCAGGGCAAACAGCTCAGTGCCAATGGGAGGGATATCGTCGATATGCTCCTCCGGCACCCGCACCACCCAGTGCTCCTCGTTCTGGATCACCGTGCGGGCGTACTCCATGCCCACGATCTCCGCCCGCTCCGGGGTGGGGTCTGTGGCCACGGCCTTGCAGCCCAAGTCCAGGGTAAAGGTGTCCCGGCTGGGGCGGCTGATGACCCGGGTCAGCAGCGCTGCTGCCGGGGTGAACTGCAGGTCCGGGTAGGCGTTGCGGTAGCCAGCGTCCTGGATCACGCAGGTGCCGGGGCTCAAAAACTCTCCGGTCATCTCTGCGTGGACCGGGAAGGAGGGGGTGCCGCCCATGATCAGGATGCTGCAATCCAAGCCGTCCGCCTGGAGGCGGCCCTTGATGGCCTCGATCTGCTGGTCCACCGGGGCGATGATCTCCTCCCGGACCTGGCGGCTGCTCTCGTGGCGGTGGCCGTCGTAGCAGTGCATCCCTCGCATGGTAATGCCGGGCAGGGTGTTCCACTCCCGGTACATGGCTTCCACCTTATCCAGGCCACACCGGTGCGGTGCTGGCCCATGTCCACGTCCATCAACACGTTGGCCTGGCAGGCCTGGCCCAGCAGACGGATCTGCTGGGTGTCATCCCCAATGGCAAAGAACTCCACCTGGGGGAAGGCCTGCTGCAAAGCGGCAAACCGCCGGATGTTGGGCCCCACCAGGGGGTAGGCCAGGGTGATGCGCTTGGCCCCGGCCTGAGCAGCCATCTCTGCCTCTGCGATGGTGGCGCACTTGAAGCGGTCGATGCCAGCCTCCAGCTGCATCTGCACCACCTGGGCCATCTTGTGGGTCTTGATGTGGGGCCACAGACGGTCTGCACCCCCGGCAATGGCGATCATCTTCTGGATGTTCTGGCGGATCAGTGCCGGGTAGTACACCAGCTGGGGGCTTGCCAGGTCCTGCTGGCCCTCAAAGGCGTAAAGGCGTGCGCTGCTCTTATTCATACTCCACCAACATCTCGATCTCTACAGCAATGTTGCCCGGGCAGGAATTGGTGCCCATAGCAGTACGGGCAGGCAGACCCTTCTCCTCACCAAACAGCTCAAACAGCAGATTGGAGCCGCCGTTGATGACCTGGGGCTGCTGGGTAAAGTCGTCGGTGCAGTTCACAAAGCCCAGCACCTTGACGCACCGCTTGATGCGGTTCAGGTCCCCCAGCTTGGCATCCAGGTTGGCCAGCAGGTTCAGCATGCAGTTGTAAGCAGCCTTCTGGCCCTGCTCCAGGGTCAGGTCGCCGCCCACTTTGCCTACGATATTGTGGCCGTCACCGATGTCGGGGCCGCAGCCGCTGCAGTACAGCAGGTGGTCCCCAAACTCCATGACCGGGGTGTAGACGCCGCCCTTGGGGGGAGGGGCAGGCAGGGTGATGTTCATTTCCTTCAGCTTCTCGTAGACGTTTGCCATAAGAAAGACCTCTTTTCGTTTGTTTTTATGATGGTGCAGCCGAGATGGGCTGCTGCTTTATAGACCCAACAGCGTGCTGCCCAGGCTCAGCACCAGGGGCACGCTGATCAGGATACACAGGGTAGAATGGGCCACGGCCTGGCTGGCCAGCTCCCCTTCGGTGTCGTACTGCTTGGCCAGCACCGCCGTCAGGCTGCCTGCCGGGCAGGAAGCCAGGATCAGCACCGCCATCCGCAGGGTGGGATCCAGGGGCAGCAGACACAGCACAGCCAAAAAGCCCAGGGGAAATACCAGGCACCGCAGACCGGTGATGAGCCACACCAGAGGATTGGCCACCAGCTTTTCAGGTCACTGCGGGCCAGCATACCGCCAGCGATTATCAGCGCCAGAGGGGTGGTGGTGTTGCCCATAGCTTTGCAGAAGCTTTCCAGGATGCCGGGCAGCCGCAGGCCGGACACCAGCATGACCACCATGATGGCGGTGGTGATGTTGGTGGGGGTAAGGAAAGCCTTCAGGCTCACCTTGGCCTCCGGGTCAAACAGGTGCTGTACATAGGTAAAAAACAGGATGTTATAGGCCATGATGCCGGCCGCGCCGTACAACGCACCCGCCTCGCTGCCCAGCAGAGCAGTGATGAGCGGGATGCCAATAAATGCACTGTTGGGCATCACGGCGGCACCCACCAGCACGGCCTTCTGGCCGCGGGTCAGGTACATGGCTCGGCTCAAGAGCAGGCACAGGCAGATGCAGACGATGTAGAAGATTTCCAGCACCACATAGCCTTTGAGCATCCCGGCCACGGCCTCGCGGCCGCCATCGATGCCGGCGCTGGCAAGCAGAGTGCAAGGCAGTGTGACCGTCATAACCAGGTTGGACAGAAACTTACCGTTTTTGTCGTCCATAATGCCAATCTTCGTGATGACGATGCCAGTGCCGATCTCCAGAAAGATGATCAGGATCTGCTGCAAAAGGATTGCAACGGACATAAATGCTCCTTAAACGGTCAGTACCATGCCTGCCCCCACACCCGTACGCTGGTCATGATCAATGGCGATTTGACCGTTGACCAAGCACCAGTCCAGACCGGTCGCCTTCTGGGCGGGGTTGGTGAAGGTGGCATGATCCGTAAACTTGGCCGGATCGAATACCAGTATATCAGCATAATTGCCTTTCTGCAAGCTTCCTCGTCCGACCAATTCCATTCTGGCGGCCGGCTGGCTGGTCATACGGCGGATGGCTTCCTGCAGAGTGTAGATTCCACGCTCGGCCACATACTCCCGCAACACCTTTGGGAATGCGCCGAACATGCGGGGGTGGGGCGTGTCGGTCTTGGCATAGATGGCATCCGAGATGATGTTGGACCAGGGCAGACGTGCCACCGTATCAATATCATCCTGACTCATGGACATGTTGATGATGGCGGTCTTTCCGTCCTCGCTGTGCATCAGGTAGGCAGCCAAGGCGGTGGCATCCTCAAAGCCGAACTTCTCGGCGCATCGGTGACCCGCATACCCAGAAACTTCTCATTTTCGGGGCGGACAACGCCGCTGATGATGATGCGATCCCAGCCCAGCGTGATGCAGAAGTTGTCCCAGTCGTCATACAACTCACTGCTAGTGCGGCGGAACTCCTCCACGCCTTCGGGGGTGCCCAGCTTTTCCAGCGCGCGGGTCATGTTGCCGGCCACGAATACCGGAGGCAGCATAGTCGTCAGGGCGGTGCTGCCCCCCTCATAGGGGTAAAAATCCACCGTCACGTCCATGCCCTGAGCCCGGGCAGCCTCAATGTCCGCAATGGCTGTGTGGATGTCCTTACCCCAGTTCTTCATGCCGCAGCTCTTGAAGTGGCTGATCTCCAAGGCGCAGCCCACGCGGCGTGCGATCTCGATGACCTCCCGGACACTTTGCACCATGCTGTCCCCCTCGCCGCGGATATGGGTAGTAATAACGCGGTGATAGCGGCCCACCGGTTCCAGAATATAGGCAAATTCATCGGTGGAGGAATAGCACTCCGGCAGGTACATGATGCCCAGGGACACGCCGGGGGCTCCGGCGGCCATGGCCTCCTCAATCAGGCCCGGGCGGCATCCAGCTCCTGCTGGGTGTAGGGGGTGTCAGAAAAGCCCTTGACGCAGATCTTGACGGTTCCGGTACCGATCATGGCCGAAACATTCATGGGCAGCGGTGTCTTGCCCAGAGCCTCCAGATACTGGGGATAGGTGTGGGGGCCGTCCAGACCGATGGGGCCCATAACGGCCTCCTCAAAGGAATAATAGGCCTGGGCGTCGGCGTCCTTTTCCGGCCGGGGGGTCATGCTGATGCCGCAGTTGCCTGCCACCGCCGTGGTGATGCCCTGGGCCAGCTCCACCTCTCCAAAGTGAGGGTCATTGAGGGGTTTTGCGTCATGGTGACGGTGGATATCCACAAACCCCGGGGTCACCACCTTGCCGGTGGCGTCGATGACCTGGTCAGCCTGTTCCGTGATGCCCGGAGCGATCTGGACAATGCGGTCGTCCTGCACCAGCAGGTCTGCCTGGTAGGGCTGACCCCCCAGGCCATCATATATAGTACCGTTCTGGATCAAAATACGTTTCATGATAGGTTACCTCTTGCTATGAATTTGCCCTGCGGCAAGGCAGCCCTGCCGTAAACGATGAAAGGGGCAAGGGCGCACGCCCTCGCCCCTCTCGGAGAAACAGATTTACAGTTTGCCGGCCAGATAAAGTTTACAGATCTTCTTCTGCGTCAGCAGCAGCCTCTGCAGCAGCGACCTTTTCCACGACAGTGCCGCGGCGGTCGTTCATAACGTGCTTCAGGCGCACATCCTCGGGAGTGGTGTCAGCAGAGAACATGAGAGAGACCACGATGCCGAACACCAGAGAAACGATGGTAGCAGGCACAGCCGGACCACCCATGGTGGCGTTGATCCAGTTCTTGAAGGAAGGCAGCACCAGGATCAGCACGCCCAGCAAAGTACCGGAGCCGATGCAGGCCAGACCGCCCTGCCAGTTGACACGCTTCCAGAAGCGGCCCAGCAGCATAGCCACAGCCACGCCGGGCAGGAAGGCGCCCACGATGGTGGAGATGTATCCGATAACGTCGTTGACGAACAGGGTGATGAAGAAGGCAGCGCCAGGGTGCAGATCAGAGCGACACGGCTGACCTTGGCGTAATCTTCTTCCTTGATGGTCTTGCCGGTGATGCTGGGGTACACGTCAGTCAGCAGGATGGTAACGCCGGAGATAGCGTCGGAGTCACCGGAGGACATGGTAGCGGACAGACCGCAGATCATGAACAGCATGCCGACCACCGGGGCAGTGCGTTGGTAGCCATGTAAGCAAAGGCGTAGTCACCGCTGGCCAAGGTATCACCATTCATGGTGGCGATGGTAAAGCAGCTCATGCCGATGATGGCGGTAACAAAGCTCCAGCCGAACAGCAGGATGCCCTGGCCCAGGAAGGCCTTGCGAGCGGTCTTTTCGTCCTTGGAGGTGTAGATACGGGTACGGTGGGTGGGGGTGCCGATAACGCCCATGGCTGTGGACAAGACCAGTGCTATGGCAGCCATGACACCGTAGGAGCCAGGCCGTAGAAGGTCATTGCGCCAGGCTTGCCAACGGCGGTGAAGGTATCCACCACGTTCTGGTAACCGCCTGCCATGGGGATGGCACGGAAAGCGATGGTCAGGAAGCCGATGAGGATGGCGATGAACTGGACAGCGTCGGTGGTAACAACAGCCATGTAGCCGCCGATGAACACGTAGATGCCGAAGCCCAGAACGGTGATGATCTTACAGGTAACGTCCGGCATCTGGGTGACGTAAGCCAAGTACTTGGCACCGCCGTTCAGGTGGTTGCCCAGCCAAATGATCTCGATGACAAACATCATGAAGCCCATGACCTGGCGGATGATCTTTTTGCCGCCGTAGTAATACTGCGCTTCCTCAGACATGGTCAGGAATCCTTTGTTCTTTGCCTTGGTGAACAGCAGCATGGAAAGGATACCTGCCGATGCGCCCAAGCCGTAGATGGCGCCGCCCCAGCCGTGGTTGTAGCCGTTGCCGATCGCGCCCATGGAAGAACCAGTGCCGATCATCGTAGCACCAACGGTGCAGAAGATCAGGAAGAAGCCGAGGTTACCGCCTCCGGTCAGGAAACTGCTGCCCTCGCTCTTGCCGCGGCTGGTAATCCAGCCCACAAAGATCATGAAGCAGATCCATGCAATAAAGCCGCCAACAAACAGTGGGATGTATTTGGGGTCCAACATAGTTTCATTTCCTCCTTAGAAACATTTTTCTCAGCCCGGCGCAGAGTCCGTTCGGGCCGATGTGGCTGTCAGACATTTCCCCGCCGCGGGCCGGCACCGCGGGGTAGTTGTCCGACAACAATTTCGCTGCCATAAATTTACCAATTTTCTCCCTTTTCGTCAATAGTTTTTTAACATTTTCCGCACAAATATGGATTTTCAGCGCAAGTTATAATTTTTTCGTACCCTGTTTTGTCATTTTCACGAAAATAAAACCACCTCTTGCAGTCCTAAAAACAGCGTCGTATACTGAATTTAGAGGAGCTCATCAGGCAGCTGATCCTCCACTTTCTAAAGATCAGGCGACATTTCGTCAATTTCAAGTTTGTTTCCGCAAGAAAAAGTTGTCTGACAATGCCGCAAAGCCACCCCAGAACCCCACAAACCCCCTCTCCCGGGGCTTGCAGTTCGATTCTGCCGCCCAAAAAGCGGCTCCAGCCCCCGGATGCCAGGGGCTGGAGCCAACATAACACGCTCAGTTTGTTCGGATATAAGAACGCACAGCTCATTACATCCCCATATCCGAACAGAAATCATTCTTCCGAGCCCCAGAGCTGGCCCGAACCTCCGGCCCCGGCCCGGCCCTTTTATAATAAGGAAAGGAAGTGATCCTTCTATGCCTTCCGGAGACGCCCACCGTTCCCTGGCCCGGGCCCTGGATATCCTGGAGCTGTGCAGCCAGAACGGCGTTGGTTACACCCTGACCCAGCTGTCCCAGCAGCTGGGCATTGCCAAGGGCAGCATCTCTCCCCTGCTGCACACCCTGCAGGACCGGGAGTATCTGACCTTGGACGAGCAGGACCACCACTACCGCATCGGCCGCATGGCGTTCCGCATTGGGAACACCTACCTAGATGAGGCCAGTGCCCTGCGAGAGATCCACCGCCTGATGAAGGATATCGTGGCGGTCTGCCACGAGACCTGCCACCTGGGCTGCCTGAAAAACGGGGATGTATACTATCTGAAAAAGGTGGATAGCCCCCTGTACAGCCACACCGTCACGGTGGAGGGCCGCAGCCTGCCAGCCTACGCCACCGGCGTGGGCAAGGCCCTGCTGGCAGACTACCAGCTGCCTCAGCTGAAGGCTCTGTACTACGACGGCCTGTACCCCCTCACGGAGCACACCATCACCGACTTTCGGCAACTGGCCGACCAGCTGGTGGAGATCCGGGCCAAGGGCTTTGCCTACGAGTGCGAGGAGAGCACCCGGGGCATCCGGTGCATCGGCGTGCCCCTGCGGAAGAACGGCCGGGTGGCTGCCGCCCTCAGCGTAGCCTTCCCTCTGGAGCGGTACAACCCCCAGGCGGCCACCCAGCGGAAAAAGCCCTGGACGAGACTCGGCGTCAGATCGAACGAATGCTTTGCAGCATAGAGCTGCAATTCTGAGCCCTATAAGAAAAGGAGTGTTTTTATGCCACAGTTGATCACCATCGGCGAGACCATGGCCGCCTTTACCCCCGACAGCGTAGGTGCCTGCGCTATGTGCAGAACTTCGGCATCCGCACTGCCGGTGCCGAAAGCAATGTTGCCGTTGGGCTGGCAAAGCTGGGCCTAGAGGCCGCCTGGGTCAGCCGCCTAGCACCGACGAGTTCGGCTACTTTATCCGTAACCAGCTCCGGGCCGAGGGTGTGGACTGCTCCCGCGTCATCTACGACCCGA
>ENA-OQEX01000949-OQEX01000949.1-human-gut-metagenome-genome-assembly--contig:-NODE-949-length-12502-cov-2.183111_pt1 | contig 12502 bp, 17 predicted proteins | sample MGYA00242802_ERZ504649 | MGnify/ENA primary metagenome ERZ504649 (study PRJEB26092, sample SAMD00036194) | human gut metagenome | host: Homo sapiens | study: EMG produced TPA metagenomics assembly of... | reverse complement strand
ACGTATGTAAGAAAGTAAAATTTAAAAGGGAGAATTTGGATCTGTGATGCTTCGTTGCTATTAGCATTGACGATGATAGTTACACCATCTATGTTTACAACGAAAAGTGTATCAGCAGATGAAGAAAACACAGAAAATGCAAAAAGCCAGAAAATATTTGATAATTGGACAATGGCTGCACAGATAGCAGATAAAACAACAAATTATTTTGATGCTGATGTACTCCTGATCTGCAGACAGCAGTGTTTATACAGAATTGCAGTATGGAATAAAACCAAATACAAACGAGGAAATAAAAGCAGAAGATTTTTGCAAGAAAGTAAAAGATAATTTTACAGGAATCAAATCCTTCACAGAAGCAGATTTAGCAAAAAATAAATCCACTTGGAATGTATAAATATGATCAGGAAAATCATAAAATTATCATCCCAGGAGGTGGCGCTGGCAGCGGATTAATCTGTACGTTTATAGGACAAAATGAAGTGAATTTTGGAAACGTCAAGTATGGAAAATGGAAGGATCTTGCAGTGCCAAGTGAGGAACCATATTATATTGCGTTAGATGTTAAAGATAACGGTTAAATAAAAGCATATCGTGAGATTAAATCAGAAGATGTGTCTGTTGATGTTGATATTTATAGATATCAATATAGCGATGATGAAGAAGAACCTGTGAAGTATCTTATTTAAAAGATTATAATAAAGGTAAAAAAGCATTTCTTCCCAATGATGATCACTATAATTTATCATTGTATATAAATATCAAAGATGGCGAAGAAAATCATATATTTAACGAAGACAATTTTGGGGATCAGTCTTTAAAAGTTAGAATTGAAAGTCAAAACAAAGACATTTTGACAATAAATGAAGACGAAGACGGAGATTTCAGAATTCTAACAGATGGTATAGGAACATCAGATTTAAAATACAAAGTACAAACAGAATCTGTAAGTGATGATGATGGAAAAACTTATTATAATACAATTTTTGAAGGAACAATTCCATGTAATGTGTATGACTTGTCAATCGATGCAGGAACTGATGGGGGATTATGTTTATTGCCAAATGAAAGCAGACAGTTAAGTGCTAAAATCAATGGCATTGATGAAAATGAAGTCACATATAAATGGAAACAACACAAGGTACACTGGAAAATGCAGATCAGCAAACATGCAAAATTATTGCACCATCAACAACATTGAGTAGTGAAGCAAATAATGTAGTTAGTGTCAAAGCTTATATTAATAATGGTCAGGATGAGCTTGATACAGCAGAAGAATATTTTATAGTACAAGATTGTAATTTATCAGTAATACATGAACTTATGACAGATAGAGGTTATGTAGTACAGACAGGTGATACATTGAAAGCAGGACAAGCTTACAGGATTAGACTGAATGGTGCACTTCCTGGTTTTGGTATTGGAAACACAGACCATACATTCTATATTCTTAAATTTGAACAAGATGGAGACTCTGTAGTTCTTGATGAGAATAAAGAAGATCTTGTAGATAATAATTTTGCTACAATTTCAGTCGGTGTATTTGGTGGAGAGCCAAATAGAATGATTACTCCAAAGAAAGCTGGAAAATTAACGGTCACTGGAACTATTTATCGTGAAAATAAAGAATTTAAAACAGAAACCAAAACATTTACAGTAGAAAGCGATAATACTCCAAGTGAATCAACGAAGCCAGACCCAACACCAAACCCAAGCCATCCAACAACAGCTGCACCAGCGACAACAACCCAAGTCAAAGTAACAGTCAAGAAAACAACTCTAAAAAGTGCAAAAAATGCCAAAGGCAAAAAAATAGTTGTAAAATGGAAAAAGAACACAGCTGGAAACGGATATCAGATTCAGTATTCCATAAGCAAGAAATTTGCCAAAGGAACAAAACAAAGACGATCAGCAAGAACAAAACGACAAGTTACACAATTAAGAAGCTGAAAAAGAAAAAGACATATTATGTACGTATCCGTACATACAAGAAAGTTTCTGGAAAGACATACTACTCTGAATGGAGCAGTATGAAAAAGTAAAGATCAAAAAATAAATATCAGATCAAATAAAAATAGTGTCAAGATCAATAAAAATCTTGGCACTATTTTACGTTAGAAAAATCTATCGTATTTTGCAATCAATCAATTTTTAATATAAGGAACCATCACTTCCAGAATCTCAAGTACATGATCTCTCTGTGATGGATTAAGTTCAGCTGCAATTTCCATCAATTGATTATTGTGATGAGCCGGGGTATCAACATCAAATATTCTTTGCCCATCACCAAATAAAAAGATAATCAGCAGATACATCCAATGCAGTAGTAAGAGAAGCAAAACTATGAATAGACATGGCTTTGCGTCCAGCTTCGATTTCATAGATATAATGCTGACTGACACCAGCTTTTTCAGCAAGCATTTCCTGTGTCAGATCTTGCCCTTTTCGGGTAAGTTTGATGCGTTTTCCTAATTCTTTTAAATCGATTTTCATAAAATACCTCCATAAAAAATAGTATTACCAGGAGTTATGAAAAACCACTATCCAACAGTGATAGTGGCAACTATAAATATTGCTGACAGCACATTGAATGTTATGATAGATAGGAAAATGAGAAAAAACGAGAAAGAAGGAGTTATGCAGAGAGAAAACGAGCGTATTATCTATCATTTGATGCATTTTGATGAGAAGGATAAGGAGTGGAGTGAGAGACCATATTTACTCTTGGAAGATATGGCAATTGTTTTGATATTCTTGATCTGGATGATCGATCCATACAAAGAATCGATCATAAAAAGGCAAACAAAGAACAATGGTCGGATCAGTTTTTATGGGAGAGTGCAAAGAAGAATACAAAACAGTTTCTGCCTGCTAAATTTGAGCCTGTATATAAAGATTTTCGAGGACATACCGAAGACAGACCGGTATTTATGGTGTCAAACAAAATACAGAGATATGGAGCAGGTGTGATTTGCTATGAAGATTTTCTAGGCGACATTTCAAGAAAATATAATAAGAGTTTGTATCTTCTGCCAACCAGTATTCATGAAATGTTATTACTGTTTGATGACGGAGAAGATCAGGAAGAGGATTTATTGCATATACTAGAGAAGTCTGATCAGCAATTAAGCAAAGAAGAATTTCTGTCCGATAATATCTATTATTATGACAAATATATGGGAGAGTTGATCAGTTTATTTTAATGTTGAAGTTTTGGTACGAATAACGTATGATAAAGAAAACTGACCAAACAAAGAAAGGGGTAGAGCTCATGATACCAGGGATCGTAATCGGAGTGATCGTGCTTGTCATTGTGATATGGCTGATCAGTTCCTACAATGGATTTGTAACATTAAGAAATAAGACAGAAGAGGCATTTTCAGCAATCGATGTGTCATTAAAGAAGCGTTATGACTTGATTCCAAACTATGTAGAAACCGTCAAAGGTTATGCGAAACACGAATCAGAGACATTAGAGAAAGTCGTAGCCGCAAGAAATCAGGCGATGACAGCGACAAATATCGATGATAAGATCAAACAGGAAAATGCACTGTCAGGAGCACTGAAATCTTTATTTGCAGTGTCTGAAAGCTATCCAGAATTAAAAGCTAATGAGAACTTTAATAAATTGCAGGATCAGCTTCAGAGATTAGAAGAAGAAATCGCAGGTTCCAGAAGATATTATAATGGAGTTGTAAACCGCTATAATACCAAGACAGAGTTATTCCCAGGCAATATCATCGCAGGAATCTTTGGATTTAAGAGAAAACCATTATTTGAAGTTTCGAATGAATCTGAGCGTGAGAATGTACAAGTAAAATTCTAAGGAACGGACAGGGGGAAAGCACTATGAGAAAGTGGATCACCTGTACCATAATGGCAGTCATGATGGCTGCCATGATTTTTATGGGGACAGGAAACAATGTGTTTGCAAATGATGAAGTCACTTATGATTCTAATATGCAAACAAAGAAATTTGATGTAGATGTCAAAGTCGGAGAAGATGGAAGTTATACAGTAACAGAGAATATCAAAGTCAAGTTTGTCAATCCGAGGCATGGAATTTATCGTTATATCCCATACAAAGGGAAGGTGATAACAAGCGATAAAAATGGAGATCAGAAAAAACTACTTATTATGCGGATTTTACACTGTTATCAAATGACAGTAAGACAGATGTAGATGAAGATTCTGACGGTAATAGTCAGGTATTGAGGTTTGGTTCTGCGGATTATACCGTAAGTAAAGGAAACTATAGATTTACGTATCAACTGATCCTAAATATCAGGGAGATACCTACGATTATTTGTACTACAATATTTTCCCGACACTTTGGAGAAATAAGATTCCAGAAGGAAGTACTTTTACAATTCATTTTCCAAAGAAAACAGATCTTAAGGGCGTAAATTTCTATTATGGACGTTATGGGGAATCAAAGTATGCAAAAGATGTGATCACTTTGAAATATGATGAGGAGAAGAACCAGATTAAAGGAACATTAAAGAAGACACTGCCATTTAAAAATGGATTAACATGTTACAGTGATCTGGGTGATGGATATTTTACAGCAAAACATGAGATCGGAGCGGATCGATGGATTTTTAGACTATCAATAGGAGTTCTTGTGATCACAGCAGTGTTATTTGTTTTGTTCGGACGTGATGAAAAGATCATCCATCGATTCAATATCAGCCGCCAGAAGGAATGGACAGTGCGGTTGTCGGATATGTTGTGGACGGTTCCGTGGATGATAAGGATGTTATTTCCTTGATCCTTTATTGGGCAGATAAGGGTTATCTGAAGATGAAGGAAAAAGGGCAAAAGGATATGGAATTTATCAAACTCAAAGATATTCCAGATTCAGAACCAAGATATCAGAAAACAATGTTTGAAGCTTTATTTAAGAACAGAAAAAAGTAAAAGCTTCTTCTTTACAGTACAAATTTGTAGATACCGTGCAGGTAGTGAAAGATGATATCAAATATGATCATAAGAAAAATATTTATACAAAATCTTCGAAAGTTGCAAGGATCGTATCCTTTGTACTGTTGCAGCTTCCAATCTGTTTATTTGCATTCGTTATGATGATATTTAGTCCAGATGGGATCTTAAATCTGATCCTTCCATTGATGGCGTGGATATTGTATTTTATAGGAATGTTTCTTGCATGCCATAGTGTAGATAAATGGTATGCAATCTCAAAGGGAGCAAGAACGGGACTTCCGATCGCATCGGCAGTACTTTCTATTCTAGGATTTATTTTCTATGGATTATACTATTATGTGAAGATAAAAAGAGGAGAATTATTTGATTTCTTCCATGTGTATCTTGTGATCGTTGCAGTATCATTTATCGGAGTAATCCTGACTGCATTTATGAAGAAGAGAACCCACCAATGTGTGGAATGGATGGGATATCTAGCAGGACTTCGTGATTTTATTGAAACTGCGGAATTAGACCGAATGAAGGTATTGGCGAAAGATCATCCAGACATGTTTTATCATATTCTGCCTTATTCCATGGTATTTGGGTTGTTTGATCTTTATGCAAAGAAACTGGATGCATTAAAACTTCCTGCGCCAGACTGGTATGTCTATGGCGGCAGTGATCCTTATTTCCATTATTATATGATGGGGCACTATATGGATCATGTGGTCTCTGAGAACCTGACAGTTGTAGAACCATCAGAATCTGGAGGAGTTGGAGAATTCTTTTCTGGAGGAGATGGAGGATTCTCAGGAGGCGGCTTCGGAGGCGGAGGAGGCGGCAGTTGGTAGACCGCTTCATATAAACTATCTGGTGACACGCTCTCGCTCGGATTCGCACGTAGCGGACACTAAATCTGACTGTGGATAATTTTCTCTTTATAGAAGTTTATATTTTCTTTAGAATTGTTTAGATTTAGAATATTGAATGGAGTGGGGATTTGGTATACTTAAGACATAGTTTTTCATATATATTTTAATCCTCTCTTTTCATTAGATTGGGCTGCATAGAAGCAGCCCATTTTTTGCCACACTGGATGATGTCCCTTGTGTAAAAAAATAGCTAAAATGTTACAAAAGTGTTTCGTTTTTTCGATTTTCTGTTATACTAAAGAAAATTGAAAGTCAATTTGATTAGGAGGAACGATATGGATATAAAAGGGCTTACAGATAAAGAAGTTAAGGAATCGAGAGCGAAATTTGGTTCCAATGAGATTCCAGATTCAGAACCTACGACGTTTTGGCAGGAATTTAAGGAAACATTTCAAGATCCGATGATCAAGATCTTGCTTGCGATCGCGGTGTTGATGATCGTGATGTTTTTCTTTGGATATGCTGAGATTTATGAACCGATGGGGACGATCATTGCGGTGTTGATCGTTGCTTTTGTTACGGCGAAGACAGGGGTTGCGAGTGATACAAAGTACCGAGAGTTGAAGAAGAGTACGAAGAAGGATCAGTGTAAGGTACACAGAAATGGTGTGGTTGCAGTGATCGATGTTGATGACGTGGTTGTGGGGGGATCAGGTTTTACTGCAGTCTGGGGATAAGATTCCTGCGGATGGTATTTTGCATACAGGAAACCTGAAAGTCAATAATTCTGCTTTAAATGGAGAAGCAGAGGAGTGTGAGAAGAAAGCAGCCGGAGAGGGTGTTTATCTTGCAGAAGAGATTACAGGAGATACATTTGTTGATTCATATTCTCTGTTTCGTGGAGCTGTGATCTTTGATGGTGAAGGTGTAATGGATGTTCAGAAGGTTGGACTTCATACGATGATGGGGAAGATGGCTGAGGAGATGCAGGAAGAAGAACCAGATTCTCCATTGAAGGTAAAACTTTCAAAACTTGCTGATCAGATATCGAAGTTTGGATATATCGGTGCGATCGTGATCGCAGTTATGTATTTTGTATATTTCATTATAATGGCAGGTGGATTTCAGGCATATTTTTCTATGGGACCAGCAAAGGTTGTGCAGGATTTGATCGATGCAGTGTCACTTGCGGTTGTGATCATTGTATGTGCAGTACCAGAAGGATTGCCGCTTATGATATCTCTTGTATTAATGCAAAATACAAGTAAAATGTTAGATCATAATGTATTAGTTCGTAAGGCAGAAGGAATTGAGACAGCAGGATCTTTAAATATTTTATTCAGTGATAAGACAGGAACGATCACAAAGGGAGAATTGGAAGTTGTAGATTTCTTTACAGCGGATGGAACTTCAATTTCTGCAAATGAATTAAGACATCATGGGAAGGTGAAAGGGCTGTTAGATCTTGCGATCGGGAAGAATACACAGGCGATGTTTGATGTTTATCATAAGGTCATTGGTGGAAATGCAACGGATCAGGCGTTGTTGAAATTTATTGGTGAAGAGACATTTTGTATGTTGGATGGGAATGACGGATGTAAGGTCAGTGCCCATCAAGGATTCAATTCTTCCAATAAGTTCAGTCAGGCGAGAATTGAGAGCATAGGCAAGACATTTTATAAAGGAGCACCCGAACGATTGCTTGCAAAAGCAACAAAATATTTAGATGGTGATGGACAGATCAAAGAGATCAATCAGAAAGCATTAAATCAAAAGATTGATTCTCTGGCAGCGAAAGCAATGCGTGTTCTTGCTTTTGGATATTCAGAAAAAGAGCTTGTGAAGAATCAGATCAACGACGACCTTGTGATCATTGGACTAGTGGCGATCAGAGACGATGTCAGACCATCAGCCAAAGATGCCATCAGGCAGGTACAGGAAGCTGGAATTCAGGTTGTTATGATCACAGGAGATCGCCTGGAGACGGCAGTAGCAATCGCAAAAGATGCAGGATTGTTAAAAAATGAATCAGATAGAGCTTTATCTTCTGCACAGTTAAATCAGATGAGTGATGAGGAAGTCAAAGCTATTTTACCGCAGATCCGTGTAATCGCAAGAGCATTGCCAACGGATAAGTCAAGAATGGTACGCCTGTGTCAGGAAATGAATCTTGTTGTAGGTATGACAGGTGATGGAGTGAATGACTCCCCAGCATTGAAACGTGCAGATGTTGGATTTGCAATGGGAAGTGGAACAGAGGCTGCGAAAGAGGCAGGAAAGATTGTTATTTTGGATGATAACTTCTCATCAATCAAGGATGCAATCTGGTATGGAAGAACGATCTATCATAATATCTTGAAGTTCTGTAAATTCCAGTTAGTGATCAATGTGACAGCAGTTGTTGTCAGTGCAGTTGCACCATTTTTGGGAATAGAAGAACCATTAAAAGTCACACATTTATTATTTGTAAACCTTGTGATGGACGGGCTCGGAGCAATGATGCTTGGAAATGAACCAGCACTTTCAAAATATATGAAAGAAGCACCGAGAAGACGTGATGAGGGTATTATCAGCAAAGACATGATGACGCAGATAGGATTTATGGGGATATGCTGGTTATATTAAGTTTCTTATTCTTAAAATTACCAGTGATCACGAATCTATTTGATAATAAAGCACAGCATTTAACAGCATATTTTGTTTTATTTATCTTTAGTGCATTATTTAACGGATTTAATGTCAGGGATGAACGATTTGGGATTTTCAAAAGATTAAATGAGAACCCGGATTTTCTGAAAGTATTTTTTATTATCATGCTGGTACAGATTATGATCGTAAACGCAGCGGCAATTCCATTTCAAGTATTTATATGGATCGGAAAGATGTTTAGTTGTATTCCATTTGGAGCAAAAGGCTGGATTGTTACAGTATTGTTATCAATGACGATGATTCCTGTGGATTGTCTGAGAAAATTTCTGTTTGGTTGTGGAAAATAGGCGAGGTTTTTATGATGAAAATAGTGGTAGCGATTGATTCACTAAAAGGAAGCTTAACATCAATTCAGGCGGGAGAAGCTATAGAAAAAGGAATAAAAAAAGTCGATTTAGAAGCAGAAGTAGTCATAAAACCTCTTGCAGATGGCGGAGAAGGAACGGTCGATGCTCTGGTAGATGGTATGGGTGGTAACATGGAATTTATTAAAGTTACGGGTCCGGCAAGGAAGTCCGTGTTAGCAAAGTATGGAATTATCCGTCCAACAAAATCAGATATGGAAGAAACAAGCACAGCCATTATGGAAATGTCACAGGCAGCAGGTATCACACAGGTAACCGATAAAGAACGTAATCCATTATACACAACAACTTACGGAGTCGGTCAGATGATCGTTGATGCGATTCACAAAGGATGCAGGCGCTTTATCATGGGAATTGGTGGAAGTGCAACCAATGATGGTGGTGTCGGAATGCTGCAGGCGTTAGGATATGATTTCTTAGATAAAGATGGAAACCAGATTAAACATGGTGCGATCGGATTAAAAGATTTAGTACAGATCAAAGATGATAAAGCCATCCCAGAATTAAAAGACTGCGAATTTCATATCGCCTGTGATGTAACGAATCCATTATGTGGAGAACGGGGCTGCAGTGTGATCTTTGGTCCACAAAAAGGTGCCACAGAACAGATGATAAAAGATATGGATCATTGGTTAGCAGACTATGCAAAAATCGCAAAAGAAAGCTTTACAAAAGCAGAGGCAGATAAACCAGGAACAGGTGCAGCAGGTGGTTTAGGATTTGCATTTTTAACATTTACAAATGCAACTTTAAAATCAGGTGTAGATTTGATCTTACACGAAACAAAATTAGAAGAAGAGATCAAAGATGCAGATATCGTGATCACAGGAGAAGGATGCCTAGATGCCCAGACAGCGATGGGGAAAGCACCGATCGGAGTAGCGAAACTTGCGAAGAAATATGGGAAATTAGTCTTGGGATTCTCAGGGGCAGTGACTAAAGGAGCAACTGCTTGCAATGAAGCAGGGATTGATGCGTATTTTCCGATTGTAAGATCGGCTGTATCATTGGAAGATGCAATGAAGAAGAAAAATGCACAGGAGAATCTGATAGATACGGTAGAACAGGTATTTCGTTTGATAAAAGTTTTAAAATAAAAATAATGCAAATAGTTGTAAAAACTCTATAAAATACAATAGTTTTATACATTAATTGCATAAAACTATTGAAAACTACAAACCAAAAGGTATAAAATCGTACCTAAGACCAAAATAAACGTAACGATTGCTAACAGTTACAAAAGAATGATTTTAAGAAAAAAGTTTGGGGGAATACAAGAGATGTATAATATCGTATCAAAATTACTGATCTACGGTGACATGGACGAAGAATCCATCTTAATGCAGTTAAGTGATATTTTCCGCTGCATGGACGAAGGATCACAGACAAAAGATGTTTTAAGAACAAGAGTATTTAAACAGGTAAAGAGAATCTTAGAAGTTGCAACAGACTATGCATTTGACAAGAATCTGTGGCACAACTATTTAACATACTTACTGATCACAAATGAAAATCCATTCAGTATCACATGCGAGAAAGTCGGAGCAAGTGAAGGAAGTGTCAACCACTTTGCAAAGAGTGATTTTAAGGCATTTAAAGAATTATTTGACTTTGACTTTAGCAGAATCGAAGATGAATTAGGTGTAGATTGCTTCAGCAGAATCTCTGATTATCAGCAATCGGTAAACCAGAATTAATGTACAATAAGAATGTCAGCGAGAAAGTTCAGGCATTAAGCGAGAGATTAGAGACAGCCAAAGATGAGAATGAATTCTTTGACATGGTCACAGACTTCTACAAAGCCTATGGAGTTGGTATGTTCGGTCTTAACAAAGCATTCCGTATCGAAGAATGTGGAGACAACAACATCCGCTTCCGTGCGATCAACAACATGGATAAAGTCGTATTATCTGACCTTGTTGGATATGAGATTCAGAAACAGAAACTTGTTGAGAATACAGAAGCATTTGTAGAAGGAAGAAAAGCAAACAATGTTCTGTTATTTGGTGACAGTGGTACAGGTAAATCCACAAGTATCAAAGCGATTGTAAATGAATACTATGATCAGGGATTGCGTATGATCGAGATCTACAAACATCAGTTTAAAGATCTTTCCAATGTGATCGCACAGATCAAGAACAGAAACTACAGATTCATCATCTACATGGATGATCTTTCTTTCGAAGAATTTGAGATTGAATACAAATTCTTAAAAGCAGTCATCGAAGGTGGCGTGGAAACAAAACCAGAAAACATCTTAATCTATGCAACCTCCAACCGTCGTCATCTTATCAAAGAGACATGGAATGACAGATCTGATGTGGAAAACAGCAACGGAATGCACAGATCCGATACAATGGAAGAAAAATTATCTCTGGTAAACCGTTTTGGTGTTACAATTAACTACTCAAAACCAAGCCAGAAAGAATACTTCGAGATCGTTTTCGAACTTGCCCACAAAGCAGGAATCAAGATGGGAGAAGATGAACTGAAACTCGAAGCAAATAAATGGGAATTAAGCCACGGAGGAATCTCTGGACGTACGGCACAGCAGTTTATCAATCATTTGATGGGACTTCAGGCTTAAAAATCATAGGAATTACATAGTTTAAGAACTTTCTGCATGGAAAAGATGCAGAAAGTTCTTTTTTTCTATATGGAACCCTTGCGAAAGAATTTGTCTTTAGGCTATAATAAACATAAGTATGTAGATACATGCACAAGATGATATTTTATAGAAGAAACAGAAAGTGAGAATATACAATATGTGGTTAGCAGACCAATGGAAAGACTATGAAGTCTTAGATACATCAAATGGTGAGAAATTAGAACGCTGGGGAGATTATTTTCTGGTAAGGCCAGACCCACAGGTTCTATGGGACACCCCAAAGAAGTTAAGACAGTGGAAGAAGCCAAATGGACATTATCACAGAAGTCACAAAGGCGGCGGACAGTGGGAATTCTTTGATCTTCCTAAGACATGGGATATTCAGTACAAAGAATTAAAATTCCACTTACAGCCATTCAGCTTCAAACATACAGGATTATTCCCAGAACAGGCAGTGAACTGGGACTGGTTTTCAGACAAAATCAGAAAAGCAAATCGTCCGATCAAAGTCTTAAACTTATTTGCCTACACAGGAGGGGCAACACTTGCAGCGGCAGCAGCAGGAGCATCAGTCACACACGTTGACGCATCCAAAGGTATGGTAAATTGGGCAAAGGAGAATGCACAGCTTTCTGGATTAAGAGAGAAACCAATCCGCTGGTTAGTAGATGACTGTGTGAAGTTTGTAGAACGTGAGATCCGAAGAGGAAATCATTACGATGGAATCATCATGGACCTCCATCATACGGAAGAGGACCAAAGGGAGAGATCTGGAAGATCGAGGAGAAGATTTATCCATTTATCGAACTATGTACAAAGATTCTGTCCGATGACCCATTATTCTTCCTTGTAAACTCCTATACAACAGGTTTACAGCCAGCAGTTTTAACTTATATGTTAGAGACTCAGGTAGCAGCGAAATTTGGTGGAAAAGTAGTCTCAGATGAGATTGGATTACCAGTTCATCCAACGGATTGGTCCTTCCATGTGGGCATCTGGACGCTGGGAAAGTAAGTTCTTAA
>ENA-OQEX01000948-OQEX01000948.1-human-gut-metagenome-genome-assembly--contig:-NODE-948-length-12510-cov-1.830897_pt1 | contig 12510 bp, 20 predicted proteins | sample MGYA00242802_ERZ504649 | MGnify/ENA primary metagenome ERZ504649 (study PRJEB26092, sample SAMD00036194) | human gut metagenome | host: Homo sapiens | study: EMG produced TPA metagenomics assembly of... | reverse complement strand
ATGCCATTTTAAAAGAAATGACTCTGGAATTTGGTCAGGAACTAGCGCAGGAGGGAGATTTCCAGGAGGATGTGGCAAAGGAAATCAGCGTGGTAAAAGGGGGGAGGATTTCCTTGGATCACTATTATTCTTCCTGCTGCCCAGATGAGGTATTCCGCCAGATTTATAATGGGTATCAGAAGGCCTTGCGTCAGAGAAGAAAACTGGATTTCGATGACATGCTTCTTTGCTGCTATGAACTTTTTGTCAAGAGAAAAGATATCCTGGCGGCATGGCAAAACAAATTCCAATACATTATGGTAGATGAATTTCAGGATATCAACCATCTCCAGTATGATATTGTAAGGATGCTGGCAAAGCCAGGGATAACCTGTTCATAGTGGGAGACGATGATCAGTCTATTTATCATTTCCGTGGCGCCAAGCAGAGATCATGCTGAACTTTACCAAAGATTATCCTAAGGCAGAAACGGTTCTTTTGGACATTAATTATCGTTGTACGAAAAATGTACTTCAGGCAGCCATGAATGTGGTGGCTGCAATCAGATCCGCTTTAAGAAGAGGCTGTCTACGCCAAATGAGCATGGAAAACCTGTGAAAGTGATGGAATTTGACAATCCAAGAGAAGAGTATGTGAAGATTGCCGCCTTTTTGAAGAAGCGGCTGGAGGCAGGAGAGAATCTGGAGGATACTGCAGTGCTTTTTCGCACCAATCAGGAGGCAGAGGGGCTTGTTGGAGCGCTGATGGAGTACCAGATTCCTTTTACCATGAAAGAACAGCTGCCCAATCTGTTCCGGCATTGGATCAGCAGAAACCTGATGGCATATCTGAAAATGGCAGCAGGAGACAGGACGCGAAAGCTTTTCCTGGAAATCATGAACCGCCCCAACCGGTATATAGCAAGGGATGCCCTGACTCAGACCACAATCTCATTTTCTGCACTGAGAGATTTCTATAAAGATAAAGACTGGATGTGCGACAGGATTACCACACTGGAAACACATCTTCGGATTCTTTCCACTTTGGCACCCTATGCTGCAGTGAATTTTATCCGAAAAGGAATGGGCTACGAGCAGTATCTGATTGAATATGCCCAGTATCGTAAAATTCGTCCAGAGGAGCTCCTTGAGGTCCTTGACCGCATACAGGAAAGTGCCAAAGGCATGAAAACCCTGGAAGAGTGGAAAAACTATATAGAGGATTACACAAAGAAACTGGCCGAACAGGCGAAAAAACAGGAGACGAAAAGGGAAGGGATTGTAATTTCCACCCTTCATGCGGTAAAAGGGCTGGAATACGATAAAGTTTATATTATGAATGTAAACGAAGGGAGCATTCCCTATAAAAAAGCTGTTCTGGCAGAGTCCTTGGAAGAAGAACGCCGGCTTTTTTATGTAGGCATGACCCGGGCGAAGAAAGAACTTATGCTCTGTTATGTGCGCCGTCAGTACGATAAAGAGCGTGACCCTTCACGGTTTCTGGAAGAAACCGGGCTGTTCTAATTTCCTCTTGTAAACGTAAACCTGATAAAGTATAATGATGTCTGTTGTGAAATTATAACAAAAAAAGAGGTAACTATTCAGGAGACAGTATTCCGCGAGGTTGTTTTTGTGAACACAGTTCACAGAAAGCCCGGGAATTGCGGCGTGAAATCATGGAAAGCATGATTTTTTGTGTATCGCGAAGCATGCAATTGTAAAGCATGTAATTGTGAAGGTACGGAACAGTTACCAAAAGAGTACTATTGCGGAAGCAGTGCAGATAAATGAAAGAAAAAGATGAAATGGAGAAACCGCATTTTCTGGCTCAGGATCCTGATCATGGTTCTGGTCATTGTGGGATCTTATCTGGCATATGCCTTTATATACAGAGGCAGAAATGAGCCGCCCACCAAGAGGAAAACCACCAATCAGGAAGCGGCTTACTATACGCTTCGTGGACAGATCCAGATGCTTTCCCAGAAAGAAGAGCTGATGGCATTTGCCTTTGAAGACAGGAAAAAGAGCGGGAATATGGAACCTAATATCATTCCCGGTCTGAAAGCAACACAAACCCTTCTTACCAGTGAAGGTGATATGCCGGCCATGTGTACCACTATGACACCGCAGGGTTTGGCAGTAACAGAGGATTATGTTTTTGTAAGTGCCTATTGTCATGCGAAAAAGCATAATTCTGTGATCTATATGATCAACAAAGAATCGCACCGTTTTATAAAAGAAATTATTTTGCCCGGACAGCCACATGTTGGCGGTCTGGCGTATGACAGTGAACATCAGATTCTATGGTATTCTTCAAATACGCAGGAGCTTGCCCAGGCAGTGAGTCTTACCATGGAATCCATTGAAAATTATGACTATGATGCGGGTAGGCATCCTATCGCGACCAACCAGATAGCCAGCCTTTACGGAATCGTCCGTGATTCCTTTATGACCTTTTATGATGGGTGTCTGTACGTTGGCTGCTTTACAAAATATACAGACAGTGCAATTGCAAGATATGCAGTAGATGATCAGGGAAACCTGATAAATACTATGGATGAAGGTCTGGGAATGAACTTTGGGATGGCAGTTCCCCTTGATTATTCCACCATTTCCGAACAGGCACAGGGAATGGCTTTTTATAACGACAAGCTTCTTTTGTCTCATTCCTTTGGAATTCTGCCTTCCAGAGTGGTATTTTATGAGAAATCCGATAAAAGGCTTTATGTAGATGAAAATTCTGCTGTCAGCTATCGGTTTCCGGAACGGATCGAACAGATTTTTGTGGATGGGGATGACTTGTACGTGCTGTTTGAATCCGCTGCCTATGCATATAGTTCAGCGTCTGTGAATATTGTGGACAGGGTTTTAAAACTGAGCTTCCCAGAATGGAAGAATACCAGCAGAGCATACAGAGTAATGTGAGCCAGTATTAGAAGGATTTTTCAAACACGCTCTAGAGCCTGTAAATCTGGTGGATTTATTTAAGAATGAATCCGGGATTGTCCACATATATTAAAATTGAGAGGTGATACAACATAGAAGCAGAGCAGATTCAGAACCTGTTTGCGGGCAATATCCGCAGACTGTTGATGAATGCAAACCTTGATTATGACAAAATATATGAGATACGGTTAAGAGTAGGACGACCGCTGTTCTACACCTATGACGGAGGTGAGGGTTTCCTTACCGACCATGATGGCAAATACGTGGTGACAAGGGAAGATCTGAAGGAAACCATGGAATATATAAGTGGTTATTCCCTTTATTCCTATGAAGATGAAATGCGCCAGGGGTTTCTTACTGTTCAGGGAGGTCATCGGGTAGGTGTTACCGGAAAGGTGATTCTTGACGGCAATGAGATCCAGGGAATGAAATATATTTCCTGTATAAATGTACGTCTGGCTCACGAAGTGGTAGGCTGCGCAGACCAGGTGATGCCCTATATCCGCAAAAAAGACTGGGTAGCGCATACTTTGATCGTTTCTCCGCCAAGAGGGGGGAAAACAACCCTGCTTCGGGATATTATCCGTCAGCTGAGCAATGGTGAGGAAAAGAAAAAAATGCCGGGGGTAACGGTTGGCGTTGTAGATGAGAGAAGTGAGCTTGCCGGTTCCTATCAGGGAGTTCCCCAGAATGACCTTGGTATGCGTACGGATGTGCTGGACGGCTGTCCAAAGGCAGAAGGGATGGAAATGCTGATCCGTTCTATGTCTCCAGCAGTTGTGGCCGTAGATGAACTGGGACGGAAAGAAGACTTTAAAGCTGTGGAATCTGTGATTCACAGTGGATGTAAAGTAATCGCCACCGCTCATGGAAATTCCATTGAGGACGTGATCCATCAGCCTTATTTTGAAAGGCTGGTGAGAAGAAGAGTGTTTGAACGGTATATTTTCCTGGACAAGGGAGAACATGCGGGAACCATACTTGGAATTTATGACAGAAACGGGAGGCCTTGTTGAAAACAGCAGGAATCATTCTGATCCTTTTTTCCGGAACAGGTCTTGGATTGTGTAAAAGCATGGAATTGACAGCCAGACTGAAAATTCTGGAAAAACTGGCTCAGCTTCTTCTGTTACTGAAAGGGGAAATCCGCTGCACAGGGCGACGTTGGAAGATGCCTTTCTTGATGCTGCAGCAAAAATGCCAGTAGAGTACAGGCTTTTTCTCAAAGAAACTGCAGGATGGCTTCAGCAGCGGCCTGGAATTACCTTTGATGAGATTTTCAGGGAATGCGCGGCAAGACTGCTTCCCCTTTACAAACTTTCAGAGGAAGAGCGGGAAAGCTTTCTTTCTCTGGGTGAAAAACTGGGATATCTGGACAGGGAAATGCAGGTGGCACAGCTGACACTTCTGGAGGAGGAGCTAGGCTACAGGATAAAGACTCTGAAAAGTGCTATGCCAAAGCAGCAGAAACATATCAGAGCATGGGAATTCTGGGCGGAATTCTGCTGGCAGTCTTGTTGTGGTAATTTCATATAATATCTGGAAAAATTGCCTGGAAAACGGTTATGTAAGGCAGATAACGGTAAGAAAGGAGGCCCCCTTGGAAGTCAGTATTATTTTCAAAATAGCTGCTGTGGGGATTCTGGTCTCCGTGCTTTCTCAGGTTCTGAAACACAGCGGCAGAGAGGAACAGGCTTTTTTAGTCAGCCTGGCAGGTCTCCTTGTGGTACTCTTCTGGATCGTACCATATATTTATGAGTTGTTTGACAGCATAAAAAAATTATTTGAATTGTGATCTGATTCACCAATATCCTGTCACCTGTGTTCAGGAGGTGGAAAATGGACATTATAAAGATTTCGTTACTAGGCGTATGCGGTGTTATTCTTGGATTTCTTATGAAGGAAACCAAACCGGAATACGCCTGTTTTATTACAGTTGGAATTGGCCTTGTGATCATGGGGCTTGCTGTGGGAAAAATTTATTATCTGTTTGAATCTCTGGGAAAAATCCAGGAAACACTTCCAGTGGACACGGAATATATTTCCACACTGGTAAAAATGATCGGAATTACCTACATCGGCCAGTTTGCCTCCGGAATCTGTAAAGATGCAGGCTACAGCACAACAGCGGCTCAGATCGAGCTGTTCTGTAAATTGTCGGTGATGGTGCTGAGCATGCCGGTGCTTATGGCACTTCTGAAGACGATTCAGGAGTTCATGGTATGAGGTTCTGGAGAAAAAAACAAAAATGGCAGGTAATTGCTTCATTGTTGTTTGCAGTATGGATTCTGATGGGAACCAGAAAAATAAATGTAAACGCAGAGAACATGGAAGCAGAGAGTTTTACAGGTGAAAAAGCAGTCGAAACAGAGGAAGAGACAACGGAGAAAACGGTAACAGCAGGTATTGGCTATCGTGCAGCTTCCGCTGATTCTGAGGGCATTACGGAGCAGCTGGTTTCTGACATGTCTTTCGAACAGGTACAAACTTTAATGGATGAAATGCTGGGAGAGGACAGCTTCTCCATAGGAACAGCATTAAAAAACATGATAAACGGCGAAACAGTATTTTCAAAAGAGGCGGTGCAGCAATTTCTGCGCAGCCTCTTTTTTGAACGGCTGGAAAAAGAACGGCTAATCTTTTTCGCATTCTTCTCCTGGTGCTGGCAGCTGCTGTTTTTTCAAATTTTGCAGAGGTATTTGAAAACAGCCAGATTGGAGAGGTAAGTTTTTACATGGTATATCTTTTATTATTTACCATTCTGATGAACAGCTATCAGCAGCTTGGAGTTTCTCTTGGAAAACAGCTGGAATGGATGACTCAGTTTATGAAAGGCCTGGCACCTGCTTATTTCGTGGCAGTTTCAGCAGCATCAGGAGCTGTCACGGCTTCTGTATTTTATCAGGGGTTCTTCTTCTGGTGTGGCTGGTGGAATGGCTTCTTCTCACTTTGATTCTGCCAGGGGCTAATCTGTATGTTCTTCTTTGTATGGTGAACCATCTTTCCAAAGAGGATATGTTAAGCAAGATGGCAGAACTTCTGGAAACTATGATCAACTGGAGCCTGAAAACCATGCTTGGGGCTGTCCTTGGGCTTCAGGCGGTACGAGGACTGGTTGCGCCTGCCATGGATGCCATCAAACGAACTGCCCTGGCAGAACTGCCGGAGCGATTCCGGCTGTGGGAAATGCCGTAAATGCGGTAACAGAATTGATTCTGGCAGGGCACTGCTTGTGAAAAACTGTCTTGGAGCAATGGCGGTGGTGGTTCTGCTTCTTGCAGGAGCCGGACCTGTGATTCATTATGGTCTCCTATCCCTTAGCTTTCGCTTCCTTGGTGCAGTGGCACAGCCTGTATCAGACAAACGAATCGTAGGCTGCCTTGGCACAATGGGAGAAGGCTGTGCCCTGCTTCTGCGGATCATGCTGACTGCGGAAATTCTGTGTGTGCTTACCTTTATAGTTCTCATGGCGTCTGTAGGCGGATAAAAGTAACAGTAAGCGGAAATGAACCATAATAACCTGAGCATATGACTGAGATATGGGACCAAAATGGGATGCGGGAAGTGATATATTATGAAAGAAGCCATCTACAGCTGGATCAAATGCCTTGCCATATTTTATATTCTGTTGACTATGCTCATCCATCTGGTGCCTACCGGGAAATATCAGCGTTATGTGCGTTTTTTTATGGGACTTTTTGCTGATGGTTATGCTGATCACTCCCATGCTTTCCATTCTGGAAAAAGCTAAGACACTGCCGGAAAGCTTTTCCAGCCTTTACCAGCAGGAAGAAAAAAAGCGGCTCACTCTTGATCTGGAAAATCTTCAGAAAAGCCTTCTGGAAAAAGGTGTGGAGGAGCAGCTTGAGAAAAATATTCCGGAATCTTTGAAAAAGAAAGGCATAGAAGTGACGGCATGCAAAGTACATATAGAAGGGGAGCTGTTAAAAGTCTGCCTGTGGACGAAGGAGGTGCCAGATGGAGAGCTTGAGAGGGGGATAAAAGATGAACTTGCAGCAAACTGGGGAATCAGGGAAGAAAACTGTGAAGTCCTTGCTTGGGAAAATGGGAAGCAGACAATGGGTGATTCTTCTCCTTTTGGGACTTCTGCTTACGGTAATTGCACTTCCGGTATCCGATAAAAAGGATAGCTCCCCGGAAGTAAAAAGCAGTTCCTTTTTTTCAGCTTCTTCTGAGAAAAATACAGATGCAGAACGGACAGTTCTGGAGAAAAAACTGGAAGATCTTTTATCCAGACAGAAGGAGTGGGAAAAGTGCGGGTGCTCCTTATGACGGGGGAAGAAAAAGACAGCAGCAGTTTCTACGATTCCGGAAATCAGGCGGTGACCGGAGTGCTGATCGCGGCGGAAGGAGCAGATAATTCTGTGGTTTCCAGGAATATTGTAGAAGGAGTTATGGCATTATTTCAGCTGGATGCCCATAAAATTAAAGTAATGAAAATGAAATGAGGAGAGGTAAAGTGAAAAAGATTCTGAAAAAGAACCAGGTAATCATTACTTCACTGGCGGTTCTGATCGCAGTTGCAGGATACCTGAATTTTGCAGATGTAGATCTTGGCCTGAAAAATAAGGAGGCAAGCGCGGACAGCAGCAGTATTCTGGAGGATGTAGACTATGATCTGACCGATGAAACAGCCCTTCTGGATGAGAACGGGGCGGATAGCAGCCTTACGGATGTGCAGGATCAGACCACCAGCACGCCGGGGGAAGCTGTACTTACTGCGGCTTCTGATTTTGCGGCCCAGGCCAAACTTTCCAGAGAACAGATCCGTTCCCAGAATAAAGCAGACCTGCAGGCTATTATTAACAACCAGGATCTGGGAGATGACCAGAAGCAGGAGGCTGTGAGCACAATGGTTTCCATGGCGGATCTGACGGAAAAAGAGTCGGCAGCAGAACTTCTTCTGGAAGCCAAAGGCTTCGAAAATGTGATCGTAAACCTTACCGGAGAAACGGCAGATGTGGTGGTTCCGGAAGCAGATCTGACAGATGCAAAACGGGCTCAGATTGAAGACATTGTGAAAAGAAAAACGGGAATTGCGCCGGAAAATATTGTGATCACGCCGTTAAATGAAAGCGAGGAAGAACTGGTAAATAAAGATGATTCACTGGAGACTTCCGTGGATATTGATGATGATACTACAGTAAATCCGTGATAATACTACAGTAAATCCATGATATACCCCCTTGACAGTGCAGCAGTCTTATACTAGAATAGGAATGCTGCAAAAATGTAAGAATACACGCTCTAGAGCGTGTCTGAAATAGAGAATTCAAATAGGAGGCTAAACGTGTCGAAGTATACGAAAGAAATAGAAAAAAGAAGAACCTTTGCCCAATCATTTCCCACCCGGATGCAGGTAAGACTACTCTGACTGAGAAATTCCTGCTGTATGGCGGAGCCATTAATCTGGCCGGTAGTGTTAAAGGAAAGGCAACGGCCCGCCATGCAGTATCAGACTGGATGGAAATTGAAAAGGAGAGAGGTATTTCCGTTACTTCTTCCGTATTGCAGTTCCATTATGACGGTTACTGCATCAACATTCTGGATACTCCTGGACATCAGGATTTCTCAGAGGATACTTATCGTACCCTGATGGCTGCAGATTCTGCAGTTATGGTAATCGATGGGTCCAAGGGTGTTGAGGCACAGACCAGAAAGCTGTTCAAGGTCTGCGTTATGAGACACATTCCTATTTTTACTTTTATCAATAAAATGGACCGTGATGCCAACGATACCTTTGATCTTCTTGACGAGATCGAAAAAGAGCTTGGAATCGCAACCTGCCCTATTAACTGGCCAATCGGTTCCGGTAAGAAATTCCGCGGTGTTTACGACCGCAACACGAATAAGATCCTTACTTTCACAGATACCCAGAAAGGTACCAAGGAGGGAACTATTGAGGAAATCGATCTGGATTCTCCTCATGCACTTGAGGTTATGGATCCGGAGCAGAAAGAACAGCTTCTGGAGGAAATCGAGCTTCTGGATGGCGCAAGTGCCGAGTTCGATCAGGAGATGGTAAGTAAGGGAGAACTGACTCCTGTGTTCTTTGGATCCGCTCTTACCAATTTTGGTGTTGAGACTTTCCTGGAGCATTTCCTGAAGATGACTACGTCACCTCTTCCAAGAATGGCAGACTCAGTCTTGTTGATCCTATGAGCGATGATTTTCTGCTTTTGTATTTAAGATTCAGGCAAATATGAATAAGGCTCACCGTGACAGAATTGCATTTATGCGTATCTGCTCCGGCAAATTCGATGCCTCCCAGGAGGTTTATCATGTACAGGGGGATAAGAAGATGAGACTTCTTCAGCCCAGCAGATGATGCTGAGTCACGCCATGTAGTTGAGGAGGCTTATGCAGGAGATATTATCGGTGTATTTGATCCCGGTATTTTCTCTATTGGAGATACGATCTGTACGCCTGGAAAAAAATTTGCATTTGAGGGCATTCCTACATTTGCACCGGAGCACTTTGCAAGGGTAAGACTTCTGGATACCATGAAGAGAAAGCAGTTTGTAAAGGGAATTAACCAGATCGCACAGGAAGGTGCCATCCAGATTTTCCAGGAGCTTTATGGAAATATGGAAGAGATCATTGTGGGCGTTGTTGGTGTGCTCCAGTTTGATGTTTTGAAATATCGTCTGGAGAACGAGTATAATGTGGAAATTCGTCTGGAAAATCTGCCATATGAGCACATCAGATGGATTGCGAACAAGGATGAGATTCAGGTGGACAAGATCGTCGGAACTTCTGACATGAAGAAGGTTACAGATCTGAAAGGCAATCCGTTGCTTCTGTTTATCAATGCATGGAGTGTGGGCATGACAGAAGACAGAAATCCGGATTTAATATTAACAGAATTCAGTAAATAACTCTTTTCATTTTTGACGCATTTTGCTATAATTAAAGAAAGTCTCGGATAGAAATAGAACTGCGCAGATGCGTGGGATGATCCGTTTCGTGTAAATACGCCGTAAGGCAGATTTGACGCTGGCCTCGTGGAAAGATGCGAATTTTCCGGCAGCCGGCAGATTAAACCTAGGAGGTTTGTAAGCATGGCAGAGAAGAGAACAACATATAAAATACAGGATATTGAGGGAATCGGTGAGGTTCAGATCGCAGATGAGGTCGTTACTATTATCGCCGGACTTGCCGCTACAGAAGTAGACGGAGTTGCCTCCATGGCAGGTAATATTACCAATGAGCTGGTAAGCAAGCTTGGAATGAAGAATCTCTCCAAGGGAGTTAAGGTTGAAATTGTTGACAGTGTGGTAAGCGTTGACCTTACCCTGAATATTGAATATGGCATGAATATCCTTGAGACCAGCAAGAAGGTTCAGGAGAAAGTAAAAGCAGCCATTGAGAACATGACAGGACTTGAGGTTGCAGATGTCAATATTCATATTGCAAGCGTAGATATGGAGAATGAAAAAGCAAGTAAGCGAAAAAGGAAAGTAAACCTTTCCTTTTTTTTCTATGAATGTCTGCGTGAGCTGGCATTTCTTTGCAGGGATTTTCGGGAGTTACAGATAGTAGGAGGAAACATGAGAAGAAGGGAACAGAGAGAACATATTTTTAAGCTGCTTTTTATCAGCGAGTTTAATACACAGAAAGAAATGGAAGAGCAGCTGGCTTTATATTTAGCTGATATTGAGAATCTGGAAGAGAGCGACCGGGACTATATCAGCCGCAAATATATGAACATTATGAACCACACAGATGAGCTTGATGAGAAGCTGAACAGCATCAGTATGGGATGGAGACAAGCCGTATGAACCGTGTTGATCTGACAGTTCTTCGTCTGGCTGTGTATGAGCTTGAATATGAGAAAGAGGAAGTGCCGGTAGGAGTTGCCATCAATGAGGCTGTAGAACTGGCGAAATGCTTCGGTTCTGAAGAGTCCGGTGCATTCGTAAACGGAATCCTTGGAAAGATTGCCAACCCGGATAAGAAGGTTGCTGCAAGAAAGGCATCTTCTAAGAAAGAAGAACAGACCTCTGCAAGACCGAAATCCGGTTTCAAGGTAAAGGATCCTTCCAAAAAGGTGGTAGTTGTCAACCGCAATGTAAGCTCCAGGGCACCGGAAAATAAAAATGAATAATGTCTATTCTGTTGGTCAGGTAAACCGCTATGTGAAGAACATGTTTACCCAGGACTATTTTTTACAGAATATTTATGTAAAGGGAGAGGTATCCAACTGTAAATACCACTCCACAGGACACATCTATTTTACCTTGAAGGACGAAGGCGGCACACTGAAATGCGTTATGTTCGCAGGCTCCAGAAAAGGTCTTGCTTTCCGCATGAAAGACGGAGACAAGGTGATAGCCGGGGGCAGAGTAGATGTTTATGAAAGAGATGGCGCATATCAGTTCTATGCGAAGGAGATTACTTTAGAGGGAGCTGGTGCGCTTTATGAAAGATACCTGGCGTTGAAGCAGGAGCTGGAGGATATGGGAATGTTTGCACAGGAGTATAAGCAGCCCATACCGGAATTTGCACAGAGTGGGATTGGTCACATCTCCTACAGGTGCTGCGATTCGGGATATTATCAACGTTTCCACCCGAAGAAATCCTTTTATCCAGAGTATTCTTTACCCGGCACTTGTGCAGGGAGAGGGAGCAGCGGCCAGTATTGTACGTGGTATCCGCATGCTGGACGAGGCAGGCGTGGATGTGATCATTGTAGGTCGGGGCGGTGGTTCTATTGAGGAACTATGGGCTTTTAACGAAGAAGAGGTGGCAAGGGCGATTTTTGAGTGCCATACACCTGTAATTTCTGCAGTGGGACATGAGACTGACTTTACCATCGCGGATTTTGTGGCGGATCTTCGTGCCCCTACACCTTCAGCAGCGGCAGAACTCGCCTATTTTGACTGCCGGACTCTTTTGAATTCCATGCAAGGGTATCAGGAACGGCTGGAACGGGCAGTGTGGAATAAAATTGACGTAAACAGGGCAAAACTGGAAAGATATGGAACACGTCTTCAGTATCTGAATCCAGAGAGCCGTCTGCGTGACCGTCAGCAGTATGCGGCAGATGTGCAGGAACGAATCCAGTCTGCCATGGAACAAAAGATAAAAGATAAAAGAGATGGCGATTCCGAATTTTATTTCCGGTATTTTCGGTGTAACAGAACCGGCGATCTATGGTATGCTTCTTCCGCTAAAAAACCGTTTATCATAAGCTGTATTGCAGGATGGAATCGGCGGAGCTATTTTACGGACATTTTAATTTCCGTAATTCATTCTCGGTGGCATGGGAATTTTTGAACTTCCGAATATGATCAATCCTGACGGAACAAACGGAAATATTATCGTAGCATTTATCGGAATTGCAATATCCATGGTTGTCGGTTTTGTTCTCACGATGATCTTTTACCACGATGAGAAGACCGGAAAAACGGGCGAAATTGATATGAAAAAGAATAGAGAGAAAGAAGATAAGATCGGTAAGATTGAGAAGTTTGATAAGAATGAATCGGATAAGATTGACAGGAAAGAAAGGAAAACAGAGAAAATAAGCAGTCCGTTGAAGGGAGAAGTTATAGCGCTTTCA
>ENA-OQEX01000946-OQEX01000946.1-human-gut-metagenome-genome-assembly--contig:-NODE-946-length-12518-cov-5.925268_pt1 | contig 12518 bp, 18 predicted proteins | sample MGYA00242802_ERZ504649 | MGnify/ENA primary metagenome ERZ504649 (study PRJEB26092, sample SAMD00036194) | human gut metagenome | host: Homo sapiens | study: EMG produced TPA metagenomics assembly of... | reverse complement strand
TGATGGAGCGGTAGTTGGTGACTGAAATTGAAGCAGCATCGCGATTCCTCCCAGATGATTTTCTGAATTCTAAGTGTACTCTTAATTCTGGGCAGAAAGTCAAATTTTGATTTTGAAATTTGCAAATATTCCGCAAAAATCAAGAATAAAATCTAAAATATCGGCTTTTGATACCGTTCAGATGCTATCAGGAATCATTCCGCATACACGACTTCCCTCACCACTACCTCTTCAGCCTGCGCTTTCAGCCCGTTCATGTGCGCCACCCAGAGAAGCTGTGCGCGCTCTTTGTCCGGCGCGGGGTACTTGTCTAACAGAGTGGTCATCGTGCGTTCCAGCCACGCGCAGGCCGTTTTCTGGGCATCCTGCAAATGCGGTCAGAGCGTACCGTTCAGCAGCATCTGGTGATACAGCACAGGGCGCTGGGTTTTGAGGTAGGCCAGCCGCATCCGGCCATATTTGCCCAGCGGTTCGGAATCATTGGTCTGCGGCAGGGTGAGCAGGGGCAGCTGATACTCCCCGACCTGTGCGTAATGGATCTCGTTGCGGACGTAGCCGTGTTCTTCCAGTTCCAGAACAGCGGTGCGTACACTGTCCAGACCATCCTTGCAACCAACGGTCAGTCCCTTCAGGCTGTAATCCCAATCGTCCGGCAGGGAGAGCATATAGGACAGCAGTCCCTTGGCCTTCAGGGACAGCCTCTTATCCTGCAGGTGGTGGTTGCTCATAACGGTGTAGTTGACGTTTTTATTGACGCGGAATGTTGACATGGCGGCTTCCCTTTCAGCCCAATGCGGGCAAGAGAAAACGCAGCATCTCCCGGCTTTCGGGAAACGCTGCGTTCAGACAGGGAAGCCTGCTGTGAGCTGGCACAGCAACGGCAGCACTGCATATTTCAATCGCAAGTTTAGCGGCAGCTTCAATCCAAGCAGCTATTTGCGATATACAATTCGCAGTTGGTGCCAACGAATCAAAATGCGAATTGTAATAACGGACATCTAACACAACTACACCTGAAATGCAGCCGCTGACGGCCTGTGTGAAAAAGGCTTTTTCTAACGTCATTTCGCAAAAAGCGGCTGATTTTCGCCTGCAAATTGCGGTGTGACGTGCCTTTTTGGAGGTTACAAGAATGCCCTCAGCTGCCAATGACAGCCGCGAGAAACCAGCTTCATCCAACAATTTTAAAGACTCGAAATGCGATAGGCCGGGAGACCGGTGCCAGAGTTCGACTTCCTGATGCTCCGCCAAAAACGCCGCAGAACGATGAGTTCTGCGGCGTTTTTCATTGCATATTTTACTTTCCCGCCAGCAATACCGCCAGCACAGCCTTCTGGACGTGCAGTCGATTTTCTGCCTCGGTGAAGATCTCGTCGGCGTGGGCCTCAAAGACAGCGGTAGAGATCTCCTCGCCGCGGTGAGCGGGCAGGCAGTGGAGCACCATGCAGTCCGGCTTTGCGGCTTTCAGGAGGCCGCTGGTGAGCTGGAAGCCCGCAAGTCCCGCAGGCGGCTCTCGCTCTCGGAGGTGCCGGGGGCGGCGGTATTCCAGACGGCCGTCACCACCACATCGGCGTCCTTGACGCCCTCGGCGGAGTCTTCCAGCAGGCGGAACGCACTGCCGTACTTATGGGCGAACATCAGCACATCTGCCGCCGGGCGGTAGCCGTGGGGGCAGACGCAGTCCACCTTCATGCCGGAGAGCAGGCCGCCCACGATGAGGCTGTTGGCCATATTGCTGCCGTCGCCGACGAAGCAGAGCTTCTGGCCCGCCAGCGCACCCCGGCGCTCCCGGATGGTCATGAGGTCGGCCAGCACCTGACAGGGGTGAGCATAGTCCGTCAGGCCATTGATGACGGGGACGCCCGCAAACTCAGCGAACTCTTCCAGATCGCTCTGGCGGTAGGTGCGCCAGACAACGCAGTCATAATAGCGGCCCAGCACCCGGGCGGTATCCTTGAGCGGCTCGCCGCGGCCGGACTGCAGCTCGGTGGCGGCATTCATGTAGTTGCCGAGGCCGCCCAGCTGGTAGACGCCCACCTCGAAGCTGGTGCGGGTACGGGTGGAGTTTTTCGAGAACATCAGCGCGACGCTCCTGCCCTTGAGCAGAGGTTCGGTGCCTCCGGCCTTCTGCTGCGCTTTCAGCTCATCGGCCACATCAAGGATGTGGGCCACCTCGTCAGGGGTGAGGTCGCTCATTTTCAGCAGATGCTTCATGCCTGCTCCTCCGTTTTGCTGGGGTCCATCTCCGCGAGGACGCTGCCCAGAATATCCAGCGCCCTCTCCACATCGTGGGCGGTCAGAGTCAGCGGCGGCAGCAGGCGGAGGCGGGTCTTTGCGGTAAGCACCAGCAGGCCCTTTTCGCGGCAGGCGGCCAGCACATCAGCGGCCTTGATGCCTCGAGAAACTCGATGCCGACCATCAGGCCGATGCCCGAGAGGCTCCTGACGCGGGGCAGCTTTTCCAGACCGGTGCGCAGCTGGACGGCCCGCTCGTTGACGTTGGCGAGGAAGCTGGCGTCCATCCGGTCCACGACGACATTCGCACCGGCGCAGACCACCGGGTTTCCGCCGAACGTGGAGCCATGCTGCTGGGTCCCATACCAGCAGCCACTTTCTCATTCATCAGGACAGCGCCAATCGGCAGACCGCCGCCCAGACCCTTGGCCAGCGTGACGACGTCGGGCTGGAGGTTGTAGTGCTCGCAGCACAGGAAGGTTCCGGTGCGGCCCACGCCGGTCTGCACCTCGTCCACGATGAGGACGAGGTCTTTTTCGTCGCAGAGGGCGCGGACAGCCTGCACATACTCGGGTTCCAGCGCCACAACACCGCCCTCGCCCTGTACCAGTTCCAGCATGACAGCGCAGGTGTGGCGGTCCACCATCTCGGTCAGGGCGTCGATGTCGCCGGCCTTGACGTACTGGAAGCCCTCGTTGAAGGGGCCGAAGTAGTTGTGGAACACGCCCTGTCCGGTGGCGGTCAGGGTAGCAATGGTACGGCCATGGAAGCTGTTGACCAGCGTGATGACATTGTAGCGGTCGGCACCGTATTTGTCGAAGCTGTACTTGCGGGCGGCCTTGATGGCACCCTCATTGGCCTCTGCGCCCGAGTTGCCGAAGAACACCCGGCTCATGCCGGTGCGCTTGCAGAGCTTTTTGGCCAGCTTGCCGCAGGGGGCGGTATAGTAGAGGTTGGAGGTGTGCTGCAGCTTGTGTGCCTGCCCGGAGACGGCCTCGGCCCAGGTCATATCGCAGTAGCCCAGGCTGTTGACGCCGATGCCGCTGGTGAAGTCGAGGTACTTCTGCCCCTCGGGGCCTTCGGCATAGAGGCCGTGGCCCTTCTCGAGGACGATGGGGTTGCGTGCGTAGGTATGCAGGACATACTCGTTGTCCCTCTTGATGACTTTTTCGGAATCCATATTCTTTACCTCCTGACGGTGGAGCCACATACTTTCCCTCTTTGCCAAAGGCTCCCCTACAAGGGGAGCTGGCGCGAAGCGCCTGAGAGGTCGTACGAAGGAGAGCCTAGCCGTGAATCGCAGCGAGGCTAAACCTCTCCGTCACGGCTGGCGGCGGTCATCGCTGCTGCCTATCGAGGGGAGGCCTTGGCATATCGGAAAGTGTTCTTATCCATTATTATAGGGCACTCCGGCGCATCACGCAACCCTTATTCGTGATGGCTGCGGCGATAGAAGCGGGTACCGGAGCCACGGTCGGAGAACAGCTCCAGCAGGATGGAGTGCGGCACGCGGCCATCAATGATGACAGCCTCGTGGACGCCTGATAGATCGCGTCGGCCATGCCGCCGATCTTGGGGATCATGCCGCCCGCGATGATGCCGGCGGACTTGTAGCCCTCGATCTCGGAGACCTCCACCTCGGGGATGAGGGTGGATTCATCTTCCTTATCCCGCAGCAGGCCCGCAATGTCAGTCATAGAGACGAGCTTTTCGGCCTTGAGCGCGATGGCGATCTGTGCGGCGGCGGTGTCAGCGTTGACGTTATACGCCTGGCCCAGGTCGTCCATGCCCACCGTTGCAATAACGGGGATATAGCCGCTGTCCAGCAGGCTGGAGATCAGCGTCGGGTCCACGTGGACGATCTCGCCCACATGGCCCAGCTGAGGGTCAAGCTCGGTGCAGCGGAGCATCTGGCCGTCCATGCCGCAGAGGCCGACGCCGCGGCCCCGCAGCTTTGCCACGAGGTCCTTGTTCACCTTACCGGCCAGCACCTGCTGGACGATCTCCATGGCGGCGTCGTCGGTGACGCGCAGGCCGCCCGCAAAGCGGCTCTCGACGCCCACTTTTTGAGCATCTCATTGATGGCAGGGCCGCCGCCGTGTACCAGGACCACCCGCACGCCCAGCAGGGTCAGGGTGACGAGGTCGTTCATGACCGCGTTTTTCAGCGTCTCGTTGATCATGGCGTTGCCGCCGTATTTGATGACCATGGTCTTGCCGTGGTACTTCTGGATATAAGGGGTCGCCTCCGAGAAAAGGAGGGCCATTTCTTCGTTTTTCATTGCTGTTCTCCTTCTCAGGTGCGGTAGTCGCCGTTGATCTTCACATAGTCATAGGTCAGATCGCAGCCCCATGCTTTTGCGGAAGCATCGCCGGTACCCATATCCACCTTGACCAGAATATCGTGCTCGGCCAGGACCTTTGCGGCCTCGTCCTCGCTGTAGGGGTGGTAGGCGGCGTTCTCGCAGACGTAGACCTCACCGGCGGCGCTGGACAGCCAGACGCAGACCTTATCGATCGAGAAGTCACCGGGGGTGTAGCCGATGGCGCAGAGGATGCGGCCCCAGTTGGCGTCGCGGCCAAAAACAGCAGCCTTGAAGAGGTTGGAGCAGACCACACTGCGGCTGACGGCGCGGGCCGTCTTGAGGTCGGGGGCGTGGGTGACTTCGCAGGTGATGAGGTGGGTCGCGCCCTCGCCGTCACCGGCGTGCTCAGCGCACATATGCTCGGCGATGGCGGTCAGCGCGGCCACAAAGGCGTCGTAGTCGGCGTTCTCCTCGGTGATCTCCGGGTTGCCCGCGAGGCCGGAGGCCATGATGATCAGGGTATCGTTGGTGGAAGTGTCCAAATCGACGCTCATCTGGTTGTAGGTCCCGGGGACGACGGTCTTGAGGGCCTTTTCCAGCAGGGCGGGGGAGACGGCGGCGTCGGTGGTGTAGAATGCCAGCATGGTGGCCATGTTGGGGGCGATCATGCCGCTGCCCTTGCCGATGGCGCCCACCGTGCAGGTCTTGCCGCCCAACTCAAACCGGATGGCATATTCCTTCTTGTGGGTGTCGGTGGTCATGATGGCCTTCGCCGCGTCGGCGCTGCCCTGTGCGTCAGCCGCCAGCTTGGCGGCGGCAGCAGGGATGCCACGGGCAAAGGGGTCGATGACCATCGGCTGGCCGATAACGCCGGTAGAAGCGGGCAGGACATCCTTTGCGTCGATGTTCAGCGCCTTGCCCACCAGCTCACAGCATTCCTCCGCCAGTGCCACGCCGTTGGCGGCGCAGGTGTTGGCGTTGCCGCTGTTGACCACGATGGCCTGTGCATAGCCGTCCGTCAGGTGGGCACGGTCTACCTTGATGGGTGCGCCGCAGACCTTGTTGGTGGTGTAAACACCGGCGGCGGCGCAGCGGACGTCGGCCTTGATGAGCGCCAGATCGTACTTTTCACTGTGATTTGCCCGGATGCCGCAATGGACACCGGCTGCTGCAAAACCCTTGGGCGCGCAGATGCCGCCCTCAACTTCTTTATACTGCATCTGAAAATCCCCCTATAGCACTACTATAGCATGCTTGCCCTCTCAGGCGCTTACGCGCCAGCTCCCCCAAAGGGGGAGCCAAAAGCCTCTCCCTTCGGGAGCAACAACGACGACCGCCGCCAGTGGCGGAAACAGGGAGTCATTGTTGGGGCCGCGGCCAGCAAGACGCAAGCAAAGCGCTGCGGATGCTGGGTGCCGCAACCCGGGCAGTGGCACGGCGAAAGCGTGACGGAGAGGGCAAGCCCGTTTTTACTCTAATCCTTCCGTTTCGTTCATTCCCAGCATCAGATTCATGCACTGGACGGCTGCGCCGGAAGAGCCTTTGCCCAGATTGTCGAACAGGGACACCAGCATCATCTGGTCGCCCGCTGCGTTGACGGTCATGTACAGTTCCATCCTGTCGCTGCCGGACAGGGCGTTGGAGTACAGACCATTCTCGGGAAGCGGCTCGTTGAGGGCGTGGACGGAAACGGTCGCGCCCTCCCTGTAATAGTCCGCAATGCCTGCGGCCGCCGCCTCGGCGCTGGTGCCAGCCAGCTTGAGGTCCAGCGGAACGAGGACCTGCATCCCGCTGTAATAATCGCACACCACCGGCACAAAGGCAGGGGTGTGGGCGAGGCCGCTGATCTTCTGCATCTCAGGCAGATGCTTATGAGCGAGGCCCAGGCCGTAGCTCTTGGGCGCATCCAGCTTGCTGTGAGCCGGACGGTCGGCGCTCTCGTACTCGGCGATCATCTTTTTGCCGCCGCCGGAGTAGCCCGAAATGCCGGTGCAGCTGAACGGATAGTCTGCCGGAGTCAGCCCCAGCTCCACCAGAGGCCGCGCGATGCTGATAAAGCCGCTGGCATAGCAGCCGGGGACCGCCACACGATACGAATTTTTGATCTTCTCTTTCTGGCCCTTCAGCTCCGGGAAGCCGTAGTCCCAGGCCGCGTCGGTGCGGAAGGCCGTGGAGGTATCCAGCACCCTGACGTCCGGGCGGAGCAGAGGCATGACCTCTTTGGAGGCCGCATCGGCAGGCAGAGGAAGGCAAGGTCGGCGGAATTGATGACCTTTGCCCGCTCATTCACATCCTTGCGGCCCTCAGCGAGATGCTCAGCAGCTCGATGTCAGGCCGGGCGGCCAGACGGTCGGCAATGCGCAGACCGGTGGTGCCGGAAGAACCGTCGATAAAGACTTTTACGCTCATGCGTTTGCCGCCTCCCATCCGCCGAGCTGGGCGCCTGCCAGCTCGATCTGCTTTTTGACGCTGGCCTCGCTGGGACCGCCGTAGCTGGTGCGGCCCTCGCAGCACTTGATGAGGTCGATGGCGTCGTAGATGTCGTTTTCGAACAGAGCGCTGTAGCCCTTGAACTCATCGAGGGTCAGCTCTTCGAGGGTCTTATCCTTGCTGATGCAGTCGGAGACCATGCAGCCGGTGAGCTTGTAGGCGTCGCGGAAGGGCATCCCCTTTTTGGTCAGATAGTCGGCGCAGTCGGTGGCGTTGATGAAGCCCTTGGCAGCGGCCCGGCGCATATTGGCGGGCAGGGTCTTCATGGTGTCCAGCATGGGAGTGACCGTTTTCAGGCAGAGCTCCAGCGTATCGACGGCGTCGAAGATGGCCTCTTTGTCCTCCTGCATATCCTTGTTGTAGGCGAGAGGGATGCCCTTCATCATGACCAGCAGGGTGTTCAGATCGCCGTAGACGCGGCCCGTCTTGCCGCGGATGAGCTCGGTGACGTCGGGGTTCTTCTTCTGGGGCATGATGGACGAGCCGGTGGTGAAGGCGTCGTCCAGCTCGATGAACTTGAACTCCCAGCTGCACCAGAGGATAATCTCTTCGGACAGGCGGGACAGGTGCATCATGCAGATGGAGATGGCGTTTGCCAGCTCGATGCAGAAGTCACGGTCAGACACACCGTCAAGGCTGTTGGGGCAGGGCGCCGCAAAGCCCAGCTTCTCGGCGGTGAACTGACGGTCCAGCGGGTAGGTCGTACCGGCCAGAGCGCCGGAGCCAGCGGACACTGGGCGTCCATCCGGGCGGTGGCGTCCTCGAAGCGCTGCAGATCGCGCAGCAGCATCCATGCATAGGCCATCAGGCGTGGCCGAAGGTGATGGGCTGGGCGCGCTGCAGGTGGGTGTAGCCGGGCATGACGGCGGTAGTGTTCTCGGCGGCCTTCCTGCAGATGACCTTGACCAGCTCCACGATGTAAGCCTGCAGGGTGTGGCTGTAGTCCCGCAGAGTCAGGCGGATGTCCAGCGCCACCTGGTCGTTCCGGCTGCGGCCGGTGTGCAGGCGTTTGCCGGCGTCGCCGATGCGGGCGGTGAGGGTCTGCTCCACGAAGGTATGGACGTCCTCGGCGTTGGGGTCGATGGTGAGAGCGCCGGAGGCCAGGTCATCCGCGATGGAGGCCAGACCGCTCAGAATATCCTCGCAGTCCTTCTCGGAGATGATGCCCTGCTTTGCCAGCATGGCGGCGTGGACGCCGCTGCCGCGCATATCCTGCGCGATCATCCGCTGGTCGAAGCGGATGGAAGAGTTGAAGTCGTTGACGCGGGAATCGACCGCCTTGGAGAAACGGCCCTTCCAAAGTTGTTCTGCCATTGTTAAATTCCTTTATCTGAAAAAGTGTCTGAATTTCGAGTGCAAGGCCCAGCATTTTATGCATCGTCGAGCCTTTTTGCCCAGCTCAGACCTCACCGGTACGCCAGTGGCTCCCACTCTGGGGGCAGCCGAACCGACCGCCGCCAGTGGCGGATCGAGGGAGGTGAGACTGGGGCAGCGGCCAGCAGGATGCGAGCGGCAGCGAAGCAGACGCTGGGAGCCGCAACCCGGAGCTGGCGAGCGAAGCGAGACTGAGAGGGCTAGAAACGGCAAAGCCGCCGCAGGGGAAAAAGCTCCCGCGGCGGTGCCGCCAGCAATGATGCCGGTAATTTGAGCCTTCAGCGTGAAAGTGTAAAAAACACGCCAAAGGGGATGACAAGCAGGTTATTCCTTGACCTCGGGCCAGTTCTTGGACAGCTTTGCGCGCTCCTTGATGGACAGGCCGAAGAGGTTGATGAAGCCGGTAGCATCGGACTGGTCATAGTCCTTATCCACGCCGAAGGAAGCGGTCTGCTCATCGTACAGGGTGTACGGAGAGGTGACGCCGGCGTTGATCATGTTGCCCTTGTAGAGCTTCAGCTTGACATCGCCGGTGACGGTCTTCTCGAGGCTGTCGGCGAAGGCATCCAGAGCCTCGCGCAGCGGGGTGAACCACTGGCCGTTGTAGACGATGTCGGCGTACTTCTGAGCCAGCTGAGCCTTGAAGTGTGCGCTCTCCTTGTCCAGAGTGATGGTCTCCAGAACATTGATGGCCTTGTACAGGATCGCACCGCCGGGAGTCTCATAGACGCCGCGGCTCTTCATGCCCACCAGACGGTTCTCGACGATGTCCAGCAGGCCGATGCCGTTCTCGCCGCCGACCTTGTTCAGGTACTCGACCAGCTCGACAGCGCCCATCTCCTTGCCGTCAACGGCAGTGGGGATGCCCTTCTCGAAGTGGAGGGTGATGTAGGTCGGGGTGTCGGGAGCCTGCTCGGGGGAAACACCCAGCTCCAGGAAGCCGGGCTTATTGTACTGCGGCTCGTTGGCGGGGTTCTCGAGGTCGAGGCCCTCATGGCTCAGGTGCCACAGGTTCTTATCCTTGGAGTAGTTGGTCTCACGGTTGATCTTCAGGGGGATGTTGTGTGCCTCGGCGTAGTCGATCTCCTCGTCACGGCTCTCGATGTCCCACTCACGCCAGGGAGCGATGATGGCCATATCGGGGCAGAGAGCCTTCAGGGTCAGCTCGAAACGCACCTGGTCGTTGCCCTTGCCGGTGCAGCCGTGGCAGATGGCGTCTGCGCCTTCCTTGATGGCGATGTCGGCCAGAGCCTTTGCGATGCAGGGACGTGCGAAGCTGGTGCCCAGCAGGTAGTCCTCGTACTTTGCGCCGAACTTCAGGGTGGGGAAGATGTAGTTCTCGACGAAGTCCTTCTTCAGGTCGAGGACGTACAGCTTGGAAGCGCCGGTAGCCTTGGCCTTCTCTTCCAGACCGTCCAGCTCAGTACCCTGACCCACGTCGCCGGAGACAGCGATGACTTCGCAGTTGTTGTAATTCTCCTTCAGCCAGGGAATGATGATGGAGGTATCCAGACCGCCAGAGTAAGCCAGAACAACTTTCTTGATATCTTCCTTTTTCATGATGATCGCTCCTTTGTTTATTACACTTTTTATACTTTTGTTTTCCGCCCGGGCATCCCTCCCGGGGCGCTCGACGTCTTGTCTTTCTGAGTACGCTTTTATTATACGCCAAGCGGTTTTTCCGTCAATGCAGAAAACCGCCAAACCTTGTGCAGATTTGGCGGTCCTTTTCTGTTATTTTGTATTTTTATGCATTATTTTATAAATATATACAAATTTTATGCATTCTTAATTTGTATATGCATTGCTGTATACAGTCCGGTTCATCCATTCTGTCCGCCGTCGGCACGGGGTTGACGGCCCAGTTCCGGCACAGCGCGGCGTTCGTGTTTTTATTTATTCTTTTTCAGCCGTCCACCCGGCGCAGAGGGCCTCTTTCTGGGCCTTTGTCAGCTTTTTGAGGGCGATCTCCCGCCGGAGGGCGGCGGACTTGTCCGCACACGCTTCCAGGTAGGCAAAGCCCAGCGCGGTATGGGTGCGGGTATACCTTGCGCCCTTGCCGCTCTGGTGGGCCTTGAGGCGGGCTTCCGGGTCGTTGGTCCAGCCGGTATAGAGCTGGCCGCCCGCGCAGCGCACCATGTAGACGTAAGCCGTCTTTTCCGGCTTCTCAGATGCGGCCATTGTTCTTCAGCACCTGACGGCAGGCGGCGAGGGCCGTCTCCTTGTCCTTGGCCGTGATGAGGAAGCGGCTGGCGTGGCAGAAGCTGATGCCCTCGATGCCGCTCTTCTGCTCGATGACCTCCTGCGGCTGGCCGGCCAGCTCTGGGGGAAGGGGAGCTTGGGCTTTTTGGTCTTGTGGTCGGTGACGCACTGGGCGCTCCAGCCGCCCCGCTGGCTGGGGTAGATGACGAAAAGGGCGTCAGTCTTGTACAGCCCGTTCTTCCAGGGCAGATAGCAGGGCAGCACCACGATGCCGTCGCGGGAGTTTTTGTATGCCTGCTGGACCTTCTCATCGGCGCGGTTGACGGCGTTGGCGCTCTCGAGCTGGTTCTCCAGGATCTGCTTTGCCACAGCCACGGCCTTGAAGAAGCAGGCGTCCTGGTCCTCTTTCGAGTCCCACACGGGGTTGAAGAAGCCGATGGCGTCGCAGAGGCTGTTCTGCTCGCCGGTATTGTCGTTCAGATCGAGGGGCTGGATGAAGTTCTCATCAATGAGCCGGGCCTGACGCTCGCCCACAAGGCCGGGGCCGAGCACCCGCCACAGCAGGCCGAAGGCGCGTAAGGGATGCCGTTGGGGCGGGTCTCGCGGGGCTCCTGATGGTGGTCGAACATCCCAAAGCCGATGTCGTACACGATGCCGTCGAAGTCATCCGGCACCACGAAGCCGCGGGTTATTTTAATATCCGGGCGGAGGATCTGGAGCAGGGCAGTGGCGAACACGTCTCGGCGTGGAACTTGCCTGCGTGGGTAAAGCCGTTTGCGGGTATTTTCATAGGGGGTTCTCCTCATCTCTCATGCATTCTGTTGCACACAGTATAGCACATTCCCGGGCGGCGGACAACAAAAAGGAGCCGCCGCATGACGCAGCAGCTCCCATATTCTACAGAAAAATTTCTCAGTGGTTGGCCTGTGCCGCTTCAAACTCTGCCTGCGTCAGGATCTGATAATCCGCAGGGATGTTGAAGAGATTCTGGTCCACAGTGGTGCTCGTGACGCGGTACTCCACGATGGTGCGGCCCTCGGCAGCATCGGTAACGACATACTTGAGGTCATCGCCGACCAGGCAGTAGGAAACGGTGGCCGTCTGGCCGTTGGCATCGGTGACCGTGTAGGACAGGGCCTCGCAGTCCTGACCGTTCACATTCACGGTGGTCACGGTGCAGGGGATCTCCTGTGCTTCGCCTTTGTCAGCGGAGACTGCTCGATTGCGCTCACAGTGGGGACTTCGCCCTTGACGGCCATCCTGGATGCATCGTCCACCAGATAGCCCTGACCGTCTTTCAGGATATAGACCAGACTGCCGGCGTCGCCCATATCCATCTTGATGTAAGCGTTGCCGTTGCTGCGGGCTGCGATCATGGTCTGGGTGGTGCCATCGGGGGCAGTGGTGACGATCTCCTGATACAGCTCTGCGCCGGTGCGCTGTGCGAGCGCGTTGTTGACGCGGGTCTCAACGGAGTCGCCGGGAGCAGCCATGCACACCGGCATCAGCACGGCGGCCATCACTGCAGCCACCAGCAGAGAAATAAGTTTCTGATACAGCTTCATAGAAAATTCTCCTGTCTTTCAGCTCATTTTGCAAAGGCGTTTTTCCTCTTTTGCATTTGCATTATCTTACAACTTTTTCCGGGGCACTGTCAATCATCACATTTGCCCTCATGTCAAAAAACAGCCGCAGAGGCGTTTCTTTCTCTCTGCGGCTGCGGTTTGTAAAGTTTTTGTGGAAATCACTTCCGGCCTTGCGCTTGGTCTTGGTGACGGCGCGGGTGGGGATCTTGGTCACGGCTGTGGTGGGCCTGACCGCCGGGCTGAGGTCAGGCTTCGGGGTCAGGGCCTTGGTGGTGGGCTCGCCCAGAGCCAGCACCTGGGAAAGCGCGGCCTGTGCGGCGGCGGCAT
>ENA-OQEX01000945-OQEX01000945.1-human-gut-metagenome-genome-assembly--contig:-NODE-945-length-12547-cov-1.949275_pt1 | contig 12547 bp, 13 predicted proteins | sample MGYA00242802_ERZ504649 | MGnify/ENA primary metagenome ERZ504649 (study PRJEB26092, sample SAMD00036194) | human gut metagenome | host: Homo sapiens | study: EMG produced TPA metagenomics assembly of... | reverse complement strand
TTGGAAAATTTGTCAAACAGCAAGAACACCACCAGAATGATCAAGATACAAAAATTGCCTGAGGAATGAAGCACATCAATATAACAAGCCCCAGCAAAAGCCGGGCTAATACTTCAATTATTTTAGGACATTTTCAAAAACGCTTGACATACATATTTTTACAAAAATGCTTGACATACATATTTTTACAAAAATGCTTGACATACATATTTACAAAAATGCTTGACATACATATTTGCAAAAAAGTGGGGAGATTATATAAAAATCGAAAGGTGTGGCTGTGAAAGGTATGAATTGTAATGAGAAATACATTTTGCACATAGAAAACAGCAGGGCGGAGCCGGTGATATGGGAGAATTTGGGAAAGTATGGAGGAACTGATATGCTGGGAACTTATAAGATCAGAACTGATTTGGCGGTAGAGGCAAGAGAACGCTTTACAGAGGACAATGTAGAAGTGCGCGGTGGAGGTTCAGGAAGATTATAATGAGGAAAAAGACATTCGAACCACTGTGGTGAAAATAACCACGGAAAATGGTGCCAGGGCGATGGGGAGACCTCAGGGGACATATATTACAATTGAATCGGAAGGGCTTTCAGCGCCAGATGAGGACTATCACAGGGAAGTGTCTGAAGAACTTTCCAGACATTTACGCCAGCTGATCGGTCTGGAAAAGGAAAAGTCCGTGCTTATTGTTGGGCTTGGAAATCCGGGTATTACGGCGGATTCATTGGGACCGGAAGTAATTGGGAATCTTCATATGACACGCCATCTGATCCGCGAGTATGGACTGAAAAGTACAGAAAAGCAGATTCTTCATGCAATCAGCGGAATTGTTCCAGGAGTAATGGGGCAGACTGGAATGGAAACTTCGGAAATCGTGGAGGGCGTGGTGGAAATAACACGGCCAGATGTAGTGATCGCTGTGGATGCTCTTGCCGCAAGAAATACCAGGCGCCTTAATCGGACCATTCAAATCACGGATACAGGAATTACTCCGGGATCAGGGGTGGGAAACCACAGAAATGGTCTTACAGAAGAAAATCTGAATGTAAAAGTGATTGGGATCGGAGTGCCTACGGTGGTGGATGCGGCGACTATTGTTCATGATTCTATGGCTCATTTGCTTGAGACACTGGACGAGGCCGAACAGAAAGAATTTTTGGAAGAAATGATTTCCCCACATCTTCATGGAATGTTTGTGACGCCGAAAGATGTGGACGAGACCATAAAATATCTGAGTTTTACGATTTCAGAAGGATTAAATATGACTTTTGCAGAGATCTATTAGAGCGTGTTTGAAAAAGGCTTTCTGCAAGATGTGTGTCACAATTTGTGGGAGATTTTGCCTAGATGAGGGCATCGTAGCGGGCTACGGCAACCGAATTCGGGTGAAATCTCCCGCAAAGTGGGCGTGCAGATTGCGGGAATGATTTTTCAAACACGCTCTGGCGCATGAAGCTGATGTAAAGGTGGTGAGCTGTGGAAAAATACTGAAATATGGAAAGTTAGCCTAAAAAAGAAACATACGGAGGAAAAATCTGTCATAGGATAACCTTAAAGAGGTGATTTCGTGACAAAAGTCCAGAAGGTTTTCTGCGTGTTTCTTTGTCTGTGTTTTTTTGCGGTTCTGGCTATGCTGCCAGGACCTTTTTCCATGCGGGAAATTGTGCATAATGTGTACAGGCAGTTTCCGTTCTATTATTTTACAGAGGAAAAAGCACAGGAAACCTGGATGGAAATGGATGGGGAAACTCTGGCTGAGATTGGGAAGAGAAATGGAGCATATTTAGAAGAAGTTGCAGAGAATGAGCGTAATTTGCGAGAGGAAAATGCAAAGAAATCCAAGGAAGCCAATCTGGAAAAAAACAGCAGTGTTTCTGAGGAAAGTAAAAAAATAAATAATACAGATAAAATAGAAAATAAAGATAACTCTGAGAAGTCAGAATTCATAGAAAATAGTGAAAATCACTTAAATTCAGAAACTCAGCCTGACAAATACCCTTCCTCAGTCTAACATCGTTCTCCCGCATCCAATTCTGGATCTGTCCAGAGACAAGCTGTCGGATTACGATTATCTAATGAACAATTTTTACATTGTAGATGAGAACACAGATGCATCTGCCGTAAAAATAAATGCTGCTGAATTTCTGGCAGAGGATTTTTCCTTGAGTCATGGACCGTTGGAGCCGCAGATTCTTATTTATCACAGTCACTCCCAGGAAACGTTTTCCGATTCCAGGGAAGGAGAAGAGGAAGATACGATTGTGGGTGTTGGAAATTATCTGACCAGTTTGCTGTCAGAAAAATATGGTTATCAGGTGATCCATATAAAAGAAGCTTTTGATATGATGAGCGGAGAACTGGATCGGAATAAGGCCTATAATTATGCTTGTGATTACGTAGAAAAGGTTTTGGAAGAAAATCCGTCTGTGGAGGTGGTTATTGATCTGCACAGAGATGGCATCGATGAAGACAGACGCTGGTAACTGAAATAAACGGAAAAGATACTGCGCAGATTCTTTTTTATAATGGCCTTAGCTACACGAATGACCAGGGGAAGGTTTCTTATTTGCCCAATCCTTACATACAGGACAATCTTGCTTTTTCTTTTCAGCTGGAATATCAGGCGGCGTTGTATTATCCTGATTTTACAGAGGGATTTACCTGGCGGGCTTGCGCTACAATCTTCATTTACGAAAAAGAGCCCTGCTTCTGGAAGCCGGTGCCCAGACAAATACGGTGCAGGAAGTAAAAAACGCCATGGAACCCTTTGCAGACATTTTGAACAGAGTGTTAAAGGGCTGCGGAACAGGATAAAAATAATATAATTTATCCCGTCAAGAATGTTACTGTGAACGGAGTGAACAGGAACCATATAAAAGGAAGTGACAAACAGATTTAATCTGTGCTATAATCTCTTGATAGAATAAACAGTAAAGCATAACCAGAGGAGGAATGTCTGGAATGACAGACCAGAGTAAAATTCGAAATTTTTGTATTATTGCACATATTGACCACGGTAAATCTACACTGGCCGACAGAATTATAGAGATGACAGGACTTTTGACTGAGAGGGAAATGCAGGCCCAGGTTCTGGATAATATGGAACTGGAGAGAGAACGTGGAATTACCATCAAATCCCAGGCTGTCCGCACGGTATATCATGGAAAAGATGGAGAAGAGTATATTTTCAATCTGATCGATACACCTGGACATGTGGATTTTAACTATGAAGTTTCACGAAGCCTTGCAGCCTGCGACGGTGCCATCCTTGTAGTTGACGCTGCACAGGGAATTGAAGCGCAGACGCTGGCAAATGTTTATATGGCACTGGATCATGATCTTGAGGTTATTCCAGTAATCAATAAGGTTGATCTTCCAAGTGCAGAGCCAGAGCGTGTTATCAATGAAATTGAGGATGTGATTGGACTTGAAGCCCAGGACGCACCGCAGATTTCTGCAAAAACAGGTCTGAATGTAGATCAGGTTCTGGAGCAGGTAGTGGCTAAGATCCCGGCACCTGCAGGAAATCCGGATGCACCGCTGAAGGCGCTTATTTTTGACTCCATTTATGATTCTTATAAGGGTGCCATTGTTTTCTGCCGAATGGTAGATGGAAAAGTCCGCAAAGGCACAACCATCCGTATGATGGCCACTGGATTTGTGGCAGAAGTTGTGGAAGTTGGGTATTTTGGAGCTGGGCAGTTTATTCCATGTGAGGAACTGACAGCTGGAATGGTAGGTTATATTACCGCCAGCATTAAGAACGTAAGAGACACTCGTGTTGGTGATACTATTACAGACAATAGCCGCCCTTGCGAGGAGCTTTGCCTGGATATAAGAAGGTAAATCCAATGGTTTACTGCGGCCTTTATCCGGCTGACGGAGCGAAATACGGGGATCTTCGTGATGCTTTGGAGAAACTGCAGTTAAATGACGCCTCTTTATTCTATGAGCCGGAGACATCTGTTGCTCTTGGATTTGGTTTCCGCTGCGGATTTCTTGGATTGCTTCATCTGGAAATCATTCAGGAACGTCTGGAGCGTGAATATGACCTGGATCTTGTTACTACAGCTCCAAGCGTTATTTACAAAGTACACAAGACAAACGGCGAAGTGATTGATCTGACAAATCCGACCAATCTTCCAGATCCATCTGAGATCGAATATATGGAAGAGCCAATCGTGAATGCTGAGATTATGGTAACTACAGAATTTATCGGTGCCATTATGGATCTTTGCCAGGAGCGCCGTGGTCAGTATCTTGGCATGGAATATATGGAAGAGACACGAGCTCTTCTGAAATATAAGCTTCCATTGAATGAGATTATTTACGATTTCTTTGATGCCCTGAAATCTCGTTCCAGAGGATATGCGTCTCTGGATTACGAACTTTGTGGTTATGAGAGAAGTGAGCTTGTGAAACTGGATATTCTGGTAAATAAAGAAGAAGTGGATGCCCTTTCTTTTATTGTGCATGCAGATACTTCTTATGAAAGAGGCCGCAAGATGTGCGAGAAGCTGAAAGATGAGATTCCGCGTCAGCTCTTTGAAATTCCGATCCAGGCCGCAATCGGAAGCAAAATCATTGCCAGAGAGACGGTTAAGGCTATGCGTAAAGATGTTCTTGCCAAGTGCTACGGCGGTGATATTTCCCGTAAGAAGAAACTTCTGGAGAAACAGAAGGAAGGTAAGAAGAGAATGCGCCAGGTTGGAAACGTAGAGATTCCGCAGAAAGCATTTATGAGCGTACTGAAACTGGATGAAAATTAATTGTTGTCAATCCTGTGGTGAAAAGCAATAAATAAAGGTGTCTGAGTGTGACTGATTGACATAAGATATATGCCAGCTGGCATCAGACGCGGAGGTATCCGATGAAAGCTAAGATACGTATTCTGACAAGAAGAATAAAGAGAAGTTATAAAAAGACAGGGAACAGTGGATCAAGGGCGGGATTTGACAGTGATCCTGCTGGTAATCGTAATTTTTGCAGGCAGCTGTGCATGTGGGAAGAAAACGGTGAAAGCACCAGACGCAGAGTCGCAGGGCGTAATGAAGATCACGCCGATCCCTACAGCAACACCTACGCCGGTACCTCGCCAGGTAAATAAAGATGCGGTAGCGCAAAGCGGAAGCGTGACTATGGTGAATGAGTATCTGGTTCAAAAAGAAGAGGGAAAGGCTGCAGGCAGCAGTAAGAGCGGCTCTTCAGAAGAGCAGACTGCTGCAGATTCGTCTGACAGCGGCAGTGATGCTACTGGAAATTCAACAGATGAAGAAACTGAGGCCGGTAGTGGAGATTAATTTTACAGAAACAGCATTGTAAACAGAAGAAAATAAACAATGTGGAGAAAATCAGAATGGGAACAAAGAAGAATGGTTTGGAATTGTATCTTCACATCCCGTTTTGCATAAAGAAATGTGATTATTGTGACTTCCTGTCAGGCCCCTCTACCAGGGCCGGGCAGGAAGCTTATATTTATGCACTTTTACGGGAAATGGAGACGGTTTCAAAGAATCTGAAAAAACGTCCGGTAGATACAGTTTTCATTGGCGGGGGAACACCTTCTGTGCCGGAATGTGATGTAATGGAAAAGCTTTTACAGGGGCTGAGAGATTATTTTTTGTTTTCGGCGGATGCGGAGGTAACGATTGAAGCAAATCCTGGAACATTGACGCCTGAGAAACTTTCTATTTACAGAAAATACGGAATTAACCGGATCAGCATTGGCTTACAGTCGCCAAACAATAAGGAACTGGCTATGCTTGGAAGAATTCATAATTATGCACAGTTTCTGGAAAGCTTTCAGATGGCAAGAGAGGCTGGCTTTTCCAATATAAATGTGGATCTGATGTTTGCCATTCCGGGACAGTGTTATGAAGGTTGGATAGAGAACCTTCGGATGGTGGCGGCACTTGGCCCGGAGCACATTTCGGCATACAGTCTTATTATTGAAGAGGCACCCCTTTTTCCAGAAAAAAGCTGGATTTGCCTGATGAAGATACGGAGTACCGCATGTATGAAGATGTTGCTGTAGTTCTGAAAGAGTATGGCTATCATCAGTATGAGATTTCCAACTATGCAAAAGCAGGGTGTGAATGCAGACATAATGAAGGATACTGGCAGAGAAAGGATTATCTGGGGCTTGGGCTTGGAGCGGCTTCCTTATTGGGAAAGGAACGTTTTTCCAATACTTCCGATATGCAGGAATATCTGAAAAACAGCAGTGCACCAGAAAAAATTCAAAAAAACTGGGAACTTCTTACAAGAGAAGATGAGATGGCAGAGTTTATGTTTCTTGGACTTCGTATGACACAGGGCGTGTCCAAAAAGGAATTTCAGGAGTATTTTGGCACTGCAATAGAGAATATATATGGAGAAGTTCTGAAAAAATATAAGAAACAGGGACTGCTGTTGGAAGAAAGCGGCAGGATATTTTTATCAAGAGAAGGCATTCATGTGAGTAATGCAGTGATGGCAGATTTTTTGCTGTAAGTTTTGGTGGAAAAAGAATTTAGAAATGGTTGACGAACAAATGTTCTTGTGATATTCTTGAAGAACACATTAAGAAATATCTGAGCCGGAGGATTCCGGATCAGATCAGGATACAGGGAGTTACAGCCGGTGCTTTCCGGTTAAGAAATGGAGGAACAGATGGCAGCAGAGAATAAGAAACAGTTTATCAGAATCAGAGGAGCCAATGAGAATAACCTGAAGAATCTCAGTGTGGATATTCCCAGAGATAAGTTTGTAGTTCTTACCGGCTTAAGCGGATCAGGAAAGTCTTCACTGGCATTTGATACGATCTATGCAGAAGGGCAGAGAAGATATATGGAATCTCTGTCTTCCTATGCCAGACAGTTCCTTGGCCAGATGGAGAAGCCAGATGTGGAGAGCATAGAGGGACTTCCACCGGCTATTTCTATTGACCAGAAGTCTACTAACCGCAATCCCAGATCCACAGTAGGAACGGTGACAGAAATTTATGATTATTTCCGTCTTTTATACGCCCGTGTTGGTATTCCACATTGTCCGAAATGCGGCAAGGTGATCGCTAAGCAGACAGTAGACCAGATGGTGGATCAGATCATGGAATTGCCGGAGCGCACCAGGATCCAGCTTCTTGCACCGGTAGTACGAGGACGCAAGGGTACCCATGCGAAATTACTGGATCAGGCCAGACGCAGCGGTTATGTACGTGCGGAAATCGATGGAAATGTGTATGAACTTTCAGAGGAGATTACCCTGGATAAGAATATTAAACACACGATTGCCATTATTGTAGACCGTCTGATCGTGAAGCCTGGAATTGAGAAAAGACTTACAGATTCTCTTGAGACAGTATTGAATCTGGCTGACGGATTGGCTGTGGTGGATACCATGGACGGAAATTATATGAATTTCAGCCAGAGCTTTTCCTGTCCGGATTGTGGAGTCAGTATTGATGAGATCGAGCCAAGAAGTTTTTCGTTTAATAACCCATTTGGGGCCTGCCCGGAGTGTCTTGGCCTTGGTTATAAGATGGAATTTGACCCGGATCTTATGATCCCGGATAAGTCTCTGAGCATTTCTGAAGGGGCTATTGTAGTGATGGGCTGGCAGTCTTGCACAGATAAGAGCAGTTTTACCAATGCTATTCTGAATGCCCTTTGCAGGGAATACGGTTTTGATTTGGATACACCTTTTAAAGATTATCCCAAGAAGATACAGGATATTATTCTATACGGCACAGGCGGACATTCTGTGAAGGTTTATTATAAGGGACAGCGCGGAGAGGGGGTTTATGATGTGGCTTTTCCAGGCTTATAAGGAATGTGGAACAGCGCTATAAAGAGACTGGCTCTGAATCTATGAAACAGGAATACGAGAGCTTTATGCAGATCACTCCGTGTAAAGCATGTAGGGGACAGCGACTGAAGAAGGAGTCACTTGCGGTTACGGTAGCGGATAAGAATATTTATGAAATTACCAATATGTCCATTGATAAGCTGAAGAGATTTCTGGCAGAAATGCAGCTGTCTCCGCAGCAGCAGCTTATTGGAAAGCAGATACTAAAGGAGATCAGAGCCAGAGTTGGGTTCCTGGCAGATGTAGGTCTGGAGTACCTTTCCCTGGCACGTGCACTGGTACTCTGTCTGGCGGAGAGGCACAGAGAATCCGTCTTGCTACCCAGATCGGTTCCGGCCTTGTCGGGGTTGCCTATATTCTGGATGAGCCAAGTATTGGTCTGCATCAGAGGGATAATGATAAACTTCTTGGAGCTTTGATGCACCTAAGAGACCTGGGAAACAGTCTTATAGTGGTTGAACATGATGAGGATACTATGCGCGCAGCGGACTGTATTGTAGATATCGGACCCGGCGCAGGAGAACATGGTGGACAGCTTGTTGGAATGGGCACTGCTGAGGAACTTATGCAGAATCCGAAGTCCATTACAGGAGCATATCTCAGCGGAAAACTGAAAATCCCGGTTCCGGAAGTACGAAAGGAATCTACCGGTTATCTGACTGTTAAGGGGGCGGCAGAGAATAATCTCAAACATATAGACGTGGATATTCCTCTTGGAATTATGACCTGTATTACAGGTGTTTCCGGGTCTGGAAAGAGTTCTCTGATCAATGAAATCCTTTACAAACATCTTGCAAGAGATCTGAACAGGGCCCGCGTGATCCCGGGAAAGCATGATGATATTATTGGAATAGACCAGTTGGATAAGGTAATTGCCATTGACCAGTCTCCAATTGGCCGTACACCAAGATCTAATCCTGCTACTTATACAGGCGTGTTTGACCAGATCAGAGATCTTTTTGCTGCTACAGCAGATGCCAAGGCAAAGGGGTATAAGAAAGGGCGCTTCAGCTTTAATGTAAAAGGCGGACGCTGTGAAGCCTGCAGTGGTGATGGTATTATTAAAATTGAAATGCACTTCCTGCCAGATGTTTATGTCCCTTGTGAAGTTTGCAAGGGGAAGCGCTATAATCGGGAAACTCTGGAAGTGAAGTATAAGGATAAGAGCATCTACGATGTACTGAATATGACAGTTGAGGAGGCAATGACGTTCTTTGAGAACGTTCCATCCATCAGAAGGAAGATAGAGACCTTATATGATGTCGGTCTTTCTTATATTCGTCTCGGACAGCCTTCCACCACTCTTTCCGGCGGAGAAGCACAGCGTATTAAGCTGGCTGCAGAGCTGAGTAAGCGCAGTACAGGTAAGACTATTTATATTCTGGATGAGCCTACCACCGGATTGCATTTTGCAGATGTTCAGAAACTGGTGGAGATTTTGCGTCGACTTTCGGATGGTGGAAATACGGTTGTTGTAATTGAACACAATCTGGACGTGATCAAGACCGCTGATTATATAATTGATATCGGACCGGAAGGCGGAGATGGCGGGGGAACAGTTGTTGCCAAGGGAACACCTGAAGAAGTGGCGAAGAATCCAGCTTCTTATACAGGACGTTATGTTGCGAAATATTTGAAGTGATTCTGATAATAAACCTCTTTCCAATTGAAGCATTTTTGTTTATAATGGTACGAAGACTATTAATTATGAAAAATCTATGAGACAATTATAAAGTCACATCTGCAGAATGTGGTGTTTATGATTACAGTTCGGAATATGAATGGTAATCATTTATTGCACAATTCTTGCAGAGAAAGTGTGACAAAGTGTTTTGAGAGAAAGGGGAATTTAATGCCTGCCAGTGATATTGGAATTGACCTGGGAACCAGAAACAGTCAGGTATATTCCACTGGACGGGGGCTGGTAGTCAGTGAGCCGTCTGTAGTGGTTTATGATAAGAACTCAGAGAAAATAAAAGCAATCGGTGAGGAAGCCAGACAGATGACCGGACATGTTTCATCAAATATGGAAGTAATCCGGCCAATCCGCCAGGGAGTGATCGTAGATTATACGGTTATGGAGAAGATGCTGAAGTATTTCATTTCCAAGGCAATGGGTCGCCATGCCTTTCGAAAGCCTAGAATCAGTATCTGTATCCCCAGCGGAACCACAGAGATTGAAAGAAAGGCAGTAGAGGAAGCTACTTATCAGGCTGGAGCAAGGGAAGTGTTTCTTGTGGAAGAGCCGATTGCAGCTGCAATTGGTGCCGGAGTAGATGTGACGAAGCCTTTTGGTAATCTGATCGTGGATATAGGAGGCGGAACCACTGATGTTGCCGTGATTTCCATGGCTGGCTCTGTTGTGTCTGCTTCCGTAAAGGTTGCCGGAGATAATTTCGACCAGGCAATCATGAGCTATGTGAGAAAAAATCACAGCCTTTTTATTGGGGAAGAGGCCGCTGAGAACATAAAAATAAAAATCGGAACTGCCTGCCAGGAAGCATCTCCGCGGATGCTGGAGGTAAAAGGCAGAAATGTGATCACCGGACTTCCCAAGGTTGTAACTCTGACTTCAGAAGAAATCCGTATTGCATTGAGGGATGCTACCAATCAGATTGTGGAGACTGTGCACGGAGTGCTTGAGAAAACTCCGCCGGAACTGGCTGCGGATATTGTAGACAGAGGAATTGTTCTCACAGGTGGCGGAGCATTGCTCCATGGAATGGACACCCTCATTGAGCAGAAGACCGGCGTAAGCACTCTTACTGTGCAGGATGCTATGTCTGCGGTTGTGGTGGGAACCGGTAAATATGCGGAAGTAATTACCAGGATGGAAGAATAATCTGATTGCTTTGAAAAGCGTAAACAGTAACATATAATTTGGCTATTCTGTTTTGCAAAAGATAAAATATTATGTAAACTATAATGAAAAGGGTACTGCGTTCTAGAGCGTGTTTGAAAAAGGCTTTCTGCAAAGTGGGGCGTGCAGATTGCGGGAATACTTTTTCAAACACATTCTAGCAGTGCCCTTTGGTTAGTGCTGGCGGCAGGAGAAGAACAAATGAGTGAGAAGTTACAGGCTATATAGATCATGTCATATTCCGCAATGATGAAAATGGATATACAGTTATGGTTCTTAAGACCGCGGATTCAGAGGAAGAGCTGACTTGTGTAGGAACATTTCCTGACGTTACACAGGGTGTGACCATTGAAGCTGAGGGACAGTTTCCCAGCACCATATATACGGCAGACAATTTAATATCCAGTCTTATGCGGAAAAGGCACCAGAGAACACCCAGGCTATGGAACGTTATCTGGGTTCCGGAGCGATTAAAGGGTAGGTGCAGCACTTGCTGCCAGAATTGTGCGGTGTTTTGGCGAGGATACCCTTAGAATAGTGGAAGAAGAACCGGAAAGGCTGGCGGAAGTCAAGGGAATCAGTGAGAAGAAAGCCAGAGAGATTGCAGTACAGGTGACTGAGAAGGCAGATATGCGAAAAGCCATGATGTTTCTGCAGAAATATGGCATTTCCCTGAATCTTGGAGCAAAGATATATCAGAAATATGGTCAGTCCGTATACAGTGTGCTTCAGGAGAATCCCTATCGTCTGGCAGATGATATCTCGGGAGTTGGCTTTAAAATTGCAGACACCATTGCGTCACGTATTGGTATACATGCAGATTCAGATTACAGGATCCGCAGCGGTATGATGTATACTCTTCTCCAGGCTTCAGGAGAAGGACATGTATATCTTCCGAAGGACGAACTGTTTGACAGAGCTTCCCAGCTGCTTCAGGTAGATGTTTCTTATATGGAGAAACATCTGATGGATATGGCAATTGACCGGAAAGTTGTTTTAAAAGAGAATGACAGAGAGGTACTGGTTTATCCAAGCCAGTATTACCGCTTGGAACTGAATACAGCAAGAATGCTCACTGAATTAAATATCCGTTATCCACAGAATGAGCAGATGATGGAGCGAAGAATTGCCCAGATTGAGAAAGAAACAGGTACTGTTTTGGAGGAAATGCAGAAGAAGGCTGTTGTAGAGGCTGCTGGAAATGGCCTTTTTGTACTTACAGGAGGACCAGGTACCGGTAAAACTACCACGATCAATGCAATTATTCGTTTTTTCGAGGGCGAAGGCGCAACTCTTCGTCTGGCAGCACCTACAGGACGCGCAGCCAAGCGAATGACAGAAGCTACAGGTTATGAAGCACAGACAATACATCGGCTTCTGGAATTGAACGGTGTGCCGGATGAGGATGGCAGAGAGTCTCAGGGTGTTCATTTTGAACGGAATGCAGAGAATCCGCTGGATACAGATGTAATCATTATTGATGAGATGTCTATGGTGGATATTTTTCTTATGCATTCACTGCTTCTTGCGGTGACTGCGGGAACCAGGATCATTCTGGTAGGAGATGAGAACCAGCTGCCAAGTGTAGGTCCTGGAAATGTGCTGCGGGATATTATTCAAAGCGGCGTTTTTCCAGTAGTAGAACTGAAGAAAATTTTCAGGCAGGCCTCTCACAGTGATATTGTAGTAAATGCACACAAGATCCATAACGGAGAGCAGGTTTCCCTTGATAACAAAAGCCGCGATTTCTTTTTCCTGAAGAGATATGATGCCGATATTATTATCCGCGTGGTCATCGCAACTGATTCAGGAGAAACTGCCGAAGTATGTGGATG
>ENA-OQEX01000944-OQEX01000944.1-human-gut-metagenome-genome-assembly--contig:-NODE-944-length-12550-cov-1.872736_pt1 | contig 12550 bp, 21 predicted proteins | sample MGYA00242802_ERZ504649 | MGnify/ENA primary metagenome ERZ504649 (study PRJEB26092, sample SAMD00036194) | human gut metagenome | host: Homo sapiens | study: EMG produced TPA metagenomics assembly of... | reverse complement strand
GCGTCATATCGCGACCCGCGCCGGAATCAGGCGCAGCGAAAGCATGGCCAGCGCGAATCCGATCAGCGCGCCGGTCGTGTTCCACAGGAGATCGTCCACGTCGAACAGACGGTAGGCGCACGGGAACACGCCCATGAGGCCGGTCAGCTGCATCGTCTCCAGAAACAGCGACGTGGCGAATGACAGTACTGCGGTAACCGGCAGCGGCCAACGCCAGATACGGCCCATGATGAAGCCCAACGGCAGGAAGAACACGATATTAAACGCGATTTGCAGTACAGCGGTGAGACCATCGGTACGGATGTCACCGATGAACTGCAATGGATTGAGCTGTGGCGTCAGATGGTGCGCAGCGCAATAGGCTGCCGCATCGGCCGGCATCGGATACAGTGTGAAGCACAGCAGGCCGAGCAGGTACAGCACCGTGCCATACGCCACTATGGCCGACGACAGTCGGATGCGATTGTCGCGATGATACAGCAACGCCAGCACCGGCACCGTCAGCAGCATGGACACAAACGGCCACAATGCCAGCGCGAACGCAAACGGTTCGGAAAAGTTCTTGAGAAATCCCATCTTCAATGCTCCCTGCTTCGGTCCGCTCCATTCGGTTTCGGACCATATCTCTCGACTTCTGATTCCAAGGTACGGAACATGACGGCACGCGGGTATCGGCCACGAGAGCGAAATCATTGGGATGAAAGGCGATTCGTATCATTCGCATGGATGAGGGAGGTACACCAGTTGTGACTGACAATTGCGGCCTGCGAACCGGCAGGATGAATGGGACTGACCCAACTGGCCCGTCTCATCTTGTAGGGTGTTTCGTGCTCTTGTAGGCAGATGATTCCAATGGCGATGATCGGAATACCGCCATTGCAATGACCTCTCGCCAAGGCCAGCTACCTACAAGATGCTGAATCTGCCTACAAGATGAATTCGCCGGTGAACCATGCCGGCATCACCGTCGATGCCGTGGATTGTTTCGCTGAGCAATGCATCCTGACAATCGTCGAATGGCTGCGTGGGTAAATACTTCTTCCTTATGATGCACATATGATGTACGACTTGCCGTTGCATGAATACGCGTATGCTTCGCTGCCGATTATGCCGTGGCCATCGCCTCGCATAAAGCCGACAACGCCCGTATTGCATCGCTAAAAGAATAGTCACGCGGCATAGCCGTACCGCTTTCTATAAGCGTCCCACGGGTCTGATTTCACTCTCATTCATGCTGGCATCACCGCTTCGAGGTAAGGACGCATCACGTTCACGAGCCGAAATTCGTGAGCGTAGTTCATGAGTTTGACCAAGTCAGTGTGCGCGGATCTCATGTAATTCTGGAAGGCGGATTGCAAATCTTGCGGATCCACTGTGCTGCGGGAGCGGAACAAATCGCAAATGGTTCGTTCCAAATCATAAACGCGAACCGTATGCCCGAACATAGTGATAGCCGACGCCAGGCCAATTGTAAAGCGATTGTCGGCCACCTTTCTCACTGTTACGTCTTCATTCTTGAGACGAGCCGTACCTGATGATTGCGGTAAGGTAATCGTCGGTGTCAGGGGGGGCTCGCCCCCTCTCCAAGCAAGAACAACGCAGTTTCATGCGAAAAAATGGCTTTCGGATATCGATACTGCAATTCGAACAGCGGATCGGACTCCGCATTCGGTGAAACATATAAGCCCTTTGCCGCTTTCTCAAGCTTGGCTTCACGCACGAATCGCGAAATCTCCGTGCGGGAAACTCCTCGACGCTCCATTTCCGATACCGGAAGATATCCCATATGCTCCTTCAATACGCTTTCCGCTTCTGTCGCTCTAGTGGACATGGGCATTCCTTCAGATGTTGCGGAGCTCGGAGAGTTGCCTGAAGAAAAGTTTTGCTATCGCCTAACCTAATGCGTTATTCGACTCCAACCGTTGCTCGACTTCGAAATGCTCGAATACTATGAGCGAGTTGTCGTTCAACGGAAAGATTGGGTTGGCGAATTCATCGCGGTATTCCGCCGAATTCCAGAAAGATTCGTGTGCGCTCCGCCATTGGGCCGCCGTGACGTCGCCTTCACCCTCATCGATGGCGTACCGGTCAGTGACTTTTCCGAGCGGAATCACGTCAACCGCAGTGGTGACGAGTACGGCTACGGGTCGTTCATCGGAATCCACCAACACCGAATGCGCGCCAACGCACGGCAGCGTTCGACCTCTTCCTCATATTCAATCATCAGCGCAGCGTGGCGGTTTTTACGCCGTCCAGAATGAGCTTCACCAAGCGATCGCGTTCAGGCCCAGGAAACATAAACTCCGCTTTGGGCAAATCACTGGTTTCAAATGCCGTATTGACGCTCATGCAATGCTCCAGATCGTCTTTATGTTCAATTGTGCTGTGCTTTTCTTACTCCCATCATAATAGCCCGAATTCCATGAGTTTCCGGCGCTGATCCAGTGGCCTCCATTACGGTCAATACAACCTGATGCCAAGCAATCACATGACAACAAGTGACACTGTACTCACGAACCGGCCTACTATGGGCGGCATGACGATTCGTATTGTTCCGATTGAGCCGCCATGGTTTGAGGAAAAGGCCCAAGTTCAGTCGTGCACGTGGCGCGAACTCAATCAGGGGCATATTCCGCAGGGAATCGTGGATGCGATCACTCCCGAATTCGCGCTCAAACTGACGCGCAGTCACGCCAAAGACCCCAATCAGGTCGTATTGGTCGCTTTGGAGAACAACCACGTGATTGGTTTTGCTGAGCTTCTGCAACGCCACGTTCGCCAATCAAACGGTCCGAGGCTGCGGAACTGGCTTCGCTATATGTGTTGGAATCTTGCCATCGTCATGGTGTTGGCCGTGCTTTGGTTGAGGCGGGCCAACGCGCCATCGGCAACGATCGGCTCGCCTTGTGGGTCGCCGGATTCAACACCAACACCCAAGGTTTCTACCGTCACATCGGCTTCCATGAGACCGGCCTGACTCAAACCGAAGACATGGGCCCGGAACTCGAAATGATCAACTACTCTGACGGCGTATTCCAGTGAGCAGCCCGACCTCCCACACGCGTCCGGCGCTACCATGAAGCCATGTCTTTGAACAGTGAGCAACGCGCGGCGACTATCCGCGAATTTCAGGAGAACATGAGCCGGCTGGGTCTGACCGCCGAACGGCGGCAAGGATTTTGGCGTCAGCGGCAGCAGAGTGGAGCAAATCATCACCCTCAAGTCGGGCGTGCTGGAGTATCCGTGGATTATCCGCGCCTATCTGCTGAGCAGAGCTGAGACACAGGGCGTGGAACTCACGCCGTTCATGGCGTTACGCGGAAATCCGCACGATATTGGTTCCTCGACGCGACTTTATCGACCGAGGCGAAATCGATTAAAACCGATTGATAATCGGCCATTTACACGCAAGAGGCGCCGTCAATCGCCTCGCGCATAGAGGCCATCGCTCTCCATGCAGGTGGCGATGCGTGTGTAGTATTCCGTCTTGTCCTCATGGTCGATACGTGCGCCGCAATGCTGCTGCACCGCAAGACTTGCCGGATTGGTTTTGTGGACACTCAGGTAAGCCTCCTCGATGCCGAGCTCGCGGGCCTTGGCGAGCGTGAGCTTGAGCCCGGCGGTCGCGTAGCCGTGACCGCGGTATTCGCGGGCGACACCGTAGCCGATGTGGCCCGGACCGTTGCGCAGGAAGTCGGTGAGCCGGTGACGCAGGTTGAAGATGCCCACATAGTCGCCCTCATCGTTGACGAGAATGTATTTGGTGGCTGGCACCCAGCCGTCCGGCAGGCCGACGCCAAGCGACTCATCACGCAACCCTCGCACATATGCGGCGAACCGTTCACGATTCATGCCGGCCGCTGGGTTCTCGAATCCCGTCTCCTCCGCCGGGAATTTCGCGAACAAGTCAAACGCGCGTTCCTGGTCCGCCAGCCATGTCTCGATCAGCCGCATTGGTCACACTCCTCCTGTTGACACAGCAGACCACACTACTACTGTGCTCGGCCAACGGCCGCAAGCCTTATCTAGGGTGTGTTTACAGATAGGCAGCAAGTGTCTGTCAATGCGTTTATCGCAGGATATACCAGGTTACTTTCCCCGATACACGGCAGCGACGCCGAAGACAAATTGTATGATGAACAATCCCAGCAGGAAGATCAGAGCTCCTGGCCGGTACATGCGGTAGAAGTCGACCATATCCGGCTGCGCCAAAGGCGCTGCATGATATACACCAGCGCAGCGAACACGGCGCCGAGCGCGGAAACAACCAAGAACGCGCCTACGGCAAAACGCAGCAGGCCACGATCCGAGGTCCTCCGGCGCAGACCACGGCATCCCCACGAAGACGAATACCGAGATCAGCAGGTAGAACAGCAGCCCGTACGTGGGCAGCATGTCGATAATCAGCAGATCGTTCATGGCATATCCTTTCGTGGCGCAATCCCATTCAACCTGCGCATGGCCAAAAGCGCAACATCGTGTCAAGTAATCGCATGATAGCAGGTTTTGTCCGGCTGCGACCGTGGCCACGATGAGCGGCATGGGACATGATGACATGACCGGGGCTGCGGCGCGGTCGATCCGTATCGCCCGTATTGGACAATGATCCGTTCGCCCTGGATGCGATGTGCGCGATGATCTCGGCCGTATCCAAGGACTTCCATGTCATGTGGGGCACGGGTTCGCCCGCGGTGGCGATCGAGCACTGCCATAACCCGCATACCAGGCCGGACGTGCCGGTGTCGGATCCTAAGGAATCTGTTGGTGTCGCTGCAGCTCATTGCCATTCCCACTGAAGAGATGATTGGCGAAAACGATACTCACTACCTATTCATTAGGCTTCAGCTCGTGTTCGAGCACAAGTTTCATCTTGCTGTTATCCATCAACATGCGTGTAGGTCTCGGTCCAGGATCATCGCCAGAGCGAAGCACGCCTGCGTCGCATTCTCCAATGCAATCCGTCGATTCTCACCCGGCAGAGGTATGCCGTTGACAAGCGGCTCATGGTGAGCGACCCGATTACGCAGGGCATGCACTGTTTTTACGATATCCAGCGCGTACTTTCTCGTCCAGCGTTCTTCCACTGCACGGGCATACTGGCGCCCATTGGAGAATGTCTTATCGAGTCCTTTGCGCCATAAATCGTTCTCATAATCTGCACGGCGCTGGTCTGGCCACTTCGTGTGGATTGTTCCGCCGTCTTCCAAGAGATTGCGCCAAAATCCGAATGTCAATGACGCTATGAGATGGCCATGCGTATGATTTTTTCGCTGGTGCGGGGTGAGATGGTTCCACGCTTCACGAATCTGGTACTGGGTTCGGTCATCGAATTGTAGCCCTGCCATATACCAGTCTTCAGTGCCATTCTGCTCCAGAGCGAGGAGGGAGAGTTGCCGGTCCATGCGGTTGCGCAGAGCGACCTCGAGGATGGCGATGTCGCCCATACAGGCGCTGGCCATGTCGTGATCCCACAGGTACAGCTCTAGCGCTGGGCATGAACGTCTTTGAGCCTCATAATTGTAGGTGGCAAGCCGTTCATCGGTAATGCACGCGCGCAGCGCCTTCTCCCGCGGACTTCCTTTCCTTGGAGTCCGTGAGAGGAAATCAGTTGTTGAATTTGACTGTCGGCTCATGGCTCATTATGATATATCAAGAATTCCCCAAAGGGCCTCTCCGGACGTCTTCGACTCAGCCGTGATGCACTGGGGGTTTCTTTTTTATCTGGATAATCGGGGCTTGGTTGGTCTGGGCTCTTCTTCAGGACAATCGCATATGTTTCGGGAGTGCTCAGCTTTCAGACGAGGCATTCGAAGAAATGCCATTCCGAGGAATCGGCATCATGGATGATGATCAGCGTGCCGCCCTCGTTGGTTATCTCCTTATGAGGCCGGTCGTAGAGCGCATCGAGCTGTGTTCCCAGGTTCAATCGCAGGGTCGCATCCGCTTCCTTGATTATGCGGATGTTCTCCTGGGGCAGTTGGCCACTGGAGTAATCCCTGCCGTCCAGAATGGTGCCGTCGACTTGTTCTGGGTCAGCGGCGACCTTCACGTACCGGTATCCGTCCCCATGAAAGCTTTCCTCGTCCTTGCTGACGATTGCCCGCGCATCCTCGGAAAATGAGATCGAGAACGTCTGCGACAGATTCGAAACCGGACTATAGCCCTAGTATCGAGTCCATCCGAACCATACTCCCGCCACTACCAACGCCGCGATGCCCAAAGCGATGATCGTTCCGGCCCGGCCACCGGCGGAAGGTTCACCTTTCCATACGCGGTTTCCATCGTCGGCCTCCTAGCCTTAGCCGTAGGGTCTGCTAGATCAAAGTGTGTATTACTGATTAGCGTGAGGTCGCCGCCACTACGTGAGCGGTCGAAAACCTCATGCCACCCGGCAAATCCGAGAAGCGGTCGGAGAACTATTCGAAGCCGTCAGCTAATCCAGTGTTGAACGTACGCGACGACACCCAGAAACGCTCCTATACCCGCTCCGAGGAAGACGAATCCCCATCCCAACCAGTCAGCAAATCGATTGACCGGGGATTTCGCAAAGCCCTCCATCACCGAATTCGTTCCAGTCGAGCCCTTCCCTGATTCATGGTTGTCCTCCTCGGCATCCCTACATAAAACCCGTTAGTCCAATTCAACTATATCTGTTTTTCGCCAGCTACAGGAGAGAATCGACTATAACTGATTTCCATGCGCTTCTTCAGAGAAGACAAGTCTGTTGGACACTTTGATGGACTAAAGGCCAGAACACAATGGCGCTAGATGGGACAAAAGGTACATTGGTCCTATGGCTAAGCGCAAACATATCGGCACCGTAATTCTCACGATACTGGTCGCGGCTCTGCTGGCGTCGGGCGTTTCCGGCTGGCTGTTCTGGCAGTCGGTACAACGGGTGATCGGCGAGGCGCAGCAGGCGGGCGAATATGCGGCTGAAGCACAGCAATCCGTCGGGCAGGGCGACTTCAAGCAGGCGCTTGAGCAGATGGACAGCGCTGGCAGTCACATCGTCGCGGCGCGAGACGAAACCCAGGGCATGCTATGGCAGGCCGCCGAATACGTGCTGTATTACGGTTCGGACGTGAAGGCGGTGCGCGGCATGCTGGATGCGGCCGCCGACGCCACGACCAACGCCCTGCCCAAAATCGACAGTGCCGCGCAGGCACGTTGGTGGACTTCAATATCGAAGAGCTGCTGTCCGGCATGAACTTCTCCGACGGCACGCTTTCCATTCCCAAAATCGCTTCCATCAAGCAGGACCTGTCCGACGCCGGTGCGGTCTTGAAGCGCGTCAAGACGTCGATTCATGCGCTGCCGCAACCCCGCACGGAACAGATCACCGAAATGGTCAACCAGGGCAAGCAGGTAGTGGACCAAATCGATGAGACTTTCGACACCTTGAACACCATCGTCGAAAAGATTCCGGGCTGACGTTGGTTCGTTCTTGTCGTATATTGGCGTAACCTCCGCATAAGGCTAGTCCATACAAATTTATGTTTAAATTTGGGATAGGAGGTGCCAATATGCCGACACGCACACCAATCCCGGTCAGTCGGGCGATGCGTCAGATATCCGCCAACCTCGATTTGGCGCGCAGACAACAGCGCATTCCCGTAGCCTTGCTGGCCGAGCGGGCTGGATTATCCATGCCAACGGTCACCAAAATGCTGCGTACGGGTAATGGCAGCTTGAGAACTTCCTCCGCATTGCTCGTCTGCTTGGACTGCTGGACGGCGTACAGCAAGCGACGGACCCTCTTAACACAGATATCGGCAAATTACGCGCCGACGAAGACACTCCAAAACGTATTCGATAGTACAGCAGGAGGCGCAACACATCATGGAAGCAATCGTCACCCTGCAGTTCAACGGCACAGACGTCACCGTCGGGAAATTATTCACCAGTATCAGGCGCGGCATCGAATCGGCACATTTCACATACGATACGGCCTATATGCGCTCTTCAAACGCAGTATCCCTCTGTCCAGAGATGCCCCTCTCCCCCGAACGTTCCCGGCCGAGCATAATGCGATGCATCGCATCTTTCAAGACTGCATGCCGGATCGTTGGGGCAGGAACCTCATGCTTCGTGCAGAACATCAAGATGCTCGTTCGGAGCATCGCACAGCACGCACACTATTTGAGGGAGATCTCTTGCTATCCGTCAACGATGAGACCCGACAAGGCGCATTGCGCTTCTGGAACAACGACGGTGACGCGCTAGCTCCCAGTGAGACCGGCGGTCCAAGAGAAGTGACCATTCAGTCCCGCATCCATAGCAATGATGAGCAGCTGCTTTGAATCCGGCATTGCGCGGCTTCGCGAAGCAAACGCACAATGACTTCACATTCCCGCCTTGCACCAGCTGGCTGCAATCTGCGTATGGTCATGTATCTGTAGGCCGGCACGAATGCGGCTGATGGGTGCGGCGAATCGTGACATTGCTTATTACCCATTCGCCCCTTCAGTCGTACCATTCGGGTCGTCGCAGTTCCAGGAATGGCCGCTGTTTGCGCGCTGCTGCGGTCTGTGTGAGATCGATGTCGGCGATAATCAACTGTTCTTGGTCGTCGGCCTTGCTGACGACGTTGCCGTACGGGTCCACCACCACCGATTGGCCGGCGAACGTCACATCGCCTTCCTTGCCGACCCGGTTGCACATGACGATGGCCACCTGGTTCTGCATGGCCTGGACACGGATTTTCCACAGGAACGGCTTCGACGGTTCGGCGTCAGTGTTCGGAACCGATGCTCGCCGTCGGCACGATGACCAGGCGGCGCCGCGCAACGCGCATGTGCGGATGCCTTCACGGGGTTCACTCAAATAGCGTCATCCAGTCGGGATCGCGGTGGGCCGCAAAACACATGGCGATTTGTTCCGCGGTGTTTCTTGTTTCCGAAAGCCGCGGCAACCGGTCTTCCTCGAAGTAGCGGATTTCCGTCGTTTCGATGTTGGCCGAGAACCAACCGCCGGCGCGGCTGCACAATACGAAGAACTTGAGCACCCCGTACGGATAGGTCAGCGCGTTGTGATTGGCGCAGTCCTGCACCGCGATGAGTCGCTCGCCCCTCACATCGAGCCCAGTCTCCTCCTTGACCTCCTTGACGGCGTTGGACCGAATGGACTGGTTCTCGTCGACCCAGCCTCCGGGCAGTGACCATTCCCCGCTGTTCTCATGCGTCATGAGGATCCTGCCTTCTTCATCGAAGATGGCCGCACGAGTGTCGAGTTTCGGCGTCGGATATCCGGCGCTGAGCAGTCGACTCACCTGTCCGGCCGGCGCATCAACCTGCGTGGAGAGCATGTCGACCGCCATCGCGCGGATACGCTCGTAGCGCTCCCGGTCGAAGGGTCCTTGCAGTACATCAGTCCGGTCTGGGCCAGCGCCTGCAATTCTCGGGCCTGTTCCAGTAATGTGCGGTTCGTGGCCATCATCGTTCATCCTGTCATCGTAAGGTCTTGGATCCGTTTGCACTCAGGCATCGCAGCGTAGTGCAAGCAGTATAGCACTTCGAACCGTTCCGGGGACGAGGGTCTCAGCGCATCCCCCGTAACCTCTCCCATGTGCCATCAACGCTTGGCGAGCTGCACGTTCTTGCGCTGTCTGCGATTGCGGCTGGCGACCGACTTTTCACGCTCGCGGCGCACGTGGGCCTCCTCACGCGCGGCCGCCGCGCGCTCTTCTTCCAAAGACGGCAATCCGGAGGCGGCGCGGTGCCGGTTCTCCCGCTCATGGTCGCGTTCGGCCTTGCGCTCCCCGCCTCGGATCCGGGCGCCGGAAACCATCGCAGTTGGCAGAGCGTCTGGCCGAAGTTCCACAGGTTATTGGTCAGCCAGTACAGCAGCACGCCGAACGGCAAGGTGCCGCCCGACACCACGTAGATGGCCGGGAACACAAACGCGGTCAGCTTCTGCGTGCGGAACTGCGGTGAATCCATGGCGTCCTTCGGCGTATTGCGATGGATGAGCAGCCACTGCATCGCGAACAACATCAGACACATCAACGCCACGGCCACGCCGATGACGACGTGCGACTGCGGCGAGACGACCGTGCCGAACGAGTCGGCGATGCGCACGCCGAATATGGACGATGATTCGATGTCGCCCGCCATGACGCGGTCGATGCCGCTCAACGGTTCCGCATTCCCGGCGGCGCTTGCGGGCAGGGATTGCAGCGTGTAGAACAGCGAGCACAGAATCGGCGCCTGAATCAGCGAAGCAGGTATGAACCGAGCGGATTGGCGTTATGCCGCTGCTGCAAAGCCATAATTTCACGTTGCATGGCTTCTTTGGAACGCGGATCCTTACGCGCGGCGTACTTGCGTTGGATACGTTGGATTTGCGGTTGGAGCACCTGCATACGCTGCGTCGCGCGCATTTGGGAGAAGAAGAGAGGCAATAGACAGATACGGATGATGAGCACGAGGCACATAATCGCGATGCCTAAGCTGTGCGGCACCGACTCCTTCTACGGCGGCGGCATGGTCACCGGCCAGCCCATCGGCACCATGATCGGCTCTCGCATGATCAACAATGCGCAAGCCGGCTTCATCATCGGCGCCGTGATCATGGGCTTCCGGATTCGTGGCGCTTGACATCTGACCTCGCGAGGAATCCTCAAAGGACATGGAACGCACCAAGATGACGCTCAAGGATCTCGCTGTCTCCTTCCACTTCCCGAAGTTCTCCACCTCGCGTGACTTCTACAAGGCGTTCGGCTGCCGAGTGTGCATGTTGCTCAGCTACCAGATGATCTCCGTGTACCAATCTACATCGTCGAGGATTACGTGCACCAGACCAAGACCGAGGCTGCCGGCACCATCGCCACCATGTCCATCATCACCATGGTCGTTTCCCTGACCGCTTCGCTGATCTCCGGCCCGATCTCCGACAAGATGCACACGCACAAGGTACCAGTCATCATCGCCTCGCTGCTGTTCGCGATTGGCACCGCGATGCCGTGGATCATGCCGAGCGTCACGGGCATGTACCTGTATGCGGGCATCGCCGGCTTCGGCTACGGCGTGTACTCAGCCATCGACCAAGCGCTCAACGTCGACGTGCTGCCGAACAAGGAAGAGGCCGGTAAGGGCCTCGGCATCCTCAACCTGGCCACCACGCTCGGCCAAGCAGTCGGTCCCACCATCACCTCCGTGGTCAAGACCACGACCGGCACCTACACGCCGGCGTTCGCCATCTCCATCGTCATGGCCGTGTGCGCTGCCGTGTTCGTGCTGCGTATCCAGAAGGTGAAGTAGCCGCTGCGAGTGCCTATCTCCGTTTCAAGGGCTGATTTTGACTTTGCGGAACATCTACTTCCGTTTCAAGGGCTGATGCCAAAGTAGCCACTGGTTAAAAACGGCGGAATAGCGATAGAACAATGCCATTTCTATCTGCGTTCCGCCAGTTGACCAGCCCCTTGAAACGGAAGTAGACCTCCGGCAAACGCCAAATCAGCCCCTTGAAGCTGATTTTGACTCAGCATCATGCAGCGCAGCTATATCCTCGGTGCGGGTATACTATTCCGGGCCGTCACGACGACGCCTATGGAACGCACGCATGGCAAAGAGAGAAACATGAGTCAGCCCGACACCGACACGGCGGCACAGTCGCCGTCCTCGCAACAGGAACCGCAGATTCAGACGGATGGCCGTCGAAGCCATTCGGAACAGATGAATCAACCAGCGCAAACCAGCCAGTCCGAGTCGTCACATGATGGCAAAGACGAGCACGCCCTACATACCAACCTGAAGCGCGGCATGGAATCCCGCCACCTGCAGATGATCTCATTAGGCGGCGTGATCGGCACCGGCCTGTTCCTGAGCTCCGGATACACCATCCAGCAGGCGGGCCCCATCGGCACGATCCTGGCATACAGCATCGGCGCGCTGATCGTCTACCTGGTCATGCTCACGCTCGGCGAACTGTCCGTGGCCATGCCGGTGACCGGCTCCTTCCATGTGTATGCCGAGAAGTTCATCGGCCCTGGCACCGGCTTCGTGATCGCAATCCAGTATTGGCTCACCTGGACGGTGGCGCTCGGCTCCGAATTCACCGCCGCGGCCTGCTCATGCAACGCTGGTTCCCGGACAGCCCCACATGGGTGTGGAGCGCGGCGTGCATCATTCTCATCTTCACCTTAAACGCCTTGTCGGTGCGGCTCTTCGCCGAAGCGGAATTCTGGTTCGCCTCGATCAAGGTGTTCGCCATCTGCGCGTTCATCGTCATCGGATCGCTCGCCATCTTCGGCGTCATCCCGGTCGCCGGCTACCAACATGCCCCGATGTTCGTCAATCTCATCAAGGACGCGTCTTCCCCAACGGCTTCATGCCGGTGTTCGCCACGATTCTGACCGTCAACTTCGCGTTCTCCGGCACCGAACTCATCGGCGTGACCGCCGGTGAGACGAGGGACCGCAAACCGCCGTGCCGAAAGCCATCCACACCACCCTGTGGCAGTCTGGTGCTCTTCTTCATCGGCTCAATCACCGTGATGTGCGCGCTGATCCCGTGGCGCAAGGCCGGCGTGGGCGAAAGCCCGTTCGTGC
>ENA-OQEX01000943-OQEX01000943.1-human-gut-metagenome-genome-assembly--contig:-NODE-943-length-12552-cov-10.619235_pt1 | contig 12552 bp, 13 predicted proteins | sample MGYA00242802_ERZ504649 | MGnify/ENA primary metagenome ERZ504649 (study PRJEB26092, sample SAMD00036194) | human gut metagenome | host: Homo sapiens | study: EMG produced TPA metagenomics assembly of... | reverse complement strand
CGGGCGTTTCGGGTTCGGGCAAGACGACGTTGGTGCTTGAGACGCTCATCCCGGCGCTTAAGGCGCAGGCAGCCGGCGAGCGCTGCCGGGCACGTGCGTTGTCGATGCCGAAGGCATTGCCCGCGCAAACCTGATTGACGCCACGCCTATCGGCGCCAACGTGCGCTCGACGGTGGCGACTTATGCCGACATCCATGACGAGCTGCGTCGTGCCTTTGCCCGTACGCCCGAGGCCAAGGCAGCTGGCTACAAGGCGGGTGCCTTTAGCTATAACACCGGCGCGTTGCGCTGCCCTACGTGCGACGGCACGGGCTCGATATCGCTCGACGTACAGTTTTTGCCCGATGTCGAGATCGTCTGCCCAGCATGTCGCGGTTCGCGTTATGCAGACGCGGCTTCGCGTATCCATCGCGAGGGCAAGGACGGGAGTCTACTTACGTTGCCGCAGATCATGGACATGAGTGTGGACGAGGCTATCGACGTCACGCTGGGACTCAAGAAGGTTCAGACGCGCTTGCAGACCTTGCACGACCTGGGCCTGGGCTATCTCACACTTGGCGAGCCCACACCGGCGCTTTCGGGCGGCGAGGCGCAGCGTCTTAAGCTCGCGAGCGAGATGGGTCGTGTGCAGGACGATGCCGTATTTGTGTTCGACGAGCCCACGATCGGACTACATCCGCTCGATGTTCAGGTGTTGCTGAGTGTGTTCGACGGCCTTGTCGCCAAGGGCGCCACGGTTATCGTGATCGAGCATGACCTCGACCTTATCCGTAACGCCGATTATGTGATCGACATGGGTCCGGGCGGTGGTGATGCGGGCGGGCAAATCGTCTGCGCCGGTACGCCGGGCGACATCGCAGCTTGCTCCGCAAGCATCACCGGCCGCTACCTATAGACAATGAGGCAAAGGGACTGCCTCTTTGTCACATTGATTTCTATTTCACGCATTGAGCCGCGAGATAGTCGCGGAAGAATGGCAATTCAAATGCGACGAGCCCTCGTCCTCGTTCTCCGATGATGCCGGCATCTATCATGCGGCGTCGGTAGCGGGAGACCTGCTGCGGCGAACGCTTAAGGCGCTCGATAAGGTCGGCGGTGGTGGACTCTTCTTCGTCATCGAGCATGGCGATGAGGAATCGCTTGTCCTCTGCAGTGAGTTCCCGATAGGTTGCCGCGAGGATTCGGTCGTCCATCTCGTCGCGCGCGATTTTGATTCCCAGGTCAAAGTCGCGTGACGAGATTTCCTTCGAATCGCTTGTGAGATCCCAGGCACGGTAGCCTACGAGTTGCAATAGGAAGGGAAAACCAGAGATCGAGCGAACGGCTCTATCGATTCCCTCGGCATCTGCCAGGCGATCGTTTTCCTGGATTGTGCGGATCAAGGCCTCGCGCACGTCATAGTCGGCAATGCGACCCAGATGATATTGTTGGGCGCGGCGAAGGAACGAGACCGTCTTGTGGTTCAGCAACGTCGAGACATTGTTGGGAAGTCCCGCCATGAGCAGGGCGACGCGTTTCCCATCGGTCACAAAGTGCTGATACGTCGCTGCGAGCTGAATCATCTCGTCGAGTGTCGGGTCCACCTCGTCAACCGTGACGAGCAGACCGGTACCGGCCCCGTTGAGCTGGTCGATGATATCGCTCATGCGATAACGCCAGGTTGAGGCATCGTGAACGCGATTGACCTCGATGCTGCCGAGCGGTGCAATTCCGAGACCGGTGACTTCGAGTGGTAGGACGAGTCGATGAGATGGGCTGCGGCGCGTTTCGTCCCGAACTCGATTTCCTCAAGCATTCCCGGGAGCGCGGTCGTCTTTACGGCTATCCAGCGTGGGATTCCGCCCTTGTCGCGAGCGATGACATGAGAGCGGTTTTACCGGTTCCACGCGCGCCTGAGAAGATCGAGGTCAATTCTGGGCGCCTGCGCTGGCTCAAGAAGGCGCGGTCCAAATCCCGAATAATCTGTTGTCTGCCAGCGAGATGGGCAGGAACCTCACCAAAACTGGGGGTAAACGGGTTCTCGAGATATTTCACACGGCTCTCCTTTCACACCGCCGTTTAACTTCATTTTACTTTAGTTAATTCTGATTAAAAGTGAGGGCCTTTATCTAGAGCATCAATTAGGCGTGTGTGCCATCGACGTGGCGCTCGAATGTGGCAAAAGGATAGTCCCTTTGTCACATTCCCGGAAAGCCTGCCTGGCGTAGGGCCTCGTAGAGGACGATGGCGGCGCTGTTGGAAAGGTTGAGGGCGCTGATGCGGTAGTCGTCCGGGTCGACGAAGTTGCCGCAGATATCCTGCCGAAGGATGGCCTCGTGGCTGTCCTCGGTATGTCCCAGCGATTCCTCGTGGGCTTCCCAGGCCTCGGCGTTATCGAGTGAGTCACAATCGCGCAGCATCGGGATGCGCTCGCAGCGCTCGGACGCCGCGGCAAGCAGTGGCTCGGGAATGCCCGAGCTCTCGCTGCCAAAGACCAAGTAGTCTCCATCGCGGTAGGTACTCTGCGCATAGGTGCGGCGTGCCTTTTTGGTCAGCAGATGCAGGCGCTCGTCGCAGGGGAGAGGCCGTTGCGCGCAAGGAAATCCTCCCAGCCGGCATAGGTCGTCACGTCCAAGTTTTGCCAGTAGCCCAGACCGGCGCGACGTACCGTCTTGTCATCGAGCGAAAACCCCAGCGGCTCCACCAGATGCAGGCGGGCGCCGGTGACCACGCAGGTGCGGCCGATATTGCCCGTATTGGCCGGAATCTCGGGCGCATACAGCACAATGTTGAACATGAATCTCCTTGACTCAGAACGAAAAACCACCACGAAGGGCACCTTCGTGGTGGTTTGGCGGTTATACGTAGGCGGAAAAATACCCGCTTGGATAAACCTAGGCGCGGTGCCAGTCGGTCAGGCAGGCATCGAGGGAGGCGATGAGCGCATCCTTGTCCATGTGACGGCCGATGATGCACAGGCTCGTCATGCGGTCGCCCGTCTCGTCGTCCCAAATCTGCATGATTTCGGGGTTCTCGTCGATGATCTTCTGCTTCTCGCCCTCGGGCGCCGAGTCGACAAACAGGCCGTTCTCCATCAGGCGCATCTGGTGGCCGGCCTGCTCAAACATGTAGCACATGTCCGGATCGCCGGTCTGCCACAGCGGACCCTTGACGCGGATGACCTCGTCGGGCCACTCCTGCTCAACAAAATCGGTGAACTTCTGCAGGTCAAACGGCTTGCGGCGCGAGTACACAAAGGTCTCGATGTCGTACTCGAGCACCTCGGGGTCGTCGTGCTCTTCGGGATGCTCCATGGCCTCGATCCAGGCGGCGGAGTTGTAGGCGCGCATAAAGTCGAAGCGGTCGGTATCGAGCAGCTCCTCCATGGGGACCTCGCCGTTTTGGGCCTCGACGATCACGGCGTCTTTCTGCAGGCTGCGCACGATGGCCTTGAGCTCGGCGATCTGCTCAGGGCTCACGGTATCGGTCTTGTTGAGGATCAGCGTGGAGCAAAACTCGATCTGCTGGATGAGCAGGCTTTCGATGTCGTCCTCGTCGATATCCTCAGCCAGCAGGTCGCGGCCGCCGTTGAACTCGTCGTACATGCGGGCGCAGTCGACCACGGCCACGATGTTGTCGAGCGCGAGCTTGGGCTCGCCGCCCACCTTGGCTCGTCGCAGAAGCTCGAGATGGTGTAGGCGATGGGGATGGGCTCGCAAATGCCCGAAGCCTCGATGATGATGTAGTCGAAGTTGCCCGAATCGGCGATGCCCTGCAGCTGGTTAGCAAGGTCGTCCGAAAGCGTGCAGCAGATGCAGCCGTTGGTGAGCGGGATGAGGTCGTCGGTCTCGGAAAGGCCGCCGTCGGCGATAAGGCTGGCGTCCACATTGATCTCGCCGATATCGTTGACGATCACGGCGGCGCGGATGCCGCCGTCGTTAGCGAGGATGTGGTTGAGCAGCGTGGTCTTGCCGGCACCGAGGTATCCGGTAAGCATGATGATCTTCACGGGTTTGTTGGGCATGTGCCTCCTTTGTTAGACATGGCTTACAGTTAAATCTTATGCCAAACGCCTGCTCTTATACCCACGCGCCGGCAAATAACACAGGCTACTCCCAGGCTCCCCACACATCGGGGCAATAACCGACGGTGGCCTTTTTGCCGTTGCGCACGATGGGCTCGGCTAGAACCTGCTGATTCTCGAGCAGTTTATCGAGCGCTGGCTAGGGGTGAGGTGCTGGATGAGCGCGAGCGTCTCCTCGTCCTTGGCTTTGGGGTTGAGCAGTTTGTCGATACCGCCGACCGCCTGCATCACGCTCGTGAGCTCGCCTTTGCTCATCTCCTTTTCCTTAAGGTCAATAAACTGCACCTTAATGCGGCGTTCTTTGAAGAAACGCTGCGCTTTCTTGGTGTCGAACGACTTCTTAGTCCCGAAGATTTGAATATTCATGCTCCGCCGCTCTATCGAATGAAGTTGGTCGTTGCGCGATCGGCTTCGGGCGCGTTGATACCGGCGGCCCGTCCTGCCTCGATGCAACGCAGGAGCCAGGCCATGTTTTTGCCGATGTTTCGCATGGTGGCAAGGCCCTCGGCGTCCCCATCGGCGTCGCCGGGCACGCGGCCAAACACGTTGTTCCAGTAGGTGGAAGCAACCACGGGCATTTGCTTAATGGTGAAGTACTTGTTGAGCACATCGAAGGTGGTCGACGTGCCGCCGCGACGGGCGACGGCGACTGCGGCGCCGGGTTTGTGCTCAAAGGCATGCCCGCCTGCATAGAAGGCGCGATCGAGGGCCGAAAGGATGCGGCCGCTGGGGTGCGCGTAGTAGACGGGCGAGCCAAAGACAAAACCGTCGGCCTGCTCGGCGGCAGCGATGAGCTCGTTCACCACGTCGTCGTCAAAGGTGCAGCGACCGCCAAGTTTGCCGCACTGACCGCAGCCGATGCAGTCGCGAATGGGCTTGGCGCCCAGCTGAAACACCTCGGTATCAATGCCTTCGGCATTGAGCTGCTCGGCGACCTCGGCGAGTGCGCGGGCGGTGTTGCCGTTTGCCTTGGGACTGCCATTGACCAAAAGAACCTTCATCACAAACTCCCTCTGCTGTCGGTGACTTCTGCGGAGGATTATCGCACGAGAGGCAGATGGCGTGGGGCGCGATGCGAAACGGCTTGTGTTTCCCGTCGCGCCCCACAACGCTAGTCCAGCTTGGTGCCCGGTACTTGCGGTGCCTCTATAAGCTGCGCTTTGAGCTCGTTCAAAATGGAAACGGGCTGTCGATCGACAACGTCCAGATGAAGTGTCGCCACACGAATGGGTGGCTGATATTCAAGCGAGCCGATGAGCACGGGAGAACCCAGGAACCGCTCGATTTCTTCTGCGATCGCGTCGGTCTCTTCGGGATCAAAGTCGTCGAAAAGCGCCGCGAACGTCGGCCCCGTCGAGCGGAACAGGCGACCCTTGCCGCGCGAGCATTCCATGAGGCAGGCGGCGCTTTCTGCCAAAACGCGGTCGCCCGCATCAAAGCCAAAGCGGGCATTGACCTGAGCGATATCGTCGATTTTGATGGCGATCAAACCAGCCTTGCGCGCCACGCGACGCATTTCGCCAATGGCGTTGACCAGGGCGTGAATATCGCCCAAGCCGGTCACGGAATCGGTCGTATCTGCCAAGCTTCGGTTGATGATAATGCCCACATACATGCCGGGCTCGGTATCGGTACCGTCCAAGCGGTAGCCCGTGCAGTCGCAAAGCACGTATTTTCCGGTGGCATCCATTACGCGATACTGCATATAGTGGAAGTGCCATGTGCCGTTTATCACCATGTCGAGCTCGGCACGTACGTTGTCGCGGTCCTCGGGATGAACGCGGGCGAGCCACATGTCGAGTGAGTTAAAAGGGTGCTGGGAGGGCAGGTCAAAATCGCGCACGGCGTTAACCGACCATTGCGATTCTCCCGTATCGAGATTGAGGATAAACGGATAGCGCGTCTCGGAGCTCATGGAGATCGCTTGGAACACCCGGTCGTTGCAGGGAAGCTGATCGACGATTGGGCGTTGCGGCGCGTCATCGTCTTTCGGTTGCTGCACACGATGCATAAGCTTATAGCGATACATCTTGCGATCGGCATCCATCGTCATCTGGCGACGCGTGTCGCCAGCAAGTGGATCGACGCGCGAGCAGCCAAAGCTAAAGCTGCCGATCATGGGCGCCTTGCCACCTGAGCTCGCTCGATCAGCCTGGTACGTACCTGCTCCAAGCGCTGCTCGAGTTCAATCTCGTTTGCGGAGAGCGAGATGAGCACAAACTCGTCTCCACCGATACGGAACAGCATCTCATCGTGCTCCATGGTTTCGGAGAGCGTGCGGCAGATGCTCAGAATATAGCGATTGCCTTCGGCGTGGCCAAACCTATCATTGCAATGCTTGAGATGGTCGATGTCAATATAGGCGCAGGTGAAGGGGTCGCCTTTGCGCCAGAGTTGCTCGACGTGACGGTCGAATCCGTTGCGGTTGCCCAAGTTGGTGAGCGGATCGATATAGGCGTTGCGCTCAAGCAGCTGGCGCTCTTGTTGCAGGATGGCATGCGTCTTTTGCAGTTGCTCACCAACGGCGCGTAGCTCAGCAGGCAGCGCGGCAACATCGAGTTCAGCGGTCGAGACGCCGTTCGCAAGTCGCTGAAGATAGGTAATAATCGATTGCTCGCCCAGGCGATATGACTCGTTCATGATGGATAACCTCCTTGGGCGGAACAACGGTTTGTATCATATCCCAATTCGGTTTGAATTGGGGATATAAGTTAGCTAATGGAGACAAATGCCCCCTTCGACGGTGGCGTTTTGCGCGCGAGCGCATCAGTTGTTATTGCCACCATCGAGCAATGCCTCAAAATCCTTCGCCGGCATGGGGCGGTAGTAGAGGAAGCCCTGAGCGTAGCGGGCGCCCATTTGTCGTAGCATGTTCGCCTGCTCATTTGTCTCGACGCCTTCGACCACGACGGGCAGATGGAGCGACTGCGCCATTTCGAGCATCGATGAAATGATTTGCGTGCTGCGGCCTTGATCGCGGTCGGTGGGCACAAAGGTGCGGTCGAGCTTGATGACGTCGACGTTGACGTTCTTGAGCATCGCGAGCGTGGACTGACCGGTGCCAAAATCGTCCATATAGGTCGAGAAGCCGCGGGTGTGCAGATCTGCGGTCAGCTTATCCACGGCCTCGGATTCTCCCGTATAAGCCGTCTCGGTGATCTCGATACGCATGAGCTCGGGCGGTAGGTTGTATTGGGCGGCGAGCGCCCCCATATGTTCGGCAACGTCGCAGGCAAGGATATCCACGCGCGACACATTAAGCGAGACCGGAACCACGCGAAGACGGCGATCGAGACGCTCGCGAAGCCATATGGCGACACCCTGCCAAATGTACTTGTCGAGCGTCACTACAAAGCCGCTTTCCTCGAGTGCGGGGATAAACGTTGCGGGCGAAATGAGAGAGCCGTCCTTGTCAATCCAGCGGGTGAGTGCTTCGGCGCCAATAATCTCGCCGGTTTCCATATCGACCTGGGGCTGAAGATAGTACGTGATGCGACCATTTGACAGCGCGTACTGGAATTCGGTCAGCGTGCGGTGGAACGCGACTTCGCGCTCGTACTCCGCGGGGCGGAAAATGGCAATGCGCTCCTTAAAGTCGTTTTTTGCGCGTCGATTGGTAAACATGGCCTTTGCCTGCGCATCGATGGTGATTTCCTCATTGGAGTCGATGGGGTAAACGCCCATGGACGGCCAAAAACCTACGCCGTCATCATGCCTGGCTACGGCCTCACGAACGCGATTGTAGATTTGATGGACGGTGATGTGCTTAAAGGGGATAAGTACACAAAAGTCATCTTGGCCCCAGTACCTGCGACGCCCATATCGGCATTCTCGATGTCCTTGAGGACCGTGCCCACATCGGCGAGTACGCGGTCGCCCTCGGCCTGGCCGCGCCATTCATTAAACAGGCGCATGTGGCCCATGTCGACCGTGGCGATGCACCAGGTGCCGTTGCGCCTTGCCTCGAGAAATGCGTTGGCGCGCCGCATAAACTCGCTGGGTCGATAGAGGCCCGTGAGCGAGTCGATACGTTCGGCGATGGCGCTTTTGCGCTCCGCCTCGGGTATGGGGAGGCTGTCGTTGGGGACAAGCCCGCCGGCCGTGCGAAGGCGACGGTCGAGTTCGCCTAAAACGGCGGTCGCTTGATGGGTTGAGTGCTCGTAAAAGGCCGGGACGACAAGACAGACGGGAGTAATGGTGTCGCCTGCGATTCGAACAGGAGCGAAAACGGCCTCTTTAAGGTGGCGGGTCAGTTGCTCGAATGCCTCGTGGTCCAGGTCGTTGCTGAGCACGACGAACTGGACGCTTCGTGAACGGTAGACCCGGCTCCTGCCGCGGGTGATCGACAGCATGCGGCCTGCGTATTCGGCAAGCATGTTGTCGACAGCCTCGGCCCCGTAGAGCTCGTTGAGCTTTGTCGTGCCACGAACGCGCACCGCTATAAGCCCTGTCTCGCAACGATCGCGGCGGCAGGCGTCGATGGCGTTGGCCAGCATGCGCTGCGTTCCGAGACCTGTGGCGGCATCGACGGTTTCGGCAAGTGAGTGGTTGACGAGCTCGCCGACATAGAGCGAGGGGACATTTCCGTCGCCGTCGATACGAAACCCGCGAGCACGGCAAAGGACGTAGTCGCCGACGGCGTTGCGCACACGATACTGCATGACGCGACGGTGCTTGGTGCCGTTGTAGACTTGGTCGATGTCGTTGATGCAGGCCTCAAGGTCGTCGGGATGGACGCGCGTTTTCCAGTAATCGCGACAGTTGTCTATGTGCTCCGAGGGAAGGCCAAGATCGCGCAAGGCACCTTGTGACCAAAGGGTGCGATGTTTGTCCAAGTTCTCGATAAAGAAATAACGGCCCTCGTTGAGCATCGAAAAGGCGTCAAAAATACGATCGCTTATTTCGAAGTCGTCGGCGTGAACTTGCGTGATATTGCGTCGATCGAGGTGCATGGCATGACGTAGCTTGTAGTCGTACATGCGATGGTCGGCATTGAGCGTCATGCGATTGGAAGCTTCGCCCAGGGCAGGGTCGGCATGTGACACTCCGTAGCTAAACGAGCGGGGCATCTCGGAATCGTTGTTTTTGAGCAGAACCGTTCGGCAGTGTTTCAGACGTTCGGCGAGGTCGTCCTCGGTTGCAATCGTAGATAGGATGGCAAACTCGTCGCCGCCTATGCGAAACGCCGCTTCGCCCACCTTCATATACAGCTTAAGATAGAGACTTACCTGCAAGATATAGCGGTTGCCCTCGTCATGCCCAAAGACGTCGTTGCAGTGCTTGAGATTGTCGATATCGATGAACGCCATGGTAACGGGGGCGTCCTGCTCCCAGAGCTCCTCGAGGGAACGGGCAAAGCCGCCACGGTTGCCAAGCCCAGTAAGCTGGTCGGTAAAGGCAGTCCTGATCAGATCCTCCTGCCGCTCGAGAAGGTCACGGACGGTCTTTTCGAGCGTTTCGGTGTAATTGCTGACAGTATCCATGTTCTAAGCGGCTTTCTGAGGTCGGGGCGGATTGCGTCGGGCGAGTTTGTTGTGTACACGCGTCGTTGCTCGGCGTTTTGCGTGTATCCAGGCCCCCGCCTTGCTGCGTTGTTGAGTTAATTTGTCGGCTAATGTTCGCTGTTGATAACAGCTGAGTAGTGTAAACAACAGCACACAATTATATATGGGTGCACATGCTGTGGGCGGCTATTGTTCGACAGGCGGTGGCGCGACGATGCGATGTTCGATGAAAATGCGACTGAGACGATATATGTTGACGGGTATACTTGTTCCGTTTGAATTTGCGGGGACGGAGATGGTCGCATGGCACAGTCAAATACGACGCGCACGGTGGGGCTGGCACTCGAGGGAGGCGGCTACCGCGGCATGTATACGGCGGGCGTGCTCGACGTATGGATGGAGCATGGCTTAACTTGCGACCATATGGTGGGTGTCTCGGCGGCGCGGCGTTTGGCTACAACTTTAAATCGCGCCAGATCGGCCGCGCCATTCGCTACAACAAAGCCTATTGTGCCGATAAGCGCTATGCGAGCGTGACGAGCTGGTTGCGAACCGGCGACATGTTCAATGCCGATTTTGCCTATCACGAGGTGCCCATCGAGCGCGATCCCATCGATTTGGAGACATATCGCGCCTGCCCCATGCGGTTTACGTGCGTGTGTACCGATATCGAGACGGGCAAGGCCGTCTATCACGATCTGCCGTATGGCGACGAGCGCGATATCGAGTGGATCCGGGCGTCGTCGGCAATTCCCGTGGCGACGCGTCCCGTTGCTATTGACGGGCATAAGTATCTGGATGGTGGCGTGGCTGATTCTATTCCCAGCGCATGGCTGTTTGCGCAGGGGTATGACCGCAATATCGTGGTACTCACGCAGCCAGCGGGCTTTGTGAAGCAGCCCAACAGCGTGATGCCCATGCTGCGACGCGTGTTCCGTCACTATCCGGAGTTTGTCGCAGCGCTTGAGCATCGGCATGAGGTCTACAATACCACGCTCGATGACCTGGCACGTCGCGAGGCTGCCGGCGAGATCTTTGTGGTGCGGCCGAGCGAATCGGTGAAGGTGCCGTCGCTGTGTCGCGAGCCCGATGAACTTGAACGCATCTACCAGATTGGTCGCCGCGATGCGGAGGCGACCTTGCCGGCACTGGAGGCATATCTGGCAGAGTAGGGCAAACTGCCGCGTGCTCAGCGGAAAGCGCATCCCAGAATGGACGTCCAAACTGGGATGCGTTTTCCATTGCTGAAGTTATGGGGCCGCGGAGCAACTGCTCGGCTTATGCCTATGCCTGCTGCCAGGTGTCTACGAGCTCCTTGGCCGCGGCGTAGGGGTCATCGGCGCTGCAGACGGCACTCACCACAAAGAAGCCGTCGACGCCGGTGGCCTTGAGCTGCGGCAGGTCGGCCTTTTTGACGCCGCCGCCCACCACGATGGGCACAGGGCTGGCTACATGGAGCGCAGCCAGGTCCTCAAAACTCTTGGTGATGATGGAGCCGTCTGCCGCGCGTCCACAGTCGCGCTTGGTCTCGGTCTCATGGAGCGGGCCGATGCCTAGGTAGTCGACTAGGCTCATGTCGGCGGTCTTGACGTACTCGAGCATTTCCTCGCAACGGGCCGAAAGGCCCACGATGGCATCTGGCCCCAGAAGTTTGCGGCAGACTTCGACGGGAATATCGCTCTGACCACGTGCACGCCGTCGACAGCGATACCCTGTTCGCGTGCGGCGAGTACGCAGTCCAGACGGTCGTCGATAAGCAGGGTGACCTTGCCGGTCTTGCCGGCGCGAGCGATAGCCTGCGCGGCATCGCCCGTCAGCGCGATGATCTCGCGGGCACTTGCCACCTTGGAGCGCACCTGGATGCAGGTAAAGCCGGCGTCGAGTGCCTGGGCCACCACATCGCCCACGGGACGCCCGAGCGTGTTTTCGGGGCCGAGTACCAGATAGGCCGAGATATCAAGGTTGTCGCGGATGCTCATCGTGCTTCCTCCTGCTTTTTGATCTGTGCTTCCATGCGCTCGAGCTTGCCGGTCATGGTGTCGGTAAATCCGGGCCGAATATCGGCTTTGAGCACGACTTCGGTGCGGATGCCCTTGCTCGCCAACACAAATGTCGCGTCGCGCACGACCTGCATGACCTCGTCCCAGTCGCCCTCGATCTCGGTGAACATCGAGGTGGTGCGGTTGGGAAGGCCGCTCTCGCGAATGACGCGCACGACCTCGGCGACCTCGGCGGACAGCTCATCGCCGGTGCCGCACGGGGCGATGGCTACGGCGACGAGTGTGTTCATGCCGGTATTGGTTGCGGGTTCGGACATGGCCTATGCCTCCTCGAGCTCGAGTTTGTTATCGGCAATATCCTGGGCGGTTGCGCGGTAGAGTTCGTCGATAAAGGTGACCTTAAAGCTTGCCGGGGCGTCGGCGACAGTGGCGGCACGCGTGCCGGCCACGTTGTAGACAGCGGTGCCGCAGACGGCGGCCGTAAACGGGTCGGCGGCACAGGCGTACACGGCTAGCACGCCGCCCTGCGAGCAGCCGCAACCGGTGATCTTGGACATGAGCGGGCTGCCGCCGTGGGACTTGGCCACGGTCGTGCCGTCGGTAATCAGGTCGACTTCGCCCGAGACCACAACGGCGCCGCCGGTGTAGCGGGCGAGCGCCACGGCGGCATCGCGGGCGGCGTCGACCGTATCGGTGGTATCGACACCGCGCACGCGGCTCAGATCAGCCGCCTCGCCCTCAAGACCCCACAGGCCGGCGAGCGCGATAATCTCGGAGCGTTGCCGCGCACGATGGCAGGCTTGTACTGCTTGAGCTCGTTTACCAGCTGGGTTCGCAGGCTACCGATGCCCAGGCCCACCGGATCGAGCACCAGGGCTTGCCGGCGTCGTGTGCCGCCTTGGCCGCGCGGGAATCGTCTGCTCGTAGATGGGAAGAGCGTGCCCATGTTGAGATAGATGGCGCCGCCGCCGGCAACGAGCGCCTC
>ENA-OQEX01000942-OQEX01000942.1-human-gut-metagenome-genome-assembly--contig:-NODE-942-length-12553-cov-2.630855_pt1 | contig 12553 bp, 10 predicted proteins | sample MGYA00242802_ERZ504649 | MGnify/ENA primary metagenome ERZ504649 (study PRJEB26092, sample SAMD00036194) | human gut metagenome | host: Homo sapiens | study: EMG produced TPA metagenomics assembly of... | reverse complement strand
AGACAATTTAACTGTGCGCAATATTAAATTAAGGAGAAAAAGCGTTACTGTTCACACACCACTATCCCGCGAGGTGTTTTTGGCATAAATATGCCAAAATCCCGAGACATACAAGCCAAAATTCCATTGCCGCAGGCAATCTGGAATGAATTTTGGCTACGTTACTGTGAACGGAGTGAACAGTAACGAAAAAGCTGAAGAGCGGATTGTTGCGCGGATGTGTTTTGTGGTGTATAATTAAATGCAATAGGCTTGTGAACAGTAGCTCTGTAATTTAAGCAAGGATATAAGGTGAACAATTTTGAAAAAGACGATAGAAGAACTATTAAGTGGAAATTTCAGACATGAACATCCGCAGCTCCTTTTTTCGCAGGACAAAATAGAAGTGACTCTGAAAGCAGGTGATGTGTACAAAGGGGAACTGTATTTCGGAACAGAGGATAATCAGAAAATACGTGGATATATTACATCTTCCAACAGGCGCGTGGTACCGGGAACGAGAAATTTTCGGGAACTACGGTGAGACTGCAGTATGGAATTGACGGTGCGGGGATGCACCCGGGTGAGAGACATGAGGGATGGCTTTGTTTCACCACAGACATTGGAGAATATAAGCTGCCATTTCTTATTCAGACAGAGAAAGCAGAACTGAAAAGTGCAGCCGGAGATGTGCCGGATATGGATACCTTTGTGAATATTGCAAAGGACGATTTTAAAGAAGCATATCGTGTTTTTACAGACCGCAGATTTGAACTTCTGTTAAGAAATGCCGGACAGAAAGAGAAAGCTCTTTATAAAGGACTCTCAAAACAGCCTGTGACATTTCAGCATGTAGAAGAGTTTCTGATCGGAACGGGAAAAAAGGATCCTGTAAAAATTGAACTGAAGGCAGATCAGAACAGCTTTTATGATATCAGTGAATCTGTCCGCGAAACTTTTGCAGTCCAGAGGAGCGGATGGGGACATCTCAGGCTGGAGGTAGAGGCGAAAGGCGATTTTCTGGAAGTTTCCAGGCATGTGGTCACAGATGAGGATTTTATAGGAAGCTATTATCAGGTGGAATATGTAATCCGTAAAGAAAAGCTGAAAAAAGGACGTCAGTTTGGTGAGATCACTGTGAAGAGTCCTTATCAGCAGCTGACTTATCAGATCACTGCATCCATGGAATCGAAAGTGCAGCTCAAAACAGAGATTCATGTGAAACGGCATAAGCTGGAACTGTTACGTGACCTTGCAGAATACTCCTGCAAAAGAATGGACAGTAAGACATGGATCGGCAGCAGCAGATTTGTCCTTAATCAGTTAAGGGAAGAAGGCTGTGATTATCCGGAATATCAGATGTATGAAGCATACATTCTTCATATGGAAGAAAAGGATGAGCAGGCAAGAGAAATTCTGAAGAAATTTAAACATCAGAACTTTGTCAGAGAGAATCTGGAACTGGCAGGTGCTTACCTTTATCTCTGCGTTCTTACAGGATTGCACAAAGACAGAGAACAGGCGATAAGACGTCTGTACAATTTCTTTCTGCAGAAGGAAGACAGTTTCCTGTTGTTTAAACTCTGGCTGGAGATGAATCCGGAGGATAAGGGTTCCCCTTCAAGCTGGTATTTATGATGGAGGAACTTTTTGAGAAAGGCTGCAGGAGTCCGTTTCTGTATCTGGAAGCATGGAATTATATCAGCAGTGATACAACACTTCTTCACAGAATGAGCAGTTTCTGGACACAGGTATTTTTATTTGCGGGAGAGAAAGGTCTTCTGACAGAAGAGCTGGTGATGAGATTTGCCTATCTTACAGGGTATGAGAGAGAATTTTGTACCAGTATGTACAGAGCACTGGCAATGGGATACGATGCTTTTGAATCCGATGATACGCTGGAAGCAATCTGCAGATATATCATGCTTGGAAATCCGAGAAAACCGGAATATTTCAGATGGTTTTCCCTGGCAGTGGAGAAAGGAATCCGTCTGACAAGGATATATGAATATTATGTGGAAACAATGGATACATCTTATCAGAGAGAACTTCCAAAGCCCCTTCTGATGTATTTTACCTATAATAATACTTCTCTTGCAGATGATAAAAAGGCATTTATTTATGCAAGTATTGTGGGAAACAGAGCCGTCAGCCACGGACATATGCGGATTACAGGGATCATATGAAGATTTTTTGCCATGCGCAAGGCGAAAGAAGGACGGATGAATGAGAATTATGCGGTCCTTTATCAGGAATTTTTAAGCAATCCCAAAACAGAAGGACAGGCAAAACTGCTCGCGCAGAAGCTGTTTACACACAGACTGTACTGTGATGATAAGAAGATACGCTATGTGATCGTGCGCCATGAACAGCTCAGGGAAGAAGAAATTTACCCATGTATCCAGGGCGTAGCTTATCCAAGAATTTATACAGATGATGCGGTGATCCTGTTTCAGGATGGGAAGCAGAGAAGATATGTATCAACAGTAGATTATAATATCAAGAAATTATTTGATGAGCGTGAACTGACAGATAAGGTTCTTGGTTTTCATATTGAAGAGCCGGGACTGGTACTTCACTGCAGTGAGCATACAGAACTGAAACCGGAGAATCTTCAGGCATTCCAGAGAATCCCGGAGTCAGAGGAATTTTCAGATGAATATCAGAAATGTATCAGAGAGAAGCTGCTTTCTTATTATTCCGAACACACCAGAGCAGAAGAAGCAGATAATTATCTGAGACAGATGGATTATAAGAAATATGCGGCTGTAGACAGAACAGCTCTTCTGGAAGTACTGATCTCCAGAGGAATGTATCAGCAGGCAATGTCCATTGTTTCCCAATTCGGATATGAAGGAATCCGCATAGAGAGCCAGCTGAAGCTGACCAGCAGAATGCTGACAAGATGTGAGATGGAGGAGGATGACGAATTGCTTGCCCTTGCATCGGATGTATACAGACGCGGAAAATATGATGAAGTGATCCTGAAGTATCTTATGGAATACAGATTTGGTCCTGTAGATGAACTGATATCTGTATGGAAAAGTGCGCAGGGCTTTGAGATGGATACTTATGAACTGGAAGAGAAGCTTCTTGGCCTTCTGATGTTTACTTCTGATTACAGGAAAGAGGGAGAGAAGATCCTGGAGGATTATGTTCATCACAGCGGAAAGGAACGTATTACAGGAGCATATCTTACGCAGACTGCATATGGTGCATTTGTAAAAGAATATCCGATGAGTGTTTTTGTACGAAGTCTGCTGGAGCGGGCTTATGATGAGAAATGGCCGGTTGATTTTGTATGCAGTCTTGCTCTTCTGGAAGCATATTCCAAAGAAAAAAAACTGGAGAAAAAACAGCTTTGCAATGCAGAGGAGATTCTTCAGAAATGTGTGAAACAGGGAATGTACTTTGCGTTCTTCGGGAAACTTCCGGTATCTGTCTTAAGTCCTTATCAGTTGGATGATAAAACCTTTGTGGAATACCATGCAGATCCGTCTGCAAAGGTGACACTCTATTATGCACTGGATGCAGGCCTCGGAAATCAGGTGAAATATCAGACAGAGCCTTTGCGTGATTTATATGAAGGTATTTTTGCAAAATCATTTACATTGTTCTACGGGGAGACATTGCGGTATTATTTTGAATCAGTAACAGGAGAGCGGGTAAATCGGACACAGGAGAGGGTACTTACAATGAATAAGATTGAGGGTACACCTGTAAGCAAATATCATATGATCAATCAGATGCTCTCTGCACGCAGACTGGATAAAAAGAAAGAAGTGTTTTCACAGGTGAAGAAGTATCTTCGCCAGGAACAGTATGTGAAGAAGATGTTTGTGATCGAGAAAGAAGAGCAGGAACAGATTGTCCTGAAACCGGGAGGAACAAATGAACGAAATTCGTGATTTGATCGTGGGAATTGATTTTGGCAAAGAGTATTCTCAGATATGCTATTATGACAGAAAAGGAGACGAGGCACGTTCTCTTTCTATGAAAGCGGGTGGAAATCAGTATGAGGCTCCCTGTATTCTGTGCTGGAGACCGGAGCAGAAAGACTATTGCGTAGGACTGGAAGCAGATTACTTTGTCCGGGAAAAGGGCGGAGTCATGATCGATGATGTCTATGGAATCTGTGAAAAAAGTGATTCTGTGCTGGTGGAAGGACAGGAACTTGCACCATGGGAGATCCTGGCTCAGTTTCTGCAGGGAATGCTTAAATTTCTGGGAGTGGCAGAACTGGTCAAAAATACTAAATGTGTGGCGGTGACACTGCCCGGGCTGACGGAAATTCAGGTTGAGAATTTCCAGAAAGCATTTGAGATAATTGGATTTCCACATGAGAAATATATGCTGCTGGATTATGGGGAAAGCTTCTATTATTATGTGCTCTCACAGAAAAGAGAAACCTGGAACCGCAGTGTGGGATGGTATGCCTTTACACCGGAGAACGTGTCTTTTCGCAAGATGACAATGAACGGTGCAACAAAGCCTGTCACTGTAAAACTGGAAGAAGCTGTGGAGACAGAACTTCCTGCTGAGGGACAGGAGAGAGATTCAGAATTCGGTAAGTTTGTCCAGAAAACACTTGGCAGAGATCTGTTTTCCAGCATTCAGATCACAGGAGATGGATTTTCACAGGACTGGGCAGAGCAGTCTGTAAGGTTACTCTGTTATCAGAAAAGAAAGGTTTTCTATGGAAACAATCTTTTTGCAAAGGGTGCCTGCGCTGCAGGAAAAGAGAAAACAGAGAACAAGGCATTAAAGGGATATCGCTTTTTAAGCGATTCTCTGGTTATGGCTGATGTGGGGATGGAAATGAGAGTGATGGGTTCTCCTACCTATTATCCGCTGATCGAGGCAGGAAATAACTGGTATGACAGTAAGGCATCCTGTGAATTTATTCTTGATGATACAGAGGAGCTTGTGTTTATTGTAAGCACGTACCACAGACCGGAGAAAAGAAGGGTAGGAATGATGCTGCCCGGTATTCCGTTGCGTCCGGACAAGACTACCAGATTACGGCTGGAATTACAGTATATCTCATCTACAGAATGTAAAGTGACGGTTACAGATCTGGGATTCGGAGAAATGTTCCCTTCCAGTGGGAAAACCTGGACAGAGACAGTAGAATGGTAAAGGAGATGGAGCAATGAGCGGATATATTTTATGTCAGACAAAAAAAGCACAGCGTCCTTATTTTATAGAGAATATCAGTATGAATATTTATTCTATAGAAGAACTCTGTTATTATCTGTACCACAATCTTTACCTTGCTGATCATACTGTTTTTAATGAAGAATTATGCAACTGGCTCAGAGATGAGCTTGAACTTGTGCATCTGGCTGCAAAGCTGAAACAGAATCTGGAGAGAAATGTAAGTGTGGAAGAGATGATCTATCCTGTTTTCAAGGAGATCAATTACCTTACCTATGAGGAGATGAAAGGCTTTAACAGCAGGATTGTGACTTATGGAAAAGAAAAAGCGGCAGTCCGTCAGAAGAGAAAGGGAGATGCACTGACAGAAAACGGAATGTATGTGAACGCCATCCGGGTATACCAGAAACTCCTGGAAAGAGAGGATCTGTCTGAGCAGAGAAAAGGATTCGCAGCTTCAGTGCGCTATAATCTTGGCTGTGCATACAGTTATCTTTTTCAGATGGAAAAAGCACAGGAATGTTTTCTGGAATCATACAGAGAAGCACATTCAAAAGATGCCTTAAAAGCTTATATCATAGCATACAGCAGTGTTCATGATAAGACAGATTATGATAAGGTTATGGAAGAACTTGAAGTAGATGAAGAACTGAAGAAAGATATAAAAGAAGAAATCAGGCAGTCTCTGAAAGCTTTCGAGTCTGTACCGGAAGAGAAAACAGATGAAAAAATCTGGATGCCCTTCTGGAGAGACTTATGAAAGATTATCACAGAAGTACAGGTTCATAACTTACTCTTGACAGAGGCGGAGGTGTGTGATAGGATTAACACATACTTTCACATGGTAGAGTGGCTGTGTGATAAATAACAAAACAGATAAAGAGGAGATATTTATCATGAAAAAGAGATCTTTAGCAGTACTCATGGCAGGAGTTATGGCAGCTTCTATGATGACGGGTGTTGTTTCTGTATATGCAGATGCTGACAGTAAGACATTAACTGTAGGATTTGATGCACAGTATCCTCCTTCGGATATAAAGACGATAATGGAGAGTATGTTGGTTTTGACCTTGACCTTGCACAGGAAGTATGCGACAATCTCGGATGGGAACTTGTAAAGAAACCGATCAACTGGGATTCCAAGGATATGGAACTGAATTCCGGTTCTATTGACTGTATCTGGAACGGATTTACCATTAACGGACGTGAGGATGACTATACATGGTCAGATCCATATCTGAACAATGAGCAGGTGATGGTTGTTGCAGCCGATTCAGGGATTGAGAAGCTGGATGACCTGGCAGGCAAGAATGTAGTAGTTCAGGCCGCTTCCGCAGCACTGGATGCATTAAACAGCGATGATAATAAGGATCTTACAGCAAGCTTTGCATCACTGACAGAGAATCCTGATTACAATACAGCATTCATGAATCTGGATTCCGGCGCTGCAGATGCTATCGCAGTAGATATCGGTGTTGCCAAATATCAGCTTTCCCAGAGAGAAGAAGGCAAATATGTGATCCTTGACGAGCCAATCCAGAGCGAAGAGTATGGAATCGGCTTTAAGAAGGGTAACGATGAGCTGAAAGATACTGTATGGGAAGAAGTTCTGAAACTTTATGATGCAGGTGAAGTTGATAAACTTGCTGAGAAGTATGAAGTAGCAGATATGCTCTGCATTGGAGATGATGAGAAATCTGATGATAAAAAAGATGATGCAGCAGAGGATGATGCTTCCGATGCAGACACAGCAAAAGAAGATACAGCTGATACAGCGAAAGATGCTGAATAGTCAGCCGGAACAAAAACAGTTATGATACAAGAGGACAGATCTGTGCAGGCTGTCCGCATTATAAAGGAATGGAGGGTACATTTTGTGCACCCTCTTTTCTTACTGTACAGGAGAAATTTTTCAGGAGGAAAGCTTATGTCTTTAAGTGTAATGCTGCAGCAGCTTGCCAGTGGTATGGTAGTTTCTGTAGAGATTTTTGTAGTGACATTACTTTTTTCACTTCCGCTGGGACTTCTGATCTGCTTTGGCAGAATGTCCAAGAATCCGGCGATACGTGGAATTGTGTCTGCCTACATATCAGTTATGCGTGGAACCCCGTTAATGCTGCAATTGATGGTTGTGTATTTCGGACCATACTTTATTTTTGGAATCCGTATTTCCATGGGATATAGCCTGATCGCTGTGTTTATTGCATTCAGTATTAACTATGCTGCATATTTTGCGGAGATTTACAGAGGAGGAATCGAATCTATTTCAGCGGGACAGTATGAGGCTGCAAAGATCTTGGGATACAGCAAAGCCCAGACATTTTTCAGGATCATCCTGCCGCAGGTGATCAAGAGAATCCTTCCATCTGTGACAAATGAGGTTATCACACTGGTAAAGGATACGTCACTGGCATTTGTTGTTGCTGTTTCGGAGATGTTTACAATTGCAAAACAGATTGCAAGTGCACAGACGACTATGATGCCTTTTGTGATCGCTGCTGTTTTTTATTTTGTGTTCAATCTTCTTGTTGCGATTGTAATGGATAAGATTGAGAAAAAACTGAATTATTATCGCTGACAGGCGGCTGGGGTTAATAAAATTATTTTTTGACTCTGACATTATTTAATTTAAGAGGAATATTTGCTATGGTATTATTTGAAATGAAAAACATAAAGAAGAGCTTCGGCAGCCTTGAAGTATTAAAAGACATTTCACTTCAGGTAGAGGAGGGTGAGGTTCTTAGTATTATCGGACCTTCCGGTTCCGGTAAATCCACACTTCTCCGCTGTGCCACCGGTCTTGAGACACCGGACAGCGGTGAGATCATCAAGCAGGGGGATGTGGGACTGGTATTTCAGAACTTTAATCTTTTCCCCCATTTTTCCGTACTGAAAAATATCACAGATGCTCCAATCAGAGTGCAGAAGAGAAAGAAAGAAGAGGTTTATGCACAGGCAAGAACTCTGTTAAAGCAGATGGGACTTGCAGACAGAGAGAATGCATATCCGTTTCAGCTTTCCGGCGGCCAACAGCAGCGTGTCTCTATTGCCAGAGCATTATGTATGAATCCGAAGATCCTGTTTTTTGATGAGCCTACTTCTGCCTTGATCCGGAGCTTACGAGTGAAATTCTTAAGGTAATCAAAGATCTGGCAGCAGAACACATCACTATGGTGATCGTTACTCATGAGATGACATTTGCAAGAGATATCTCTGATCATATTATTTTATGGATAAGGGACTGATCGCAGTTGAGGGGAGTCCAAAAGAGGTATTTGAATCAGAACATGCGAGAATGAAAGAATTTCTTGGTAAATTCCATCAGGGATAAGGTTTTTGTGGTTGCTTTTAGAGGAATGATGTTATATAATTCAACGTACGTGGTTGAGAAAAACGTACGTACAGAAGTGAAATAAAAGGATTAAAAATAATATCCTATAAAAAACAGGAGAGTGAAGATGAGTACAGACAGATATGTAAGTCCTTTATCAGAACGTTATGCCAGCAAAGAAATGCAGTATATTTTTCCCGGATATGAAATTCCGCACATGGAGAAGACTCTGGATCGCACTTGCTGAGACAGAGAAAGAGCTTGGCCTTAACATTACACAGGAGCAGATTGATGAACTGAAGGCACATGCAGAGGATATCAATTATGACGTTGCAAAGGAACGTGAACGTCAGGTGCGTCATGATGTTATGTCTCACGTATATGCGTATGGCGTACAGTGCCCGAAAGCAAAAGGAATCATCCATCTGGGAGCAACCTCCTGTTATGTAGGTGATAATACAGACATTATTGTAATGACAGAAGCATTAAAGCTTGTGAAGAAGAAACTGGTCAATGTTATTGCCGAGCTTTCTGCTTTTGCAGATAAATATAAAGATCAGCCTACTCTGGCATTTACACATTTTCAGCCTGCACAGCCTACTACAGTAGGTAAGCGTGCAACACTCTGGACACAGGAATTCCTGCTTGATCTGGAGGATCTGGAGTATGTTCTGGGAACAATGAAGCTTCTGGGATCCAAAGGTACAACCGGAACACAGGCAAGCTTTCTGGAACTGTTTGACGGAGATCAGGAGACTATCGACAAGATTGATCCGATGATTGCAGAGAAGATGGGATTTAAGGAATGCTATCCGGTATCCGGACAGACATATTCCCGTAAAGTAGATACACGTGTTGCCAATATTCTTGCAGGAATTGCAGCAAGTGCACACAAGATGTCCAATGATATCCGCCTTCTTCAGCATCTGAAGGAAGTAGAAGAACCATTTGAGAAATCTCAGATCGGCTCCTCCGCAATGGCGTATAAGAGAAATCCTATGAGAAGTGAGCGTATTGCTTCCCTTTCCAGATATGTAATGGTAGATGCCCTTAACCCGGCGATCACATCTGCAACTCAGTGGTTTGAGAGAACTCTGGATGACTCTGCAAATAAGCGTCTGAGTATTCCGGAAGGTTTCCTTGCTATTGACGGAATCCTTGACCTCTGTCTTAATGTTGTAGATGGATTGGTTGTTTATCCGAAGGTTATCGAGAAACATATGATGGCAGAGCTTCCGTTCATGGCTACAGAGAATATCATGATGGATGCTGTAAAAGCAGGCGGTGACCGTCAGGAACTTCATGAGCGTATCCGTGAGCTTTCCATGGAAGCCGGAAAGACTGTCAAGGTAGAAGGCAAAGATAATAATCTGCTGGAACTGATCGCAGCAGATCCTGCATTTAACCTTTCTCTGGAAGATCTGCAGAGATCCATGGATCCGAAGAAATATATCGGACGTGCCAAAGAGCAGACAGAGAGATTTGTAAATACAGTAGTTCAGCCGATCCTCGATTCCCATAAGGAACTTCTGGGAGTGAAAGCTGAGATCAATGTCTGATCAGTAAATACTTAACATAACGGTTTGGAATATTACAGAATCTGATATAAAGATAATAAGCGTTGCTGTTTCCTGATGATGTCCGGCAGGTCATTCTGCAAGGCCGGGTAAACAGTAATCGGTAAATACAGGAGGAATTATATAATGGTAAAAGCAGTTGTTGGTGCTAACTGGGGAGATGAAGGTAAAGGTAAGATTACCGATATGCTCGCTGAGAAGGCTGATATTATCGTAAGATTTCAGGGTGGTGCAAATGCAGGTCATACAATCGTAAATAACTATGGTAAATTTGCCCTTCATACTCTGCCGTCAGGTGTGTTTTATGATCATACTACAAGTGTGATCGGCAACGGTGTTGCACTGAATATCCCGGTATTTTTCAAAGAGTATAATGAAGTGGTAAGCAGAGGTGTTCCGGCTCCGAAGATCCTTATCTCCGAGAGAGCACAGATGGTTATGCCATACCATATTCTTTTTGACCAGTATGAGGAAGAACGTCTGGGCGGCAAATCTTTCGGATCTACCAAGTCAGGTATTGCTCCGTTCTACTCAGACAAATATGCAAAGATTGGTTTCCAGGTAAGTGAACTTTTTGATGAAGAACATCTGAAAGAAAAACTTGCAAGTGTATGTGCGACAAAGAATGTTCTTCTTGAACATTTATATCACAAACCGCTTCTTAATGTGGATGAATTATTTGCTGAACTTATGGAATATAAGAAAATGGTTGAACCATATGTATGTGACGTATCCCTGTATCTGTGGAACGCATTAAAAGAAGGTAAAGAAGTTCTTCTTGAGGGACAGCTTGGTTCTCTGAAAGACCCGGATCATGGAATTTATCCGATGGTTACATCTTCCTCTACCCTGGCAGGATATGGTGCAGTAGGAGCAGGTCTTCCACCATATGAGATCAAACAGATTGTTACTGTATGCAAGGCATACTCCAGTGCAGTAGGAGCAGGTGCATTTGTTTCTGAAATCTTTGGCGATGAAGCAGATGAACTGAGAAGACGTGGCGGTGACGGCGGTGAATTTGGTGCTACTACAGGCCGTCCAAGACGTATGGGATGGTTTGACTGTGTTGCTTCCAAATACGGATGCCGTCTTCAGGGAACTACAGATGTTGCTTTCACAGTTCTTGATGTTCTTGGATATCTGGATGAAATTCCGGTCTGCACAGGATATGAGATTGATGGAAAAGTAACAACAGAATTCCCGACAACTACACTGCTTGAGAAAGCAAAACCGGTTCTGGAGACTCTGCGGGATGGAAATGCGACATCCGCGGAATCAAAAAATATGAAGATCTGCCGGAGAACTGCAGAAAGTATGTTGAGTTCGTTGAGAAACATATCGGATTCCCGATTACTATGATCTCCAATGGCCCGGGACGTGACGATATCATCTACAGAAATAAATAATAAGGATAAATTTACCTGTCTGATCGGCAGACGGTAAATAAGACTATACGCCGGGGAATTTCTCCGGCGTGTCTTTTATATAACTGGAGGCTTATGAAAAAAGATAATAATAAGATAAAAAAAATCGGGGCATGGATCGCAATCATAATCCTGCTTCTTGCATGTTGTATGCCGATGATTTTTGCATTCGGGAATGGAGAAGATTCGCAGGTCTATTTTAAAGCCTCGCTTGCAGTGGCGATCATGGTTCCCATCATGGCTTATGCAATATGGATGGTTTATAAATTACTGAACAGGAATAAAAAGGTGGTGGATTCGGATATGGAGAATATTATTTTTGACGTTGGACAGGTTCTTGTAAAATATGACTGGGAGACCTATCTGGACAGTTTTGGTTTTCCGAAGGAAGAGCGTGATAAAATTGCGGAAGTGGTATTTCAGAGCAATACCTGGAATGAGAGAGACAGAAGCAGCGAGACTGAGCAATATTATGTAGATCAGATGGTAAAAGCTGCACCGGAGTACGAAAAGGATATCCGGGAGGTAATGCGCCGTTCTGACGAGACAATTGAGAAAACAGATTATGCGGAAACCTGGGTGAGATATCTGAAAGATAAAGGATATCATGTCTATATTCTTTCCAATTATGCAACTGACACACTGGAGAGAACGGAGGATAAACTTACGTTTCTTAAATATGTAGACGGAGCAGTGTTCTCCTGTCAGGTGAAGCAGATCAAACCGGAACCGGAAATTTACAAAACCCTGCTCGGACGCTACCATCTTGACCCGGAGAAATCCGTATTTCTGGATGACAGAGCGGAGAACTGTGAGGCAGCCAGAAAACAGGGAATCCATGCAATTCAGTTTAAATCTTTTAAACAGGCAGCAGCAGAACTGGAGAAACTGGGCGTCAATTAAAATTGTTACTGTTCACTCCGTTCTCAGTAACATAGCCAAAATTCATTCTAGTACAGCGTTTCGTAAATAACTATACCAATCGCGTAGGATGCGGATTCGAGTGTGCTGGTATAAAAACGCAGGCGTAGCGGGCTACGCTGAGGCTTTAGACCTGTGCAATCGGATTCGCAGACAAGTGAGTG
>ENA-OQEX01000941-OQEX01000941.1-human-gut-metagenome-genome-assembly--contig:-NODE-941-length-12553-cov-4.195316_pt1 | contig 12553 bp, 16 predicted proteins | sample MGYA00242802_ERZ504649 | MGnify/ENA primary metagenome ERZ504649 (study PRJEB26092, sample SAMD00036194) | human gut metagenome | host: Homo sapiens | study: EMG produced TPA metagenomics assembly of... | reverse complement strand
CAGATGTTAGAGGATTTTGCCCGCCGGAATGGACTGCCAAACCCTACGCACTTTACCGATGACGGTATCTCAGGCACCCGTTTTGACCGCCCTGGATTTTTGGCGATGATGGAGGAAGTGGAGGCAGGGCGTGTAGAGGCAATCGTCATCAAGGACATGAGCCGATTGGGGCGCGACTATCTGAAGGTCGGTCAGGTCATGGAGGTTTTGCGGCAGCGAGGCGTTCGTCTGATTGCCATCAACGACGGTGTGGACAGTCTGAAAGGCGATGACGATTTTACCCCGTTCCGCAACATCATGAATGAATTTTACGCCCGTGATACCAGCCGGAAAATCCGCTCTGTGTTTAAGTCAAAAGGCATGAGTGGCAAGCACCTGACCGGCACTGTGATTTACGGCTACTTATGGGACGAAAAACGGGAGCATTGGCTGGTAGATGAGGAAGCTGCCGAAGTGGTACGCCGTATATTCTCCCTCACGCTGGAGGGATATGGGCCTTACCAGATCGCCTGCAAATTATCCATAGACCGGATTGAAATTCCTGTCGTACACCTTGCCCGCTTCAACGAGGGTGTGAACCGTTCAAAGCCGGTCAAAGACCCCTATGGATGGGGATCATCTACCATCGTGAACATTTTGAAAAAACGAGAGTATTTAGGGCATACCATCAATTTCAAGACCCGCAAGCACTTTAAGGACAAGAAAAGTCACTATGTTGACGAAAGCGAATGGACGATTTTTGAGAACACCCATGAGGCCATTATCGACCAGGAAACCTTTGACAATGTGCAGCGTATCCGGGGAAACGCCAGACGCTACCCGGACGGCTTTGGGGAGGCCCATCCCCTGACCGGCCTGATGTACTGCGCCGATTGCGGCGGCAAGATGTATGTTCACCGCACATACAACGGCAAGCGTGCCCCACAGTTTACTTGCAGCCAGTATAGTAAGTACCTATCGGCTCCCTTTGCCCAACACAACATCGCATCCGGGCCGAGGCCGTCCTGACCCTGATAACCGATATGCTCCGGGCCATCGCGGAGTATTCCAAGAATGACCGGGCCGAGTTTATCCGCACTGTCCAGGAAACGCAGGCCGCCCAGCAGACCGCCGATGTATCCAAGAAGCGGAAACGGCTGGCCGCCGCCCAAAAGCGGGCCGGGGAACTGGAAAAGCTGATTTGCAAAATCTATGAGGACAATGCCCTGGGTAAGCTGCCGGACGCCCGGTATGAGGCCCTGGACGCGCAATATGCCAAAGAGCAGGACGCCCTCAATGCGGAAATCGTGAAATTGGAAAAGGCCGTTACCGGCTATGAGCAGAGCCGGAAATCTGCGGAGAAGTTTATTGCCCTGATTGACAAGTACGAGAACTTCGACACGCTGACAAACACCATGCTCAACGAGTTTGTAGAGAAAATCTTTGTCCATGAACGCGCCCGCAAAGGCAGCCAGGACACCACACAGGAGGTTGAAATCTACTTCAATTTTGTGGGCCGCTATATCCCTCCTGCCTTGCAGCCGGTTCCCCTGACCCCGGAGGAACAGGAAGAACTGCGGAAGAAGGAGGAACGCAAGGACAGGCTTCACCAGAACTACTTACGCCGTAAGGCAAACGGCAAGCAGAAGGAATGGGAAGAACGCTACAACGCCAAGCGCAAGGCGAAAATGGAGGCAGCAAAGGCCGCAATCCTGGCCGAGGATATGGAGAAGGGCATTTTTACCACCGTCAGCCAGTTACCCAGACAGGAGCCGCGCAAGGCCACCTTACCGGCCAGCGCCGCAGTTTAACCATCACAGTGCAAAGGAGGACAAACATGAACGAATTGACTTACACCCGCTGCGGGGATTACTACATCCCCGACCTGGAGTTGTCCGAGCAGCCGGAGGCCCCCATCGGCAAGTATGGCCGTATGCGGCAACGCTACCTGAAAGAACACCGGCCCGGCCTTTACAGCAGCTTGATTTTGAGCGAAAAGCTGTACCCACACCTGTTGGAGATTGACCGGGCGGCGCGGGAGCGCATAGACGCCATGCTGCCCCGCATGATGGAGGCGGCAGGCGTCACTGAGGAACTGAAAGCCCGTGACCCCATGCGCTGGGTGGGGCTGATGAATACACTGAAAGCGCAGGCGGAGGAAGTTATTTTTCAAGAATTGATTTACGCATGAAATTTTAAGCACAAGTAAGACCGGGATTTTGCTGCCAAGCGGCAAATCCCGGCTTCCTTACAAACCCGTAAGGTTCTTTGGCATCACTTTATGGTATAATCTACTTGTATATTCTCGGTGAATGGAGGGATTTGATTGAATACTCTGTTGCTTTTGGAAGATGATTTCAGCCTGGTGGACGGGCTGGTTTATTCTTTGAAAAAGAATGATTATTCCGTGGAGGTTGCCCGTACCGTTCAAGAAGCACTCGCCTTACTGCCGGAGCTTGACCGCTTTGACCTGTTGATTTTGGATGTGACCTTGCCGGACGGGACGGGTTTTGATGTGTGTGAAGCGGTTCGCCGCCAAATGTCACGATTCCAATTCTGTTTTTGACAGCATCGGATGAGGAAGTGAATGTGATTCGCGGACTTGACTGCGGCGGGGACGATTATATCACGAAGCCGTTCAAGCTGGGGGAATTGTGTTCCCGTATCCGGCTCTGCTGCGCCGGGCTGGAGTTTCCAAAAGCGAAAAAAACACTTCTATGGAATGTGGCGATATTTCCATTGACCTGCTGGGAAGCCGCGCAACCTTAAAGGGAAAAGTATTGGATTTGACAAGCGCCGAGTACCGTCTGCTTTGTTTGTTGGTAAGAAACGCCAACCGTGTTGTGACAAGGGACATCATTCTAAATGAGCTGTGGGATGATACAGGAAATTTTGTGGATGATAACACCTTGTCTGTTTATGTACGACGGCTTCGTGAGAAAGTGGAAACCGATCCGTCGCGCCCGGAACACCTCATAACCATCCGTGGATTTGGCTACCAATGGAAAGAGGTGTCTGTATGAACTTATGCCGCGATAAACAAATCAAAGATTTCTTGCTATTTCTGTTCTTGTTTGCCCTGCTGTTTGTTGGAACAGGAACCGTTTTAGCTATCCATCTTGTGAATGATATGGAAGTTCAGTGGCTTACACACGATGAGGCAGTTGTATCCTCGCTTTTGGAACAGGGGGTTTTCAAAGAAACGATTGTAACCGCTCTTATGAATACAGAAATCAGCACAGATGGTCGGTCGTTATTAGCGGCTGCGGGTTTAGGAAAACAGACAGAGAGCGGTATACGGCCCTTTTTTAATCAATTTCAACAATCTACTCTCTGCATTACGCTCTGTGCTGCGATGTTTTTGCTCTTTGTGCTTGCCATAGGAATGTTTGTTTTTTTCTGGAAAAGGAAACGATTGTACCAACAGGCAGATAAAGTATTGACCAACTATATAAATGGGGATTACTCCTGTCATTTACCACAGAATTACGAGGGAGGCATTTTCCAAATATTCCTCTGTGGAGCAGCTTGCAACCATGCTCCAATCGAAAAATGAAACAGAGCATAAGGCAAAAGAGTTTTTGAAAGATACCATATCGGATATATCCCACCAGCTCAAAACACCTCTGGCAGCCCTCGCCATGTATCAGGAGATAATTGAGAACGAGCCGGATAATGCGGAAACGGTAAAGCAGTTTGCGGCTAAGATGGGGATTTCTCTAAAACGCATGGAGCAGCTCATCTTATCAATGCTGAAAATAACCCGGCTGGATACGGGAAACATCGTTTTTGAGAAAAACAAATGCCGTGTGTCCGAGTTGATTGCCCATTCGATCAATGAATTAACTACAAGGGCCAAAAATGAAAACAAAGAAATTCAGATAGCCGGTGATGATGAGCAACAGTTTATTTGTGATATGAACTGGACAAGTGAAGCGATTGGAAATATCGTGAAAAATGCTCTGGATCATACACAAAACGGTGGAATTGTCCATATAACATGGGAGCGCACTCCTGTTATATTTCGTATTCTCATTTCAGATAATGGAACCGGCATAGACCCGGAAGATATTCACCATATTTTCAAACGCTTTTATCGCAGTAAGCATTCCCTTGACACACAGGGGATTGGACTGGGGCTCCCCCTTGCTAAGTCCATCATCGAGGGGCAAGGCGGTGTAATCTCGGTACAAAGTGAAATCGAGAATGGCACGACATTCACGCTGTCGTTCCTTACGGAATCGTAAGGTCAAATTCACCTGATTGTAAGCTGTTCTTGTTATCCTTTTAGGAAAGGAGGTACGAACCACTATGGAAATTTTGAAAGTACAAGATCTATGTAAAACTTACGGGATAGGCGAAGCGAAAGTGGACGCCTTAAAAAAAGTGTCCTTTTCACTCAGCAAAGGGGAGTTTGCCGCTGTTGTCGGAGAATCCGGTTCTGGAAAAAGCACTCTGCTGAATTGTGTTGGTGCGTTGGATTCTCCCACTTCCGGCCACATTTGGGTGGATGGGCAAGATCTGTTTTCTATGAAAGAGGAACAGCGCACGATCTTCCGCCGTCGCAATATCGGCTTTATTTTCCAATCCTTTCAGCTTGTTTCCGAACTGAATGTAGAGCAGAATATCATGTTCCCTCTGCTGTTGGACTACCGCAAGCCCGATCCGGCAGCGGTAAACGAAATTTTGGAGTTGTTGGGCCTTACAGAACGGCGGCACCATCTGCCAAGCCAGCTATCCGGCGGCCAGCAGCAACGCGTCGCTATTGGACGGGCTTTAATCACCAAGCCTAAACTGATTCTTGCAGACGAACCTACGGGCAATTTGGACAGCAAGAATAGTCAGGATGTTATTGCGCTGCTTACACAGGCATCCCGCCGTTATCAGCAAACAATCCTGATGATTACCCACAACAAAAACTTGACAACATCTGTTGACCGGGTGTTCCGGGTATCTGATGGTGTCCTCACGGACTTGGGAGGGAAAACAGATGAAGCGTTATCTTGACCTTGTTCCCATATCCTCAAAAATTCACAAGAAGCAAAGCCGGATGTCCATTTTCTGTATTGTACTGGCCGTATTTCTGATGACTACTATCTTCGGTATGGCGGATATGTTTATTCGCAGCCAAGTTATCAAAACACAGACAGAAACGGGAAATTGGCATATTGGAGTACAAAATATTACGGATGAAGATGCAACCATTATCGCCACGCGTCCTGATGTGGAGGCTCTCGCCCCCTATGATGTTCTGAACTATAACGGCAACCGAGGGTACACCTTGAATGGGACGGAAACGCTTATTTGTGGCGGAAACGAAACCCTGTTTACAAAAATCTTTTCAAATATGATTGCGGCAGGCAGTTTTCCGCAAAATAACGACGAAGCTATGGTAACTGAAAATGCCAAAGATATGCTCAATTTATCTATTGGCGATCATATCACTGTTGATATGCCGAATGGGGCAGAGCATGAATTTCGTATATCTGGATTTGTCAAAAATACTGCCAATCTTATGAGCAACGATTCCTACGGAGTATTTATCACGACAGAGAAATTTCGTTCTCTTTTGACTGACACTGGAAATGGCGAGTCAGTTGGCAGCAGTACGGTTTTTTATGTTCAGTTTTCTGACACAGGAAATGTTCAGAGTGAAATCTTGGATTTGAAATCACAATTTGGATTAAGCGATGAACAAGTTTTTGAAAATACAAAGTTGCTTGGTTTGCTTGGACAAAGCAGCAATTCTTTTATGATGCAGGTTTATGCGGCCGCTGGTGTTTTATTCATTTTGGTTCTGTTTGCGGGCATTATGATGATTGCAAGCAGTCTGAATAGTAATGTTGCCCAGCGAACGGAGTTTTTCGGCCTGATGCGCTGCATTGGTGCAACACCCAAACAGGTCATGCGCTTAGTAAGAAAAGAGGCCCTTAGTTGGTGCCGATTTGCGATCCCCGTAGGCGTTTTAAGCGGTGTGGTTGTGATATGGATTCTATGTTTTGTTCTGCGGTTTCTTAGCCCGGAATACTTTGGTGCTATGCCCGCATTTAGTATCAGCATACCGAGCATACTGGCAGGAATTATTGTGGGATTGCTTACCGTTCTCTTGGCGGCTCGATCTCCGGCAAAAAGGGCCTCAAAAGTTTCTCCGCTGGCGGCAGTTTCCGGCAACGCCAATGCTTTACAGCCAGTCCGCAAAGCCGCAAATACCAAATGGCTGAAAGTAGACGCCTCGCTTGGGATTCATCATGCTAAATCCAGCCGCAAGAATTATATCTTAATGGTTGCCTCTTTTGGCCTTAGTATCGTCCTGTTCCTCTCCTTTTCTGTGACGATTACTTTTATGAATCACACTTTGACGCCGCTGTATCCGTGGGCGCCGGATATATCCATTGTCAGTCCAGATAACACTTGCTCTGTTGATAAAACTTTTGTAGACGAGTTGAAAGAAAATCCTGTTGTAGATGCAGTCTATGGCCGGATGTTTGCATACGATGTTCCCGCTACGGTGAATGGGACAGAAAAAACGGTTGTCTTAATTTCTTACGAGCAGCAGCAGTTTGAATGGGCCGCCGACTATCTGCAATCAGGCTCATTAGAGGCTGTGCAAAATGAGCTGAATACTGGTTTGACTGTGTTTGATTCGCAAGGTTCCATGCAAGTAGGCGATAAAGTTACGATGGAGATAGATGGCCGGTCTGTCGAAATTGAGATTGCCGGACTTCTTTCTGCCAGCCCATTCAATAGTGCCGGAGATTCTGCAATCATCATTTGCTCCGAAGATACTTTCCGGCAAATCACCGGGGAAGAAAACTATACCATCATTGATATGCAGCTATCTGCCAGTGCCACAGACGATGATGTAAATGCTATCCACCGCACTTATGGAGCAGGATTCAGTTTCGTTGACAAGCGGATGGATAACAGCAGTACATTAGGCGTTTATTACTGTGTATGGCTGTTCCTCTATGGATTTTTGGCCTTGATTGCTTTGATTACCATTTTCAATGTAATTAACAGCATTGCTTTGAGTGTAGCAGCTCGGACAAAACAGTATGGGGCTTTCCGGGCGATTGGTTTAAGTACCCACCAGCTTTCCAGAATGGTGATTGCGGAGGCAGCCACCTATGCTGTTTCCGGCTGTATCATCGGCACCTTGCTGGGGCTGATCTGCCATAAACTCCTCTTTAGTTTGCTGATAAGCTCTAATTGGGGTGAGGCATGGACAATTCCATTTGTGGAATTAGGTATTATTCTCCTAATTGTCGTACTTTCTGTAATTCTGGCCGTGTATGGGCCAATCAAGAGAATACGCAGGATGTCCATTGTTGACACGATCAGTGCGCAATAAATTTAGTTCATATATTTACAAAGCAGGCGGTTTCGATGCGAAATCGTCTGCTTTATTCGTAAGCTTACAGTTTTGTAAGCCGAAATTCACCCGTTTGTAAGCTGAATTTGTTATGCTTTGAACAGGATTAAATGAAATGCAAAATTCTCTATCTGCCGGACGACGGCAAAAGAAAAAAAGCCGTCGTACAGCAGGCAATCGCCATGCCCCAAATTCGACCCTACGGCGGCTTTGACAAAATCAAGGCCGCCGTTCCTTATGCCCTCGACAAAGGAGTGACGACTACACGCTGACACGGCGGCTTTAGGAGGGAACCGCCATGAAGCACATTGACCGCCGACAAATTCAGACGATATTTCACTACCGTCAAAAAAAGCCCAGTCAACGAACAGGCCCCGTCTGGTAGCCGGTGCGAAAATTGTCATTCTGTAAGTGAATATTGGAGTTTTTGCGCTCGAATAGCTTTTTGCTGTCCGGGCGCTTTTTTGTCCCTATGGAGCCGGAACATCGGGTCAGCATGGCCCGAACTTTATCCCCGGAGCCGCGCCCCGCCGCCTCATTCAGATTTACCCAAAAAATCTGAATGGAGGAAAGGCAGATGGAAGTTACCATCAATTATAACGGACAAGCTGTGGCCGTGGAGGTTACGCTGGAAGTCTATGAATTTCTTGACCGGGCCGATCACAAAACGGAGAACCTGTTTCATGAACAGCGGAGGCATTGGGATGGCCGGGAGTTTGACGAGTACATAGCTTTTACCGAGGGCGTGGGCGTTTACAGTGAAACGCCGGAGGAATACCTTTGCCGCATGGAAACGCTGCATGAGCTGATGGCTGTTCTGGACACCTGTACCGAGGCCCAGCGCCGCCGGTTCCTGCTCTATGCGCTTGACGGGCTGAGCCTTGCAGAGATCGGTGTGCTGTGCGGCTGCTCCAAAGTGGCTGTGTATCAAAGTGTGGAGGCGGTCAGAAAAAAATTTATAAATTTCTTTGAGAACAGGCTTAACGAATGACCTGTTTTCTGGCTACCAAGTGAAAGGGATCATTTCCCTTATCTCAGCGAGGGGCGGACAGCGGACGAGCTGCCCGCCTCTCCGATTTTCAGGAGGTAAGCCTATGAAAACAATCAATCTGCGGTGGATGTATCCCCACTACCGGCATGACGAGTTTGTGGATGTTACGGACGAGGTATGGGCAGCGATGTATCAGGCCAAGCGGGAGATGGAGAACTATGAGCGTCGGAAAGTCTACTACCGCGCCTACTACTCTCTGGACGCATACAGCTGGCTGGAAAATTACGCGCTGGAACACAGCAGATCGCCGGAAGATATTTTGCTGGAACGAGAAGAAATGACCACCCGCCTATACCTGATTGCAGCTCTGCCGGTGGCTCTGGCTCATGCCACTCCGACACAGGCCCGCCGTGTTCACGCCTACTACATTGCCGGTATCAAGCAGCCGGAAATCGCCCGGAGAGAGGGTATCCATAGCAGTAAGGTCAGCGTTGCCATCCACCGGGGACTGCGGAATATGCGCCGCTACTATGATGACCTTTTTCAAACAGAGTGAGGGCGTGCCTATGCAGACCATCAATCTCAAACAATATTATCCATTTTGCAAAGAGGACATTTTTGTGGAGGTATCCGATGAGATCGTCGAAGCGTTTCTTCTGGACAAGAGAGCCGAGGCCGCCAGAGATCGCAAGATGTTCCGGTATAAGGCGTTTTATTCCCTTGATTGTAACGATGGAATCGAAAATGCTGCCATCGGCTGGGCGCAGCCATCGCCGGAGGACTACCTGATAGAAAAAGAAGAATTAGCCGAATACGAAGACTGATACGGCGATTGTACGAAGCCATTTCTTCCCTGCCGCCTATGCAGGCTCGCCGTGTCCATGCCCGCTATATGCTGGGTATGAAAGTGAAAGATATTGCCGCAATGGAGGGTATCACGCCAGCACAGGCGGGAAAATCCATCCACGCTGCACTGCGGAGGCTGCGCCGGTACTTTGCTCGACAGAAATGGACGGTCAATCTATGAGTATTTTCAAAGAAAAGAGGTGCCTGACATGAACGAAAAAATTACAGCCCACCCCCAAAAAGAAGAACGGGAGAAAGTCCTGAAGGAGATCCGGCAGCTTGAAAACCGAAAGAAGATTTTGGAGAACAAGCAGCGGAACGAAGAACGCAGGGTTCGCACCCGCCGCCTGATTGAGCGCGGAGCCATTTTGGAGGGGATTTTCCCGCTGGCTCCCGACCTTTCCGGCGCGGAGGTCAAAGCGTTCCTGATTGCCCTGTCCCATCTTCCGGGGGCTGCGGAACTGGCCGCAAAACTGCCGAAATCCGGGGACAAGCCGTAAGTCCCTTGTTTACAAGGGCGCACTTATACACCGTTGCCGGTGCTGTGCGCCCTGCCGGGGGCATTGCGTACTTCGTCCGCGATGGGAAGCTACGCTCCCCAAACCCCTTGTACGCTCTGCACAGCCAAACACCCGCTTTGCGTTTGTCCGGCTCCACAGAGCCTGTTATCCCCCTCACTGAAAGGAGGTGTTCCCCATAGATTTCTGTCATATCCCCGTCAGTATCATCAAGCGCAGCGCAGGCCGTTCTGCCGTTGCCGCAGCTGCTTACCGCAGCGGAACCAAGATGACAAATGAATGGGATGGAATGACCCACGACTACACCCGGAAAGGCGGCATTGTCCATGCGGAGATCATGCTGCCTGCCCACGCGCCGCCGGAATTTGCAGACCGATCTATCCTCTGGAACAGCGTGGAGCAGATCGAGAAGGCAAGGGACAGCCAGCTTGCCCGCGAGATTGAGGCAGCTCTGCCCCGTGAACTGTCTAGGGAACAGCAGCTTGCCCTTGTCCGGGCCTATGTGAAAGACAACTTTGTGGATAAGGGGATGTGCGCCGACTTTGCCATCCATGACAAGGGAACCGGCAACCCCCATGTCCATATCATGCTGACCGTCCGGCCCCTGAAAGGAAATGGCGCATGGGGCGCAAAGTGCCGCAAAGCATACGACCTGGACGAAAACGGCCAGCGTATCCCGGATGGGAAAGGCAGCTGGAAGAACCACCGGGAGGATACCACCGACTGGAACGACAAAGGGAATGTGGAGATTTGGCGGGCGGCATGGGCGGCCTATACCAACCGGGCATTGGAGCCGCCGGTCAGCCTGCCCTGGTAGACCACCGCAGCTACGAGCGACAGGGCATTGATAAAATCCCCTCTGTCCACCTGGGGCCAGCGGCCAGCCAGATGGAGAAGCGCGGCATCCGCACCGACAAGGGGGAAGTCAACCGGCAGATCGCCGCCGACAACAAGCTGCTCAAGGAAATCAAAGCCCGCATTACCCGGCTTTACAACTGGTCGAAAGCCGAGGCCGAGAAGCCGGAGGGCCAGCAACCCAGCATGATTGACTTGTGGGAGGCTCAGCAGCTCAAGCGGCCTGACACCCGCACCGGCAAAATCCGGGCTTTGCAGGAGAGCGCCGCCCTGTTCAGCTTTATGCAGGCAAACGGGATCAAGACCATGCAGCAGCTCCACGATAAAATCTCCGAGATGAACGGCAGCTACTATGACCTGCGGGGGAAAATCGTCCAGGCCGAGCGCCGGATCGCCACCCTCACAGAGCGCGGGGAGATGTGGGCGCAGTACAACAAGTACAAGCCCATCCGAAAGCAGCTTGCCAAGGTAAAGCCGGAGAAACGGGAACAGTTTGAACAGCGCCACAGCCGGGAACTGATTCTGTATGACGCAGCGGCCCGGTATCTGAAAGAACTGAAAGACAGCGGCGAGGCAATCACCCCAAAGGCATGGCAGCTGGAAATTGACCAGCTGACCGCCGGAAAGCAGACGGACACGCTTGCCATGAAATCCATGAGGGAGGATTTGAAAGCAGTGGAACGGCTCCGCAAGGCCGCCGACCAACTGGCCCGCCAGGGACAGGACAAGTCCCATGACCGGGGGTCGGAACGGTAAAGGGTACGGCGTTTTAGCGACCCCTTTTAGGTGCGTCGCGTTTCACGACACCCCTTTGCACAGAACTGTCAACATTCACTCACGGAAGGAGATTGCCCTATGAAACAGATTATTTTACCCGTTACCGTCCATCTGAATATCGACCTGCCCCTTGCCCTGTTGCAGCCGGAACCGGCAGACGCGCCCACCGGCCCGGAGCCGGAGGCCCATGTCTGCCAGGGCTGCGGCAACTGCGGCGGGTGTGGGAAGTGCCAGCATGAAGAAAAGCAAGCCTGAACCCGTCCCCGTCATGGACTACCGCCAGTACCGCAGAGCGCGGCGGCTGGTACATGAGTGCTGCAACTATGACGGCGGCCACTGTATCGCGCTGGATGATGGGGAGGAATGTGTCTGCGTCCAGTCCATTTCCTACTCCCTGTTGTGCCGGTGGTTCCGGGCGGCGGTGCTGCCGCTGGACAGAGAACTGGAAACGGCCCTGTTCCACCGCCTGGACGCCAAACGGTGCACCGTCTGCGGGGCGCTGTTCACCCCCGGCTCCAACCGGGCCAAATACTGCCCGGAATGTGCCGGACGCATGAAGCGTATCAAGGCCGCCCAGCGCAAGCGCAAACAAAGGGCGAAATGTCACGCTTTAGGGGCTGAAAACCCCTTGTAAATCAAGGCTTTTTTCGAGGGTGTCGCTGGGGGCCTGATAGATTTATCCTCTGGCCCCCAAAACGGCCCTCTAAAGGCATACAGACCCCTGAAATAAACCCCAAGGAGGAAGCCTATGTCAGACAATCGAAAATATTACTACCTGAAACTCAAAGAGAACTATTTTGACGATGACTCCATCGTGCTGCTGGAAAGTATGCCGGACGGTGTGCTGTACTCCAACATCCTGCTCAAGCTGTATCTGAAATCCCTGAAACACGGCGGGCGGCTCCAGCTTGACGAGAATATCCCCTACACGGCGCAGATGATCGCCACCATCACCCGCCAGCAGATCGGCACTGTGGAGAGGGCCTTGCAAATCTTCCTGAAGCTGGGCCTTGTGGAAGTGCTGGACAGCGGCACCTTCTACATGAGCAATATTGAACTGCTGATCGGCCAGTCCTCCACCGAGGCCGAGCGAAAGCGGGCGGCGAGGCTCCAAACAAGGCTCTTTCCGCGCCCGGACAAATGGCGGACATTTGTCCGACATTCGTCCACCAGAGATAGAGATAGAGTTAGAGAAGAGATAGAGAATAAGAGAGA
>ENA-OQEX01000940-OQEX01000940.1-human-gut-metagenome-genome-assembly--contig:-NODE-940-length-12576-cov-1.714837_pt1 | contig 12576 bp, 13 predicted proteins | sample MGYA00242802_ERZ504649 | MGnify/ENA primary metagenome ERZ504649 (study PRJEB26092, sample SAMD00036194) | human gut metagenome | host: Homo sapiens | study: EMG produced TPA metagenomics assembly of... | reverse complement strand
TGAGAGATCTTTGGAGCAAATTCTCCAACATGGTCTCTTGCAGCTGGAATCACTGGATTCATAACATCATGAAGGATATGTGTTCTTGCTTCTTTTGTTCTTGCAATCGCTTCGCGAATGATCTGTTCTGTTAATCCATGAATCTTGATATCCATCTGGATCGCTGTAATACCTTTGTCTGTACCTGCTACTTTAAAGTCCATATCTCCAAAGAAGTCTTCTAGTCCCTGAATATCTGTTAAGATAATGTAATCGTCATCTCCTTCTCCTGTTACAAGTCCAACAGAGATACCTGCAACTGGAGCTTTCACTGGAACACCTGCTGCCATTAATGACAGAGATGAAGCACAGATACTTCCCTGAGATGTAGATCCGTTAGATTCCATGATCTCTGATACTGTACGGATCGCATATGGAAATTCTTCTTCACTTGGTAATACTGGAACTAACGCACGCTCTGCTAATGCACCATGTCCGATCTCACGACGTCCTGGTCCTCTGCTTGGTCTTGTTTCTCCTACAGAGTAAGAAGGGAAGTTATAGTGATGCATATAACGTTTTGTTGTTTCTGTTACATCGATTCCATCAAGACGCTGTGCTTCAGATAATGATCCAAGTGTTGTCACTGTCATAACCTGAGTCTGTCCTCTCTGGAATAATGCAGATCCGTGAACTCTTGGTAAACAGTCAACTTCTGCGTGAAGTGGACGGATCTGTTTGATATCACGACCATCTGGACGTTTGTGATCTTTTAAGATCATCTTACGAACAGTCTTCTTCTGGAATGCATAAACAGCTTCACCGATCTGTGCTAACCATTCTTCATTCTCAGCATATCTTTCTTCTAATTTCTCTTCGATCGCACGGATATTTGCTTCTCTTGTCTGTTTGTCATCTGTAAATACAGCTTCTTCCATTGCTTCTGGAGTAATGAAAGCTACCATATCATCATACATCTCTGGATCTACGATATGATGCTCGTAGTCATGTTTTTCTTTTCCGCATTCAGCTACAATTGTATCAATGAATTTGATGATCTCCTGATTCACTTCGTGAGCTTTGAAGATTGCTTCTAACATCACATCTTCTGGTACTTCATTCGCACCAGCTTCAATCATGATAACTTTTTCTCTTGTAGATGCAACAGTTAATGCAAGATCAGAAACTTCTTTCTGTGCAGAAGTTGGGTTGATCACGAATTCTCCGTCGATCAGTCCTACCATTGTAGATGCTGTAGGCCCGTCAAATGGGATATCTGAAATTGCTGTTGCGATCGCAGAACCAAGCATTGCTGTAAGTTCTGGGCTGCAATCTGGATCTACAGACATAACTAAGTTGTTTAATGCAACGTCATTTCTGTAGTCTTTTGGAAACAGTGGTCTCATTGGGCGGTCGATCACACGGTCTGTAAGAATTGCATTCTCAGAAGGTTTTCCTTCTCTCTTTAAATATCCACCTGGGATCTTACCTACTGCGTATAATTTTTCTTCATATTCTACACTTAATGGGAAGAAATCAATTCCATCTCTTGGCTTTTCAGATGCTGTTGCTGTAGATAATACAACAGTATCACCGTAGTGCATAAATGCTGCACCATTTGCCTGTGCTGCAACACGTCCAACTTCTACCATCAGTGTACGTCCTGCAAGTTCCATACTAAACTGTTTTGTCATAGTTCGTCTCCTTTATATTTTTTGTCTTAAGGCGCCGAAACAACTGAAAAACCGACTACTTGTCTTCCTTCATGTTGTAATAAGCTTTTCAGCAGTCTCGGAAAACGCCTCAGTAACCTAGTTAGTATAGCATGGTTTGTTTAAAAAGACCAGATGATTTTTATTTTATTGAAGATTTCATCGAAATTTCCTATGCAAATCGAAATTTCCTATGCAAAAAAACTGCCGCATGACATTCCATGCGGCAGTTTCAATATCTTCATTGATAAGATTATTTTCTTAATCCTAATTTTTCGATTAATGAACGATATCTTTCAACATCTTTGCTCTTTAAGTAAGCTAATAAGTTACGTCTCTTACCAACCATCTTAAGAAGTCCTCTTCTTGAATGATGATCTTTAGGATGCTGATTGAAGTGATCCTGAAGTTCGTTGATTCTAGCTGTTAAGATTGCTACCTGAACCTCTGGTGAACCTGTATCTTTTGCGTCTTTACCGTATTTAGCTACGATTTCTGCTTTCTTTTCTGATGAAATCATTGTGTTTTCCTCCTTAAAATTCTTATATCGCCTGATACCAGGAAAGGGTTGGAGTGCCCAAATCTGAGTATCGGTTTCACTAACTTTTATAGAATATCATAGGTTTCTATGATTTGTAAAGAACTTTTTTATTTTTCTTTCTTTTTCCTAATTGATGGTTTTTCTTTGCTGCTGCAGTCACAGCTTCGATCACTGCACTTCTCATTCCTTTTTTCTCAAGAACGTTAACCGCTTCGATTGTTGTTCCTGCTGGAGAACATACAGCATCTTTTAATTCTCCTGGATGCTGTCCTGTCTCAAGAACCATCTTTGCACTTCCTAGTAATGTCTGTGCAGCGAATGTATATGCCTGCTTTCTTGGCAGTCCCTGTGCAACTGCTGCATCCGCCATTGCCTCAATAAACATATAAACATAGGCTGGACCACTTCCACTGACTCCAACAACGGCATCCATTAGATTCTCTGTGATCTTTTCCGCTTTTCCAAAACTTTCAAAAATCTTATGTACCAGGTCAAACTCTTCTTCTGTTACATATTCATTACAGCATAGTCCTGACATTCCTTCTCCTACCAGAGCTGGCGTATTTGGCATCACACGTACGATCTTGACTTCTTTTCCAAATTGACGCTCTGCTGCTTCCATAGAAACACCTGCTGCGATCGTTACGATGATCTGTTCTGAGCTTACTTCATCCCTGATCTCTTTGATCACAGCTGGATATACTTGTGGCTTTACAGATAATACCAAAATATCTGATTGTTTTGCCACTTCTTTGTTGTCTGTTGTTGTAATGATTCCAAATTCATCTTTTAGTCTTGCTGTTTTTTCTTCTCGTGGATTGGATACGATCAATTCCTGTGGACTTACGACTTTCTGTGTCAAAATTCCAGTGATCATTGCTTGTGCCATGTTTCCACATCCGATAAATCCAAGTTTCATTCCGTTTTTCCTCCTATGATTGTTCTAATTATCCAGCTTGTTCAGTAATTTTTCAAAATACTCTGGCAAAGGCACTTCAAACTCCATATATTCTCCAGTTCTTGGATGTACGAATCCAAGGACCTTCGCATGAAGGCACTGCCCTTCCAGCGTATACTTTGACTTCTTTGGTCCATAGACATCATCTCCAAGCAATGGATGCTTGATCGATGCCATATGCACACGGATCTGATGGGTCCTTCCTGTCTCTAATTGGCATTCGATATAAGTAAAACCTTTCTTTAGACGTTTTAATACCTTATAATGCGTCACCGCATGTTTTCCATCCATGACGATTCCCATCTTCTTGCGGTCTTTTAAGCTTCTTCCGATCGGTGCATTGACTGTCCCTTCTTCTTCCTTGATATTTCCGTAAACGATCGCATGATATTTTCTTGTGATCGAATGATCATATAACTGCTTGGCAATACTTTGGTGTGCCATATCGTTCTTACAGACGATCAGGATCCCTGTTGTGTCTTTATCAATACGATGCACGATTCCAGGCCTTAATACCCCGTTAATTCCTGACAGATCATCCTTACAGTGTGCCATCAATCCATTGACCAGCGTACCACTGTAATGTCCTGCTGCCGGATGCACTACCATGCCTTTGGGCTTATTGATCAAAATAACATCCTGATCTTCATAGACAATATCAAGATTCATCTCCTCTGGCAAAATCTCAAGTTCTGTCGGTTCTGGAACCTGTAAGGTGATCACATCTCCTTCTTTACACTTTTTATTGCCTTTGGAAGTCTTGCCATTTAATGCTGCACGTTCTTCCTTACACAATTTATTGATATAACTTCTCGTAAGATCGCTGCACTGCTCCGAAAGCACCACATCCAGACGCTTACCTGCCATTTCACTTGTCACTTTAATTTCTATTGTCTCGTCCATGTTTTCCTTTCTTGTTAAGAAAATCAAGATCTTCTTCCTTATAGAAAAATAAGATCAAGATCAAAAGTAATATCATTGTTACGGTCACATAAATATCTGCAACATTAAAGACTGGAAAATCGATCCATTTAAAATAAAAGAAATCAACCACATATCCCCTGAATACTCTGTCGATCAGATTTCCAAACGCTCCTGCCATGATCAATGCATAACTGATACGAAGTGGTATATATTTCTTCGTCTGTGGTATTCTCCGATAAATCCATGTTAAGATCACTGCAGCAGCTACTGTGATCAATACAAAGAAAATCTGATGATCCTGAAGGATTCCAAAAGCCGCCCCTCGATTCTCCAGATAAGAAAGTTCAAATACATTGGGAATCACAGCGATCCCTTCTGTACCTCGAAGTGCAGATAATGCCCAGACTTTACTTAACTGATCGATCAAGATCAGCCCTATGATATATATATAAATACGAATCTGTTTCTTCATGTCTCGTCCTTAAAAACTCATCCCTGTAATACTTGTTTCATTTCATCATCCGTCACGCTCATATCAATATATGCATCTCCGACAGATCTTAACAATACAAATTTGATCTTATCTCCGACCATCTTCTTATCGGATTTGGTTGTTTTTACAATATCATCCGCTGAAAGTTCACTGATATCTCCATTCATATCAAATGCTTCAAAAACACCTTTGATATCATCAACTTCTTCTTTACTGATATTCCCTTTTATACAAGAAATCTCTGCTGCCAGGCAACATCCAGCTGCCACACATTCTCCATGAAGCCATGTAAAATCCTTTAGTTTCTCGATCGCATGCCCTAAAGTATGTCCAAAGTTTAATAGCGCTCTCTCACCCTTTTCCTTTGGATCACGTTCTACCACACCACCTTTGATCAGGCAGCTTTGATAGATCATTTCTTTCATTGCTTCATGCTCTCTTGCCTTAATCGCGTCTATATTTTCTTTGATCCATTCATAATAATCGGCATCTTTGATCAATCCGTGTTTGATCACTTCTCCCATTCCAGAGAAATATTCTCTCTCTGGCAGAGATTTTAAGGTTGTTGTATTGATGTATACAAGTTTTGGCTGATGGAAAGCCCCAACCATGTTCTTATACTGTAAGAAATCAACACCAGTCTTTCCACCGATACTGCTGTCAACCTGAGATAGAAGTGTTGTTGGAACCTGTACAAAATCAATGCCTCGAAGATATGTTGCAGCAGCATATCCTGTCATATCCCCGACAACCCCTCCACCTAGAGCGATCAACAGATCCTGTCGGTCAAAATGGTTGATGATCAGTTCTTCATATAATGCTTCGATCGTCTTTAACTGCTTATGTTTTTCCCCAGCTTCAAAACTGAATGTGATCGTTTTGGAAGCCTTGGATGAGATCAATTCACAAACTTCGTTTAAATAGATCGGTGCAACATTACTTTCTGTCACAATGCAGACTTTTTTCTTCTCAATTTCAAGGAATTCCATCTGGTCCAGGAGGTCTGCAAAGGAATCTCTTAATACGATATCATATGCTTTCTTTCCTTCATTGCAGATCTCAATCTTATTGTCCATTTCCAAATTGTTTTTGCTGTTCATCTTCTTCATCTCCATCTGTCTGCTCGCATCCTGCAATTTCGAATTCCATCTCATAAACAGGATTATCTAAAATATCCATCTGCCCATTGATAAACTGCTTCATTCTGGCTTTGTAGCTTTGATAATCACTTTCCAGTTTACGGATCAACTTCTGATAATTCTCAATCGTCTTTTCATGCTGTTCTTTCTCTTCTTTAAAGTCTTCTTTCGCACTTGTTAAGATCTTTTCTGCCTGATCCTCTGCCTCTGATACCAACTGTTTTGCATTACGGGATGCTTCAGCTTCTAATGCCTGTGCTTTATTGTTTGCATTCTCGATCGTCTCTTTGGATGTCTCTTCCGCAAGAACCAATGCTCTCTTTAAGGATTCTTCGATCGTGCGGTAATGGCTTAAGTTCTCTGTCAATGCAGATACTTCTCTCGCAGTTCGTTGTTTTCTTTATAACTTCTCATAGTCTTCGCTAGTTCTTCTAAGAATTCGTCGACTTCGACTGCTTTATATCCAAAGCCTCTTTTTAGTTCTTTTCCTAATACTTCAACTGGTGTAATCATATATCCTCCTATTGAAAGATCGCCAACGTAATAAACTGACGGCCTTTTTTTGATGTTTTTCCTAAATCTTCCACCAGAAACTTCCCATATCCGCGCACGGATATGATATCGCCCTGTTTGATCTTTTGTCCACCTGATAAACACATCTTTCCATTATGAAATACTTTCTGGCTCTTTAGCAGCTTCTCACTGATATTCCTGGATAAAGAAAAAGCCTGTGAAACCAGAACATCCAGCCTCATGGACGCAACAAATCCTTCTTTTTTCTTGTATTTTTGGACATATCCAGTCTCTTCCCATGAAACTTCTTCCACAAAAACTCGTGTATGTCTTACCTGATCAAGCTGTTCTTTGATCACACCTATGATATGTTCCATACAGAAAATATAGGCATATCTCCCATCGATCAGGATATCACCGATCAAATGTCTCTCGATCCCAAGGTTCATCAATGCTCCAAGATAATCTCTGTGGCTTAATTCTTCTGCGAATTTATCAAAAACAGGTGAGATCCTGGCACAAACCACTGGAACCTCACCCTGATAACCAAATAATTCTTCTGAGCCAAACATCACCACTGCCCTTGTAAAATGCTTATGCCCTCCAACAAGTATTGGATGTGCATAAGCAAGTTCTTGCTTCATATCCTGATAGATACTCTGTTCATATTCATTCAGAAAGTGCGTATATGTATAGATATTCTGATTATATGCTTTCTCACATAATTCCATCAGACGTTTCTTTAATAACTCTTCTTCCTTCATGACCTTTTATTTTAACTGTGGTGAGATCGTATTCTCATTCATGATCTCGCTTTTTAAATCTCCGCTGACTTCAATACTGTCTGGTGCTGCAATAAAAATATTGTTTGATACTGCCTGTAAGGATCCATTGATCGCATAAGTTGCTCCGCCCACAAAATCAATACTTCTCTGTGCAACTGTAAGTTCTACACCTTCGAGATTGATCACAACTGTTCTTCCTTCTTTTAAAAGATCAGCTGCCGTCTGTGCTTCTGCAAAATCCTGTGGCTTTATTACATAAACTTCCACGCCTCTTCCATTCATAGATACGACCTTGCTTCCTGTACTTGTAAATCTTCGTTTCTTTGCTTCTCTGCTTGCTGTAATTGTATTATCAAACGGCTGACTTATCTTGCTATTACTGCTTTCTTCTTCTACTTCAGGCTCTTTCTTCTTAAAGAAGGAGAAAGTACTTCTTGGTTCTTCCTCTTCTTCGTCTTCGTACTCTTCATATTCTTCATCGTACTCTTCATCGTCTGATAGTTTCATAAAGTTCAGCAGTTTGTCAACTGTACCTTTCATAGATCTTCCTCCACTAAATATTATAGTTTCTCTCTCCAAAGATTGCCGTTCCAACTCTTACCATTGTCGCACCTTCTTCTACTGCGATCTCATAATCATTGGTCATTCCCATGGAAAGTATACTCATATCTACATTATCGAAGTTTTTGTTGTTGATGTCAACAGATAATTGCTTCATCGCACGGAAATACTTACGATTGTCTTCTGGATCGTCAACAAATGGTGCAATCTGCATTAACCCTTTGATCTTTACATGTTCTAAGGCAGAAATCTCTTTCACCACATCAAAAACATCTTCTGGATTCAATCCAAATTTGGTATCTTCGTGTGCAAAATTCACCTGGATCAGAATTGGAACTTCTTTGACATCATGCTTTGCAGCTTCTTTGTCGATCGCCTGTGCAAGTTTTATGGAATCTACAGAATGGATCAATGCTACTTTGTCCACGATATATTTAATTTTATTGGTCTGAAGATGTCCGATCAGATGCCATCTTACCGGCCAACTGATATTTGCATACTTATCTCTGATCTCCTGTACCTTATTCTCTCCAAAATCAAGTACTTTTTCTTTTCTTAATTCTTCTACCATTTCTAATGGTTTGGTCTTGCTGACTGCAATCACTGTCACTTCTCGTGGATCACGTCCTACACGTTTACAAGCTTCTTCTACATGTTTCTTTACTTCATTATAGCGTTCGATCAACATATCCAATTCCTTCTTTCTGTAATTCTTATAAATTTATATGCCTTAATATATGATCTGGTTTTCCTTGATCGTTGTTCCATCAAGAACAATGAAATCATACCGACTAACTCCCTGAGCGGTATCATTTGCAATGATCGAATAATCATCTTTCTCGATCAGAATATCGATTGGACGGAAATCCGCATATCCCTGATTTGTACAATAAACTCCTTTTAATGTCTTCATTTTCTCAATCAAAAATGTATCTTTGGAATCCATTGCCTGAAGCACTACGTTCTCTCCAACTTCTTCTGGATCAAGATAACAGTAATCCTTCGTTCTTCCATAGATCGTAAAGCTCTTTTGTTCCACCGTCACATCGCCTTTGTTGCTTGTATCACGTACGGTAACTGTTCTTTCGCACTGTTATCTCCTTTTGTAAGGTATTTTACTGGAACCTGGTAGAATTTCTTCTTTACAATGGATGTGTTTGGAATCTTTAATCCCTTGTAGGAATCAAGCGTCACATCGATTTCTAAGTAGCGCTCATTGATATAACGTACCGCGAAATCATTAAACTTAAGATATCCAAAATACGAACTTCCCTTTTTGGCGACTTCCACCGTTGCTGTGGCTGTTGTCTGATCTTGCAGGAAACGAACCGACACTTCACTTTTATCCTTCAACATCCGATACTGATCTGCTTCTAGTGGAATTACGATCTGCCATTTTTCGCTTTTGTTGATCCTAGCTACAACTTTGCCTTTCTTTACTTTATCGGATGTATTATACCTCTGAACACGATACTGACTTTGGTCAAAATCCTTGCTTGTGATATCTTTTGCGCTCTTACCGTCAAAGTCATCAGAATAAAATTGTGTCACTCCACTGCTTGTACTTTTCTGTGTCTCAAAACTTGTATCCCCAAGCTTTTGTTTGACTGCTTCTATGACTGTTTTCATGGAATCTTCACTTAAGTTGAGGATTGCATTCTTGAGATCATATTTCAGATCATAAACCGTGCTGAACTTATGATCACTATATACAGACTGATAATCTGTGATCTTATGCTGAATCTCTTCATCATCGATCACTTTTTTATTTTTCTCAAGCTGCTGCACCTGACTTACAAATGCATCCTGAACCTTCTGATCTTTGTCAACCGTAAAGACCGTTCCTGATTTCTTGATCCGTTTTCCTTCTTCTACATAATAGGTAATATAACCGCTTTGTGAAGCCTTTAGAAGTTCCTCATCACGGATCGCAATTCCTGTAAACGATAAGGTATTGGTGATCTTATCTTCCGTCACCTTGTAGACAGTCAGCTTTTTCTTGCCTAGAAACAGGATGACATTAATCAGGATGTAGACCAATATGACTACAAAAATGATCATTCCAATATTCCAATGTATTTTTGTTGTTCGTCTTCGTTTTGCTGCCATCTCTTAAATCTCCCATCGCCTGAGCGCTGCTCCATTTAAATAGTCAAATTTACATCCTTGCATATAGTCATTTATTTCCATGATCTCGTCAAATCGATCTTTTAATTTCCACCAGCTGATGCCCCAGTTAGAAAATGATGCATCTTCCTTGGGCACTCTGCTGAATAGACGCTCGATCACCATATCTTTTCGTACATAACAGATAAAGTTTACCAGTCTATCCAGATATTCTTCTGGATCACAAAGAGTTATTTTTCCTTCTTTATACTCCTCATACATTTTTGATCCTTTGGGAATATAAAGAGAATGTAATTTTACGATCTGCACTGGAAGTGCAGAAAGAATCTTTGCTGTCTCGATCACATCCGTCATGTCATCTCCTGGCAGATTCAAAATAATATGAGTGCAGATCTCAAATCCATATGGTGCTGTCATTAACACAGCATCTAGATATTCTGCCAGTGTATGTCCTCGATCGATCTTGTTTAAAGTCTTATAATTGACTGTCTGAAGTCCATATTCCATAGAGATCTTCACCTGATATTCTTCAGAAATCTTCTTTAAACAGTCTAAATATTCCTTCGTAATACAGTCAGGTCTTGTAGATACCGAAATTCCTACAATATCTTCCGTCTGTGCTGCTTCTACCAGATACTTTTCAAACTTGTCAACCGGCAGGAATGTGTTCGTATAATTCTGAAAATATGCGATAAATTTCTTTGCTTTATAGCGTTTTGTGATCTTTCCTTTTGTCGCATTCAGCTGTTCACTTACAGATACCTCACTGTTCATAGCTTCAAAGCCGGTTCCCACACCTCCACAGAAAGTGCAGCCATCTCCATCCATACGGTTTGGACAAGTCACCGGAAGATTAACTGGTAATTTATATACTTTTTCTCCATATAATTCCTTTAAATGTGTGCTGTAAGCTTTGTATCGTTCCATCTTAGTTTTCCTTTGATAATATATCTGTCATTGTATGGTAAAGAGCTGATTTTGTAACGCCTTTTAACACCACGGAAATGAATTCCTCACCGTCTTTATTCTTTGTAAGAAGAATCAGACAAGAACCCGCCTGTGTTGTTGTACCTGTCTTTCCTCCGATCATATATACCTGGCTTGGAAGTGTGTATGTTCCGGCAATATACTGGTTTGTGGAAGCCATATCATAAATCTTTTGTTCTCCCTTGGAACCAAGATATTCAATCCTGCTGCTTGATCTTCCTGCAATATTAAAGAATTCATTATGTTTGGCTACTTCTTTAAAGATCAGATAAAGATCATACGCTGTGGAATAATGATCACTTAAATGAAGTCCATTCGGATTTGCAAAATGTGTATTTGTTGCTCCAAGTTCTTTGGCTCTCTTATTCATCATTTTACAAAATTTGCTTCACTTCCAGCCACTGCCTCTCCAAGCGCAACGGCTGCATCATTGGCTGACATAATGATCAACGCATTTAACAATGCTTCCACTGTGATCTTATCCCCTTTCTTCAGATGGATCGCCACAGCTGCTCCATCAGGGAATGTAATGTCATGTTTGATCGTTACAACCTGACTTAAATTTAAATTCTCCAAAGTCAGCAATGCTGTCATGATCTTTGTTGTACTTGCTGGGTAAGCCTGGTCAAAAACCTTCTGACTAACGATCACTTTATTCTTTGTATTATTAACCAACAGAACTTCCTTGGCTTCTGGATTAGTCGTTATTATTCCGCCTTTTCTTTGGATACAACCGCTACCTTAGAACCTCTGGATTCCCAACGGTCACTCAATGCATCTTCTTTTAATGTCGTTCCATTCTTCTGATAATGTTCATCATATGATGTAAATCCACCTGTCTTCGCCGATGTCTGGCAGCCAGATAATGTGATCATCATGACGGACATACAAATACAAATTAATTTTTTCATTTTATGCTTTCTGTAAAAAAGACCGTCGTGTGACAGTCTATTTATACATATTCCTCCAATCTAAATCTCCTCGGTCCAGTGCCAAAATCAATACTTCTGCCGTTGGCAGATTCGTAGCACACGGAATATTATACTGATCACAGAGATTTAAAACATTATAAAAATCTGGTGTTCTCTTCTTATTTGCCGGGTCCTGTAAAAAGATCAAGAGGTCTATTTCATTATTGGAGATCTTAGATCCCATTTGCTGCATACCGCCAAAATGGCCGGCAAGAAGTTTGTGGATCTTTAAGTTTGCAACATCTTCAATCATCTGTCCAGTCGTACTTGTAGCATATAATTTATGTTTTTTTAAAATATCCTGATACGCGATACATAAATTCTGCATCAGGTTCTTTTTGCCATCATGGGCAACTAATCCTACATTCATAGATAGAACCTCCTAGTGTCTTTTTCTTTGTAAATATATATTAAGTACCATTCCTATCGCGATCGACGCCGACATTAAGGAACTTAATCCATAACTGATAAATGGCAGCGTGATTCCTGTATTGGGAATGGAATTTGTTACCACTGCAATATTTAAAATGATCTGGATCATCATATGTGCCATCGCTCCTGTTGCAATCAATGCACCGGTCAGATCCTCCGCCTTTGCAGCAATCACAAAGAATCTCCAGATCAGGATCAGAAAAACTCCGATCAGGATTCCCGCACCCACCAGTCCCAGTTCTTCGCAGATGATCGAAAAGATCATATCATTTTGTGCCTCAGGAAGAAACCCCAGCTTCTGGACACTGTTCCCCAGTCCTCTGCCAAATAAGCCTCCGCTTCCAATGGCATACAATCCCTGCAGGGTCTGATAACCTTTTTCGTATTTCTCCGGATTTCTCCAGATTGCGATCCGTTCCAGCCTGTAACTCTCCAATGCAAGGAAGATCGTCAT
>ENA-OQEX01000939-OQEX01000939.1-human-gut-metagenome-genome-assembly--contig:-NODE-939-length-12583-cov-2.369541_pt1 | contig 12583 bp, 11 predicted proteins | sample MGYA00242802_ERZ504649 | MGnify/ENA primary metagenome ERZ504649 (study PRJEB26092, sample SAMD00036194) | human gut metagenome | host: Homo sapiens | study: EMG produced TPA metagenomics assembly of... | reverse complement strand
ATCAGTTCCGCGAGCAGTTTTATAAAATTAACAACCACTTTGGGGAAACTTTTACCGGAGCTGTTCGGCGGCGGCAAGGCGGAGCTGCTGCTGGAAGACCCACACGACGTGCTGGAGTGCGGCATTGATATCAAGGTGCAGCCGCCGGGAAAAAACGTGCAGAATATCGATTTGCTCTCCGGCGGAGAAAAGGGCCTGTCGGCAATCGCACTCCTGTTTGCCATTCTGAAAGTGACGCCCTCGCCGTTTTGTATTTTCGACGAGGTGGAGGCCGCGCTCGACGATGTTAACGTTACACGCTACGCGCAGTATTGCCGCCGTATGACGCGCAGCACGCAGTTCATCCTGATTACCCACCGCCGCGGCACGATGGAGGAGGCGGACGTTCTCTATGGCATTACGATGCAGGAGGAGGGCGTATCCAAAATGCTGGAGCTCAAAACGGCGGAGATGGCGAAGAAGCTTGGGATCGGGTGAAACATTGGCGTTTTTCTGGGCGGATACATGGATTTCTCAGCCGCAGTATGATATGATAAAAAAGAATCCGTTTGATTCGGCCGGCTTTTTTGATGAGCACGGCTCGAAGCATCCGGCTGTTGGATCAAGAAAGAATAGCAGGGGGCCGATTTCATGGGGCTTTTTAAAAAATTTAATTTTGGATTAAAAAAGACGCGGGAGCAGATGTCCGGCGCAATCGATTCCGTGCTGGAAGCGAGCGCCGCAATTGACGATGATCTTTTTGAGGAGCTGGAAGAAATCCTCATCATGGGCGATGTGGGCGTGACAACGGCGCAGCACATCATCGACGAGCTGCGCGACCGCGTGAAAAAACGCGATTTGAAAAAACCGGACAAGCTGCGCCGGGTGATCCGGGAGGTTGTGGCCGACATGCTCTCCGGCAAGGAGGGGATGGAGCTTGATACGATCCATCTGTGATCCTGGTGATCGGGGTAAACGGAGTAGGCAAAACGACCACCATCGGCAAGATGGCGGCCTACTATAAGGCGCAGGGCAAAAAGGTGATTTTGGCGGCGGCGGATACCTTCCGCGCCGCTGCAATTGAGCAGCTTGAAATCTGGGCGGACCGTGCCGGTGTGGAGATCGTCAAGCACCGCGAGGGCGCAGACCCGGCGGCGGTTATTTTCGATACGATTGCGGCGGGCAAGGCGCGGGATGCGGATCTGATCATCTGCGATACGGCGGGTCGGCTGCACAATAAAAAGAACCTGATGGAAGAGCTTGCTAAAATTTATCGGGTGATTGACAGAGAGCTTCCTTACTCTGACCGTGAGGTGCTCCTTGTGCTCGACGCGACCACGGGCCAGAATGCCGTGAACCAGGCGCGTGAGTTTATGAATGCGGCGGAAATTACGGGCATCGTGCTGACAAAGCTCGACGGCACAGCCCGCGGCGGCGTGGTGCTGAGCATCATGGACGATTTGAAAATTCCGGTTAAATTTGTAGGCGTTGGCGAGCAGGTGGACGACCTACAACCCTTTGACGCCGAAGCGTTTGCGCAGGGTCTGTTTGAAGAGGTCAGCCGGGAAGAGGATGGGCTACAGGAATCATAAGCTGTTGGAAAGCGGAAGGACGGTCATCAACATGGGTAGGGGAATCAAAGCGGTTCGGGCAGCAGGCCGCTTCTTTTGGCAACTGTGGAAGAAAATATACCACCGTTGGTATGATCGCGGCGGAGAGCGCAATCATCCGTTGGAACTTCGGCACAAAAAGCATCCGGGCCTCTGGGATTACCTCGGAGACCCGAAGCGCGATCAGCGCTCCAGCAAATATGCGGTGCGCCGCCAAAAGCGTTGGAGAGGCGCAGGCAGCGTAGGCTGCTCCGCAGGGAGCGGCGTTATTTGCGCAGGCAGCGCTGGAGAACGCGCCTGGGCAATCCGGATTAAGCTAAGCACAAAAAAGGCAGAAGCAGTTTGGAATCGCTCTTTCAAATTGACTGGCGCAGGAAAGGAATGACCATCCGTATGGATTTTTTAATAGCGACCCATAATTTAAAAAAACGCGATGAACTCGCGCGGATTTTATCGCCCCTGGGCATCCGCGTTCTCACTGCGGAGGAGGCGGGCGTTGCGCTCACCGATGTGGAGGAGACAGGCCAAACCTTTGAGGAAAACGCCTATCTCAAGGCGGAATCCGGATGCAGGGAGAGCGGTTTGCCCTGCATTGCAGATGATTCCGGGCTTGAGGTGGATGCGCTGGGCGGCGCGCCCGGCGTGTATTCTGCGCGCTATGCGGGCGAGCATGGAAATGATCAAAAAACAACGCGCTTTTGCTGAAAAACCTCCAGGCTGTTCCGGCACAACAGCGCACGGCGCGCTTTGTCAGCAGCGTGTGCTGTGTGTTCCCGGATGGGAGGCAATTGACCGTGCGTGGCGCCTGTGAGGGGACGATTGCATTTGAACCGCGCGGCGGGGGTGGCTTTGGATATGACCCGCTGTTTCTCGTTGGGGGAAAAACCTTTGGAGAGCTGACAGCGCAGGAGAAAGACCGTGTTAGTCACCGTGGGAATGCGCTGCGTAAGCTGGCACAGGAGCTGCCGGCGTATCTTGAAACAGGAAAGGATCATCTATGACAAGTAAGGAAAGAGCGGCGCTACGCGCGCAGGCAAATTCTTTGGAGGCTGTGTTCCAGGCAGGCAAGGGCGGTGTGAACGATGCGCTGATTGCGCAGACGGACGACGCCTTGCGCGCGCGGGAGCTCATCAAGCTAAAGGTGCTTTTGGAAACAACGCCGGAGCCGCCGAAGGCGATTGCACAGAAGCTGGCCGAGGCGACTGGGGCCGATATTGTTCAGGTGATTGGCGGCAGCATTGTGCTATACCGCTATAGCCCGGCGCTTCATGAACCGGTGAGGAAGGAAAAACCAAAGTCGGGCATTGGTAATCACCCCAACAGCCGCAAGAGTGCGGTGCGCTGCGCCAGAAGCGGGAGGCGGCCGCTTTTCCACACGGCAGGGCCGTGGCAAATAGCTCGGCCAACGGAGGAAAACGCAATGGCAGGGGAAAAATGTTGGAGCCGGGTAAGCGGCGCATTGGCATTTATGGCGGAACCTTCAACCCGCCGCACAGCGGCCATGTTCATTTGGCGCGCACGCTCGCACAGGCGCTTGGGCTTGAGCGGGTGCTCATTATCCCGGCTAACCTTCCGCCGCATAAGCAGGCGCATGAGCTCGCGAGCGGGGCAGATCGGATGGAGATGTGTCGCCTTGCGTTTCCAGACGAACCTTTTGAGATTAGCGGCCTGGAGCTTTCCCGCGGCGGGAAGAGCTACACCTGCGATACGCTGGCAGCATTGCAGAAACAATATGGCAATGCAGAATTTTATTTGTTTATGGGCACGGATATGCTGCTTTCTTTCCACCAGTGGCGCAACCCCGGTGAAATCCTGCGCATGTGCAGGCTGGCCGTGGCCGCGCGGGGGGGCATGGAGGAATATGCCTCGTTGGAGTCGTATATCCGTGGCGGCCCACTGGGAGACCTCAGCAGCCGGGTCATCCTCTGCACAGTGCGCCCTGTGCCTGTTAGCTCTACCGAACTGCGGAAAAAGCTGCGGGAAGGCCGCGAGGTGAAAGGCTGATCCCAGGCGAGGTGTGCCATTATATTCTGGAAAAGGGGCTTTATCGAATGTTGGATACGCAGCGAAACGAAGAATTTATCGCCGCTGTACGCGGAAAGCTTCGCCCGGAGCGCTTTGCGCATTCGCTCAATGTAGCACAAGAGGCAAGGCGGCTAGCCCAAAAATATGGAGCCGATCCAGAAAAAGCATATACAGCGGGAATCCTGCATGATATAATGAAAAACAGTCCGCCGGAGGAGCAGCTTGCCGTTTTGGAGCAAGCGGGCGCTGTTCTTACGGCGGATGAGCGTGCAAACCCCAAGCTATGGCATGCGATGGCAGGCGAGGCCTATGCACGCACGGCTTTGCAGGTAAAGGATGCGGATATTTTACGGGCGATCCGCTACCATACCACAGCCCGCGCAGGCATGAGTGTGTTGGAAAAGGTGCTCTATATTGCGGATTTTATCTCCGCGGACCGCGATTATAACGGCGTGGAGGAGATGCGCGCGGCGGCTGGGGTGAGCCTCGAAGCCGCGATGCTGAAGGGAATGCGTTTCTGCATCACAGATCTTGTGCAGAGCGGGCAGGTGATTCATACCGATAGCGTGGAGGCGTATAATGAGATCATTATCGCTGGAACTGCGTAGGAAAGGGTGGTGGACCATGCATAAAACAGAGCGCCGTGTTCAGATAGGGATGTTGCTCTATTGCCTGTTTGTGTCTTTTTGTTTTCTAACAATCTGCACAAAGAGCTCTTTTTTATATCCTCTGAATAATGGAAGCGATATCCAATGCTTTTTCACCGTGGGTAAGGGTATGATGCACGGCCTTGTGCCCTATCGGGATCTGGTAGAGCAAAAGGGGCCGTTGCTCTATTTTTTATACGGCCTAGCGTCGCTTGTATCGAGCCGATCTTTTTTCGGCGTTTATCTGCTGGAGATTTTATCGTATACGTTCTTTTTGTTTTATTCCTATAAAATCGTCACGCTGTTCTTCCAGCCGGCAGTATCCAACTATTTTTATATCGCCGCGCCGTTGATGGCGCTGGTGAGCTTTGTCTCCCCTAGCTTTTTTCACGGCGGGGAGACGGAGGAATATATCCTGCCGCTGCTCGCGTTCACGCTATATATCCTATTGCGTTACTGCCGGGAAGAATACCCAAAACCGATGCCGCTGAGTTGGCTTGTGTTGACGGGCGTCTGCGCCGGATGCGTGCTGTGGATGAAGTTTTCCCTGCTGGGCTTTTGGTTTGGCTTTATGGCGGTGGTTGCGTTTGCGCTCTTGTTTACGCAGGGGCTTGGCAGGGCGGTTATCAGCTGCCTAGTCTTTTTGGGTGGGATGGCGGCAACGGCGCTCCCCTGGCTTGTTTATTTCGGGGCGCACGGAGCGCTGAAGGATCTCATCGAGGTTTATTTTTATAACAATATTTTTGGTTATTCCACTCCGATGACTATGGCCGAGCGCATGCAAAGTATCTGGCAGGTGATCGTGCGTATGAGCGAGCGTTCGCCATGGCTGTTCGGCACGGCGGTAGTAGGGATCGCCGGAATGCTGGTTTTTCGCAAGCTTCACAAAAATTGGGTTGGAGCGGTGGGGCCGCTGTTATGCGCGGTGTTCCTAACGCTCGGCCTGTATTGGGGAGGCCGGTCGTATACCTATTATTTCTTTATCTATGCCGGGTTTACCTGCCTTGCCGGGGTGGTTGCGATTCATATTGCCGCGGGGCTGTATGAGATGGTTTGGGGCAAAGGGCCAAAACGGAATTCCCAGCCGGGCAAAGGGATGCTAGCGCTGGCCGCCGTTCTGACGCTCGTGCTAACGGGCGCTTCTTATCAGTTATGTGCAAACACCTATTTGCTCGGTGTGCCAAAGGAGAATTGTGTCCAATACAAGTTTGCGGATATCATTCACGAAAAGGAGAATGCCACGCTGCTGAACTATGGCTTCCTCGATGCCGGGTTTTACTATGCAGCGGATATCCTGCCGGTGAACAAATATTTTTGCCTGCTCAATATTCCGGATGAAAACCTGCCGGAGATGCGTGCTCAGCAGCGCCAGATCGTGCAGGAGAAGAGCGTGGATTTTATCGTGATGATGCTTAACGTAAATACGGATGTATACGATCTCATCTATCCCTCCCTGTTTTTCAATTATGAGGTTGCGGCGGAGCAGATTGATACGGTCGATAATGTTAGCCAAGTGAAATTTGTGCTGTTTCGGGCCAAAGATATTGAGTAGCCTTGTAAAGATAACGGTTTTGGTGAATGATAAAAGAGAGTTTAACACACGGAGGGATTTGATGACAGGAATTGATCTGGTAAAGGCTGCTGTCCGCGCACTGGATGAGAAAAAGGCGGAGGATATTGAAGTGATCCAGATCACGGAATTATCCGTGGTGGCCGATTACTTTGTGATTGCAAACGGAACGTCCAATACACATGTGCGCGCTCTTGCGAGCGAGGTAGAGGATGCGCTTTCTAAGCAGGGCGTAGAGGCAGGCCATATTGAAGGCCGCGCCACGGGATGGATTCTGCTGGATTATGGCAGCGTGGTGGTGCATGTATTCCACAAGGAGAGCAGGGCCTATTATAACCTTGAGCGCCTATGGGCGGACGGCAAGAAGATTGAAATCGACAATATGATCGACAGCTGAGGCATTTTTAGAAAGCTGGCGCCTTTTTTAAAAAGGATAGAAGGATGGACTGTAGATGAACTACGATTTTAAACAGGTGGAAAAGAAATGGCAGGATCGGTGGGAGGAAACGGGCGTTTTCCATGCCAAAAACGAATATGACCGCCCGAAATTCTACTGCCTGGTAGAATTCCCTTATCCTTCTGGGCAGGGGCTGCACGTCGGCCACCCGCGTTCCTATACGGCGCTGGATATTGTGGCGCGTAAAAAGAGGCTTCAGGGCTATAACGTGCTCTATCCAATGGGGTGGGACGCCTTCGGCCTGCCCACGGAGAACTATGCCATTAAGAACCATATCCATCCGGAGATCGTCACGCATGATAACGTGGCGCACTTTAAGCAGCAGCTGCAATCTCTTGGCTTTTCGTTCGATTGGAGCCGCGAAGTGAACACAACGGACCCATCTTATTATAAATGGACACAGTGGATATTCCTTCAGCTCTTCAAAAAGGGACTTGCCTATAAAAAGGAGATGGCTGTCAATTGGTGCCCCTCCTGCAAGTGTGTGCTGGCCAATGAGGAGGCCGCGGGCGGCGTGTGCGAGCGCTGCGGCAGCGAGGTGGTGCGCCGGGTCAAAAGCCAGTGGATGCTAAAAATTACGGCCTATGCCCAGCGACTGCTCGACGATCTGGACGAGCTTGATTTTATCGACCGTGTCAAGGTACAGCAGCGCAACTGGATCGGTCGCTCCACTGGCGCGGAGGTTGATTTTACCGCCACAACGGGCGATAAGATGACTGTTTATACCACCAGGCCGGATACGCTCTTCGGCGCTACCTATATGGTGCTTTCCCCGGAGCATCCGCTGATCGAAAAATGGGCGGACAAAATTGAAACCTGGATGAAGTGCGGGCCTATCAGGCAGAGGCGGCCCGCAAATCCGACTTCGAGCGCACAGAGGTTAACAAGGATAAAACCGGCGTTTGCATCAAGGGCGTGCGTGCGGTAAACCCGGTCAACGATACGGAAATTCCAATTTTTATCTCCGATTATGTTCTTGTCTCCTACGGCACGGGCGCGATCATGGCGGTGCCCGCGCACGATACGCGTGACTGGGAGTTTGCAAAAAAATTTGATCTGCCGGTTATCGAGGTGGTCCAGGGCGGCGACGTGGAGAAGGAAGCATTTACAGACTGCGCGAGCGGCGTTATGGTCAACTCTGGATTTTTAACAGGTATGACGGTGGATGAGGCGAAGGGAAAAATCACCGAATGGCTTTCTGAAAACGGGAAAGGTCGCTCCAAGGTGAACTTTAAACTGCGCGACTGGGTGTTCTCCCGCCAACGATACTGGGGCGAGCCGATCCCGATCGTCTATTGTGAAAAGTGCGGCTATGTGCCGCTGCCGGAGGATCAGCTTCCGCTGAAGCTGCCAATGGTGGATTCCTATGAGCCGACGGAAACGGGAGAATCGCCGCTTGCCAAGATGACGGATTGGGTGAATACCACCTGCCCGCACTGCGGCGGAAAGGCTGTGCGCGAAACGGACACCATGCCTCAGTGGGCGGGGTCCTCCTGGTATTTCCTGCGCTATTGCGATCCGCATAATGATGAAGCGCTTGCCTCCAAGGAAGCGCTTGAATACTGGACGCCGGTGGATTGGTATAACGGCGGCATGGAACATACCACGCTCCACTTGCTCTACAGCCGCTTCTGGCATAAATTCCTTTATGATATCGGTGTGGTGCCCACTAAGGAGCCCTACCAGAAGCGCACGAGCCACGGCATGATTTTGGGTGAAAACGGCGAGAAGATGAGCAAATCCCGCGGAAACGTTGTAAACCCTGACGATATTGTCAATGAATACGGCGCGGATACCATGCGGCTTTATGAGATGTTCATCGGCGATTTTGAGAAGGCGGCCCCCTGGAATTCCGCTTCCATCAAGGCTGTAAGCGGTTCCTTGACCGCGTTTGGAATCTTCAGGAGATTGCGGTGGATGGCGACGCTACCGCCCGGAGTTGGAAGCGCCTATACACCGCACGATCAAGAAGGTAACAGAGGATATCGACAACCTGAAGGCAAACACCGCGATTGCCGCGATGATGAGCCTGCTCAATGCGATCGCAGATACAGGCGCGGTGACGAAGGGCGAATTGCGCACGCTGACGCTTCTGCTTAACCCCTTTGCCCCGCATATGACAGAGGAGCTTTGGGAGCAAATGGGCTTCGGCGGCACGGTGACGGATCAGCAGTGGCCTGCTTACGACGAGGCAAAGTGCAAGGATGAAACGGTTGAGATCGTTGTGCAGCTCAACGGCAAGGTGCGCGCGAAGCTCTCTATCCCGGCAGAGATGGAGGCGGCTGATGCGATTGCGTTGGCAAAGCAGGAGGAGAAGATCAAGGCAGCGATTGAGAATATGCAAATCGTGAAGGAAATCTATGTCAAGGGTAAGCTGGTGAACCTGGTGGTAAAACCACAGAAATAAAACGGCAGACGATCACCGTATCATGAAATGATGTGCATGACTTTGATCAGTCAGCGCTCCACTGGATTTGGTCGATTGCTTACTGGATTTTGCAATGAAATGATGAAAGGCAGCCCCGTCTAAATAAGACGGGGCTGCTTTTATCGTTACAGAATAGCTGTAACTGCTTGGCTCCTAAGCAGGTGCTCTTTGATCTGTAAGCTTGCGGGGCTCCGTTTTGCTCCTCGCCCCACCTCGTAATAAAAATGATGATTCCCTTGGATGTGGAATATAGAAAAAACAGGTGGCTGATGGTGCGGCTAAGCGTCAATGAAATTGTTAACACGGGATAATATAAAATTTATTGATCTAAAATACCCTTGGTGTACAAAACGTGTTTACACAAGGGGCAAATACGGCAGGTTACGCATCAACCGCAGGCCTATTTCCAAAGCTAAACCCGCCACAACCTCGCGCAAGCAGTTAGCTACCGGCTATTTTTATTACGAAGCGCAGCGAGTAACAAAGCAAGGCCTGCCATCATCACGCGGGTCTAAGAGATACGCACAGCTTGCGATTGCAGAAAACCGCCGGCTATTTTTTATTACGAAGCAAAGCGAGTAACAAGGCAGAGTTCGCCATCACCGCATAGATCACAGAGACACGCATCTCTTACGCAAGCAGTTAACTACCGGCTATTTTTTATTATTTTTGGTTGACAATCTGCTAATTTCCCTCTATAATAACAATCACAACAATTGAACATTCTGCTTTGGTTTACCCAAAAGGCTGTGAAGGAAACAAGACATATCCCCGCGCGTCTCAGAGAGCCGGCGTTCGCTGCAAGCCCGGCACCGCGGTTTATGTGTATAACTCATTCCGGAGCCGCCCGCCTGAAATCATAGGGTGGGACGATGGACCCCGTTAAAGGTCAAGGCCTTGATTGAGGCTGATGAGGGCTGCCGTCAGGCGGCTGAAATAGGGTGGTACCGCGTGGAGATTCCTCCTCGCCCCTATGCTGTAGGGGGCGGGGTTTTTGTCGTTTTAAAAGAAAAAATTCCTCCCTCCATCAATTCAATCGCTTCCCGGTAGACCGGCGGAAAACCGAGAAAGGATGGCTATAATTATGTATGAAGGCTGCAAAAAGTATATCCCGTTTACCCCGATCAGGCTAGAGCACCGCGAATGGCCCGATCGGGTGATTGACCATGCGCCCATCTGGTGCAGCGTTGATCTGCGCGACGGCAACCAGGCGCTGGTAAACCCCATGAACCTGGAGGAAAAGCTGGAGATGTTCCAGCTCTTGGTCGACATCGGCGTGAAGGAGATTGAGGTCGGCTTCCCGTCCGCGAGCGAAACGGAATATGAGATCCTTCGCACCTTGATTGAGAAAAACTGCATTCCGGACGACGTGACCATCCAGGTGCTCGTGCAGGCGCGTGAGCACCTGATCCGCAAGACCTTTGAGGCAATTGAGGGCGCGAAAAATGTGATTGTCCATTTCTATAACTCCACCTCCACCTTACAACGCAAGGTCGTGTTCAAGAAGGATATGGACGGCATCATCGAGATCGCGGCCAATGGTGCAAAGCTCATCAAGGAGCTCACGGACGAGATGCTCAAAAAGCATCCCGAGGTTAATATCCGCTATGAGTATTCTCCGGAGAGCTTCACCGGCACGGAGATGGACAATGCCGTTGCCATTTGCGAACGGGTTATGGAGCTGCTCGACGCAACGCCGGAGAACAAGGTCATTTTGAACCTGCCCTCCACAGTGGAAGGCAGCACGCCCAACGGTTATGCCGACCAGATCGAATACTTCTGCAAGCACTTGAAAAATCGGGAGAGCGCGATCATCTCCCTGCACCCGCATAATGACCGCGGCACCGGCGTGGCGGGCGCGGAGCTGAGTCTGATGGCAGGTGCGGACCGCATTGAAGGCACGCTCTTTGGTAACGGCGAGCGCACCGGCAATGTGGATATCGTCACGCTTGCGCTGAATATGTATACACAGGGAGTCGATCCACAGCTCGATTTCAGCAATATCAACCATGTCCGCGAGGTATATGAGCGCACCACGAAGATGCATGTGAGTGAGCGCCATCCTTATGCCGGCGCACTGGTGTTTACTGCCTTCTCCGGCTCGCATCAGGATGCAATCAACAAGGGCGAGCAGTATATGAAAACGAGCGGCACGCAGTATTGGGAGGTGCCGTATCTGCCGATTGACCCGGCGGATGTCGGGCGCGAATACGAGCCGATCATCCGCATCAACAGCCAGTCCGGCAAGGGTGGCGCGGCGTTTATTATGAGCAATAATTTTGGCTATGAGCTGCCCAAGGCCATGCACCCTGAATTCGGCAAGGCGGTTAAGGCAGCCTGCGACGCGGCCGGCACGGAGATCACGCCGCAGCAGGTGTTCGACCTGTTTAAAAAGGAATATATCGATGTGGACGGCCCCTACCAAATTCTGAAAATGAAGTATTACGACGAGGGTGCGGAGGACGGCTCCGCCTCCCACGGACGCTTTGTAGGGCTCATCAAAAACAACGGCTTCGAACCCACAGAAATTTCCGGCGAGGGCAACGGCCCGATTGACGCATTCTTCAACGCGTTGCGGCAGGTCGGCATCAGCGGCTACCACTTTGAGGATTATTCCGAGCACGCCATCTCCATCGGCTCCGACGCAAAGGCTGTTTCCTACATCCACTTGACCGACGCGGAGGGGAAAAATATCTTCGGCGTGGGCATTTCCCACAATATCTATTACGCTCCGTGCGCGGCGTGATGTGCGCGATCAACCGCTCTATGCGGCAGGCGAAGGAGGGGTAACGTGTCCTCCAATGAAAGGCTGCTGGCGGCGGCCTATGGGGAGGGAGCCAGGGAGGAGCAGCGGCTTCTTCACTCGCGCGCGGGGGAGATGGAGTTTCAGTATACCGTCCGCCTCGCGCAGAGATACATGGACCCTACCAAATCCGTTGTTGAGATCGGCTGTGCAACAGGCCGTTACGGCATGTATTTTGCGGACCAATGCCAGGCCTATCTCGGCGTTGACCTGCTCCCCGCCCATGTGGAGCGCTTTGCGCGCAAAATCCGGGAAAAAGGGCTGAAAAACGTGCGAGCCATGGTGGGCGATGCCACGCGCCTCGACGGAGTGGCGGATGAGAGCTGCGACGTTGTGCTGGCATTGGGCCCCATGTACCACCTCCCGCGGGCGGAGCGAAAGCTGGTTTTTCAGGAGTGCAGGAGGATTTGCAGGCAGGGCGGCGTACTGCTGTTTTCTTTTGCCAATCAGGCGGGAGCGTATTTCAACGGCTGCCTTCGGCTGAGCAACGCAGGCTACTACCCCAACAAGGCGGTGAATGAAATCGTTTTAAAGCGGGGGGAAAGTGATCAGAATCCCGGCCTGTTTTACCTGACAATGCCGGAGGAAATGGAGCAGGCTGCCGCGGAATGCGGCTTACGGGTTCTGTACAGCGCCGGCGTTGATTTTGCTTTTGGTGATGATCGTCTGGAGGAAATGCCGCAGGAGCAGTATGGAGCGTGGCGGGAGCTGTGCGACTTCTGCTTTGCACATCCCTCCTGCGCGGGCGTGTGCGATCATGCGGTGCTGGTTTGTCAAAAAACGTGATTTCAGGGCGGATAACCGCCCTGTTCAACTGATGAGGTGATTTGTGTTGAAACAGTATAACATAGTCGTCCTGCGCGGCGACGGGATCGGCCCGGAAATTGTGGCGGAGGCCGTCAAGGTGCTCGACGCGGCGGGAGAGAAATTCGGCTTCCGCTTTGCCTATGACGAGCAGCTCATGGGAGGCTGCGCAATCGATGCAACAGGCGAGCCGCTGCCGCAGCAAACGGTGGAGCCTGCAAAAAGGCGGATTCCGTGCTGCTCGGCGCGGTCGGCGGCTG
>ENA-OQEX01000937-OQEX01000937.1-human-gut-metagenome-genome-assembly--contig:-NODE-937-length-12597-cov-2.608581_pt1 | contig 12597 bp, 13 predicted proteins | sample MGYA00242802_ERZ504649 | MGnify/ENA primary metagenome ERZ504649 (study PRJEB26092, sample SAMD00036194) | human gut metagenome | host: Homo sapiens | study: EMG produced TPA metagenomics assembly of... | reverse complement strand
GAACCAGATGCTGCGGCGCGTCCGCGGGCAGAACCGGCTGCTGCCGAAACGCCGGAACCGCCTTCGTTCTCCTCATCATCCGCATCAATGCGCGGGCACACGATATAGGCCCGCTCCCCCGCGTCGACTCGCGCGCGAATGTGCGCGAACATACGCCCCATGGTGGCGGCGTCGGCCTCATTGACCACCACGGTACGAATCGGTTTGCGGCCGCCAGGCAATTCGGTGAGCCAGGAAATATCGAGATCGCCAAACCAAGTCATGGCGGCGGTGCGCGGGATGGGCGTGGCGGTCATCACCAGTAGATGCGGCGTGGTGCCGTCATCGGTTTTGGCGTTGAGGCTTTCGCGCTGTTCCACACCGAACCGGTGTTGCTCGTCGATCACCACCAAGGCCAAGTGCGGGGCTTGGAAGGTCTTGGAAAACGCCGCGTGCGTGGCCACGATAATGCCCGGCTCACCACTGGCGGCCGCAGCGAGCGCCTTACGCCGGGCGGCAAGCTTCATACCACCGGTCAGCAGGGTGACGGGAATTTCCGCAGTCACCTTGGAAGAAGAGACCGTCGAAGCACCGGACGCGCCCATCGCGCCCTCAACGTCGGCCGCGGCATCGGTCTCCTTGGCACCCGGCTGTGCAAGGGTCAACCCCGACACCATCTTGCTGATGGTCTCGTAATGCTGTTCGGCAAGCACCTGAGTGGGAGCCACCAGCACCGCCTGATAGCCGGCGCCGACCGCCTGCAGCATGGCCGCGAGCGCCACTACGGTTTTGCCGGAGCCGACTTCGCCCTGCAACAGACGCTGCATGGGCCAGTCACGTTCAAGATCGGACGCGATGTCGTCCACCACCTGACTCTGCCCGGCTGTCAGTGTGAACGGCAACGATGCGATGAAGCGGTCGCGCAAATTGGGCAAATTGGGCAGATCAGGCAGATCGGTCGCAGAACCGCGCTCCGATGCTTCTGGTTGCGTACTTGGCTCCGCAACCGCTTCGCCCACCGACGCTCGAGCTGTTTCCAGCGCCTCGTTCAGCGGGCAAGGATGCGCCGATGACTTGTGCGCGTGCTGTCGAGACTTCAGCAGCGAGGTCTGCGAAACGAAAGCCTCCTCATAGCGCAGGGTTTCGATGGCCTCCTTGAACCGGGCCGTGGAGGCCGGATCATGAATGGCCAGGAACGCCTCAGCCCGATGCATGAGGTTCTTGGCCTTGCGCACCGATTCGGGCAGCACATCTGGATGGATTGGGAGAGCGCCTCAGCACCGGATTCGGCGGTCGTGCCGGACTTCTCTTCCCCGTTTTGGACGGCGATGGTGTCAGTCGCGGGAGCCACAATGCCGGCTGCCCCAGCGCCAGCGAGTTGCCCGTCAGGCGTGGATGACGTGCGGGCCCCCATCATCCACAGCAATCCCAGAATCGTCTCATGAATATGTTCGGACGAGATACGCGAACTGGCGTGATATACCGGGCGGGGCCGGCAGACGCGGGTAAGCGCCTCTTGCACGGTATCGGCGTCGTATTTCAACGCGGCCCCGGAAGGGGCAGTCGCGGCCGGCGGATACGCGGACTGCGCACTGGCATACGGATCGGTACTTCCCGCAAACGCGCCATTGCCGGATGCCGCGTCCCGAGCGTAACCCTCAAGCCCCGCTCCTGCTCCGGCCGACCCGGGCGCGACAGTGAGGATTTCGGGGTGCGTGAATTGCAGCTGCCCCATGTATTCGCTGGGCATACCGGAGACCACCACAGACGTGCCGGCGCGCAGCCGCATGCTGACCCAATCCACATACGATTTACGATACGAAAAGAACGTGAGCCGGGCCGTGCTGCCGGGTACGCGACGCGAACGGGCAAAGTCGGCGTCGTCAACCGTCGCCTCGAGTCGGTAGCCGCGGCGAGCGTTCATCGGCACCACGCGCATGTCTCGTATCACGGCGGCAAATGCCATCTGCTGGCCGGGTGCGGCCTCGCGGATGCGCGAAGCGGCACCGGTTCGGTGACGCGGAAGGATAGTAGGTCAGGGCGTCGCGACAGTGATGATTCCCAGCGATTTGAGCGCGGACACGCGACGCTTGTTGGTGACCAGCGAAGCGAGAGTGGTGTCCATAGTGATGCTCATATTGGCCTATTCTATTCGCACGGCCTCTTTAGGCCGCAGAAACAACAAAACCCGCTGAGCCGAAGCTCAAACGGGTTTTGCTCCACGTTAGTACGCGATTCACGCGGCCACGCGCTGAACCTTGCCGGCCTTGAGGCACTTGACGCACACGCGCAGACGAGTGTTCTCGCCATCAATCGTGGTGCGTACAGACTGCAGGTTCGGGCGGAAGCTACGCTTGGTACGACGGTGCGAATGGGAAACGGTGAAACCGGTCTGCGGTCCCTTGCCGCACACTGCGCAACGAGCTGCATGATGGACTCCCTTAACCTTGATGTGTCAAGTCTTTCACGCATTCGACCGCCGGTTTCACCCGACATGCCGAACACACAACTTCACAAATATATAGCCCAATACCGACAACCGCAACTCTTGCGTGTATCATGGGCGAACTTCGGCGGTTCACGCGCGGTTCGAGCGTAACTTGCGAGTGGGCCATCAGCGGTTCGCGAGCGGTTCGGCATTGGTTCGCCAGCGGTCCGCAAGTAGTTCGCCAGCAGTTCGCCAGCGGCGAATTACGCTGCAAATCGTAGCGTTTACCCGATAAAACACGCCGGCCTGCCTATTCCGCATCCAGCAAACTCTCATATAATCTCGGTATAAGAGACGGCAAGGGACGAAGGGGGCCTCGTGCAACTTACGACGAAGGAGGCTGTCATGTTGAATCTCAGGCGAGGTATCGGCACTCACGAGCCAGCGTGATTTCACTGGGTCAAGTCTGGGTGGACATCATGCTCAATGTGGACGAGGTGCCGGCACAGGGCGGATTCGCCGTGGCCGATCATCCGAAGCCCTCCATTGGCGGCAGCTATCGCGTGCTGCAGGCGGCCAGCCGCATGGGCGTGCCGACCGAGCACGCCGGCATTCTGGGCAACGGCCTGTGGGCGCATTTCATCCGCCAGTCATTCCAAGACAACGGCATTACGCATATCGGCCAGGATCGTCTTGATGAGGATTCCGGCTTCCGCGTGGTGCTGAGCTCCGGCGCGCCGAAGAAGACATTCATCGCTTCCTATGGCGCCGAGGCTCATGGCGACTCGGACACGTTCGACACGCTGGAGCCGCAGCCCAAAGACGTGGTGCACATCAGCGGCAACACACTGATGGACCACACGGCCACCGGCGTGGACGGATTCCTGCTCAAGGCCGGTACCGACCCGGCTGCACGCGACTACACGCTGGTGATCAACCCCACCAATACGTTGCGTTTGGTCAACGACCATATGCTTGAGGACCTGGTGCTCGCACGCCCGGTCTGGTCCTGCAACCGTCAGGAGGCCATGACGCTGGCCGAGCGATTGGTGCGCCAATCGACGACAGCAAAGTCACCATTGGCGGCGGACTTGACGACTTCATGCACCAGTTGTGCGACGGCTTGGGCGCTACACTGCGCGCGCCGCTGGTGGTGCGTGTCGGCGCCCGCGGCGCTTGGATTCGTGAGCCAGGTGGCGAGACGATTCATATCGAGGGATACCCGACCAAGGCCGTACACACCCGTTCGGCGGGCGGTTGCCACACCGGCGTGATGTGCGCGATGCTGGCAAAGGGCCATAGTCTGGCCGAATCGGTAAAGATCGCCAACGCGGCGGCATCCATCGCCATCCAGCACAGCCTCAACGGCGTGCCGCAATGCCCCGATTACGACGAGGCCATCGCGCTGATCGGCGAATAGTCGACTATAGGTAGCTCCCCCCAGTCCGCTTCGCGGCCAGCTCCCCTCAGCAAGGGGAGCTATTTTTGCTCTGGCTCCCCTTAGAAAGAGGCCCGGCATTATTCATCCGCCGTTCAACCGGAATGGCTCCCCTACCTAGTCCGCGCTTCTACGATAGATTGAGTTGAATACTGTCGAGGAGTGTATATGACTGATCCCACGAATGTCCACGAACCGGTGCCGCAAAGCGCCAAACTGACCGCCCGCGAGAAGAAGTGGATCATCTACGACGTCGGCAACTCGGCATTCGTGCTGCTGTCCACCGCCGTCATCCCCATTTACGCCAAATCGCTGATGCCGGCGGACGGCAACATCGTGTCCGCCTGGGGCTACGCGCAAACCATTGCTTCCTTGGTCATCGCGCTGCTCATGCCGTTGCTCGGCTCCATCGCCGACGTGCAAGGCATGAAAATCAAGTTCTTCCTTGGCTTCTTCGGCACTGGCGTGGTCACCTGCTGCGCAATGGCCCTGCCCCTGACCTGGCTACCGTTCCTAGTCGTCTACATTCTGGCGACCATCGGCCTCAACGGCTCGCTAACGTTCTACGATTCGATGCTCATCGACGCCACCTCGAACGAGCGCATGGACAAGGTCTCCTCGCATGGCTACGGCTGGGGCTACATCGGCTCCACCGTGCCGTTCATCTTCTGCATCGCGCTGATCTTCGGCGGCCCGTCGCTCTTCGACTGGTCCACGGTGCTTGCACGCGCGCCTCGTTCATCATCACCGCCATCTGGTGGGTGGCATTCACCATCCGCTGCTTACCAGCTACCGCCAAGTGCACTATCGCGCCACCCGTGACCAGCTGGGCTCGGCCGTGCGCGGCACGTTCAGCGAACTGGCGGGCACGTTCGGCAAAATCGTGAAGAACAAGCCGTTGTGGATGTTCATGATCGCGTTCTTCTTCTACATCGATGCCGTGAACACGGTGATTTCGATGAGTACCTCCTACGGTGCCGAGCTTGGCATCGACTCCACCCAGCTGGTGGTGGCACTGCTCGTCACGCAGTTCGTGGCCTTCCCCTGCGCGATTCTCTACGGTCGTTTGGCCGGCCGGTTCGGCTGCAAAGTGATGATCACGGCGGCGGTCGTGGCATACATGTGCATCGTGTTCTTCGCCGCGTTCTTCCTGAAGTCGGCCGTGGAGTTCTGGATTCTGGCGATTCTGGTCGGCATGTTCCAGGGCGGCATCCAGGCGCTCTCCCGCTCGTACTACGGCAAGATCATCCCCAAGGATCACGCCAACGAGTACTACGGCTTCTACGATATTTTCGGCAAGACCGCCTCGATCATCGGCACCTTCCTGGTGGCCACCACCACGTCCCTGACCGGCAACGCTCGCTCGCGTGCTCTCCATCGCCGTCCTGCTCGTCGCGGCACTCGTCTTCCTGCTCCTGCAAAAGGACCCGACGCGGGAGTGATTTGCCGGCCCTCGGCAACTCTGTGCCGAGGGCGACATCTCGCAGCATAGAAATCCTCGACATAGGGATGCCGCCGTTTGAAGTCGGTATGTGACATGCCGCCCGGAATCAGCATCGCCAGCCCGATAATCACGCCCACGCAGATGCCCAGGAATGTCAGAAAATCGTTGAGTGGCGTCACGCCGAGAATGGAATTATCGGAATCGAACAGGTTGCCGATGCCGGCTCCCGCGATAATCGCCGCGACACCGCCGGCAATCAGTAGCGCGAATCGCAGCGGTGTTCATCGTAGCCGGTCAGATCCTGCGGTAAGGCAGCCACATTAGCCAGCGTGCCGGGACGTGATGAACTGGTTCCGTGCAACATTTCGCCGGGCAATGCATTTGCGGAGCTCGGGCCATTGATGCCGTCACCGCCGGACCGCGCTGATTCACCGATGTTCCCATCAGCATCCTTCATATACGCGGGTTCCCCGGCTCCCTCCCCGGTTACGGTTCTGGCAGCCGAGCCATGGTCGCCCTCCGCTGCGCCGCGCGCGGCCGCACCCACGTTCACGCTCGCACTCACATCGCCAAGTACCAGGTCATCAAGCGTGCAACCGAACAGGTCGCAGATCATAAGCAGCTTGTCCATCTCGGGATAGGCCTTCTCGGATTCCCATTTGGAGATGGCCTGGCGCGAGACGCCGAGCAACATGGCCAGCTGTTCCTGGGGCATGTTGCGTTGTGCGCGCAGGTATTGCAGGTTGCGCGGAAGCTCATCGGAGTGTCCCTTCATAGGTAATGCTCATCATGACATATTCGGCCGATGCCCTCACTATGCCACGGCAAACCAGTTCCGCGCCACCATCTTCAGGTTGCATATTCGCGCGCAACCACAGGTTGCATCGGCGGAATCCCGCCATTCTGCCGGCTCCGCGGCATTCTAGCCCGCACCCCGATTGGACCGGCATAATCGGAATACATCGATTATGAAAAAACGCTCGCGGCCACATGGCCAACGAGCGTGAATCTCGGGTGGGCGATGTAGGAATCGAACCTACGACCCCTTCGGTGTGAACGAAGTGCGCTAGCCGCTGCGCCAATCGCCCGAGCCTGTGATGAAAAAACCGGCAACATTCTGCCGGCGATTCATCGAGTGGGCGATACAAGATTCGAACTTGTGACCCCTTCCGTGTCAGGGAAGTGCGCTACCACTGCGCCAACCGCCCGGGTCATATTTCATCCCATTGAATTGCTTCGCTGGTCTGAGAGGTGGTACGAGAGTCGAACTCGTCTATACGGCTTTGCAGGCCGCTGCCTAACCGCTTGGCTAACCCACCGTAAGGTCTGTCAACTCACGGACCTAGAGCGGACAACGGGACTCGAACCCGCGGTCTCAACCTTGGCAAGGTTGCGCTTTACCAACTAAGCTATGTCCGCGTGTGTTTCCTTGGCGAGGTCTCCCTGCCGAAGCACGAGTGTTTACTATACTCACATGCGTGTAGTTCGTCCAGCTGCGGCGTGTCGCCTGTAATTGCATACTCTCGCTTATGGCTAAAGCGTGCGCTTCGGGCAATGAATTCCAGTTACTCTAGAGGTATGAGTGAAGCAGCGAAGGACACCGGCGCAGTATTGATCGCCGCATTCGAGGGATGGAATGATGCCTGTCAGGCGGCGACGAACGCGGTGCGCCATCTGGTCAAGCGATATGAGTCCCGCGAGATTCGTCATATTAGATGTGATGATTTCTATGACTATCAGGTTGCCCGTCCTATGCTGTGCCATGTTTCGGGACGCACCAATCTTATCTGGCCGCAGACCACGTTCTACGACATCACGTTGGACGCAGGCAAGCATATCTATGCGCAGATCGCCCCCGAACCGAACTATCGGTGGAAGGAATACTGTAGCCAGAGTCTGGCCATTGCCGATGAGCTGGATGTCAATCGGATCATTACGTTAGGTTCGATGTTCTCCGATTGCCCGCATACCCGTCCGTTGCCCATCGCCGTCAGCGACGGAGACTGTCAATGCGAAGGAGACCGGTCGTATAACGGCCCGGTAGGCATTCCTACCGTTTTGGATGTGGCCGCCGCGCAGCAAGGTTTTGCTCATTCCTCGATGTGGGTGTCCATCCCCAATATTTGGGCAGCGACGAATGTTCTGCCGGCACTATGCGATTGCTGGATGCGTTGGGCAAGCATATCGGCTTCACCTTCGATACGGCATATCTGAAGCAGAAAGCCGAACAGTGGAAGGCGCAAGCCTCGATACTGGTTCGTTGCAATGACCAGCTTCACGATTACGTGGAGCATTTGGAGCACGACTACGACTTGCAGCAGAAAGCCGAGGCGGAGGCTTCCTTGGGAGCGCCCCAGGCCGAACAACTAGTCAAAGAAGCAGAAGCGTTTCTGCGCCAGATGGGCAATTAGCCATATATGGTGTGCTCCCGCTGGATGAACAGCCCTGTGGGCTGTTCATAGCAGTGCACCATGTGCACGTCGCACAAAATGTCGGGAGCTGGCTCGCGTAGCGAGACTGAGGGTGGTTCTGCTGGCATATTCCAGTGACCACCCCCAGTCAGCTTCGCTGACGGCTCCCGCCAGCGGGAGCACCATTATATTGGAGTCGTCTATCGACCGTCTTATGCCGCAGCCGCCACGGAGGGATCGATGGCCGGCAGCACGCCCACAATCAGCAGCAAGGCGACGACCACAGCCAAACCGATGCGGTAGATGGCGAAGGCCTTATAGGAGAAGTTCGATACGAACTTCAGGAATCCGATGATCACGATGTAGCCGAGTACGAAGCTGATGACCATGGCTACGAGGGTCGGCCCCCAGCCGGGGAACATCGCATCGGTTTTGTAGTTCTTCACGGCCTTGATGGCTTCGAGCAAACCTGAGCCGAACACCGCGGGGATGGCCATCAGGAAGCTCAGACGTACAGCGGCCTCACGCGTGTAGCCCAGTGCGCGACCGACGGTGATGGTGCCGCCGGAGCGGGACACACCAGGAATCAGCGCCATGGACTGGCCCAAACCGAAGAGGAACGCATCACGATACGTCATATCATTCATGGTTTTGTTCTGGCGAGCTTGGCATCCACCATCCACAGCAGAATGCCGAATACCAACAGCACGGTTACCGTAATCCAAAGGTTGCGCAACGAGGTCTCGATGACGTTCTGCAGAGTGAAGCCGAGGATGATAATCGGAATCGAGCCGACGATAATGTTCCAGCCGAGTGTGGCGTAATTGTCGCCGCGGCATGCGGGCCTTCCAATCCTTGCCGTTCTTGCCGAACAGGCAGCTGAACCAGTGAGTAAGGATATTGATGATGTCGTGACGGAAATACAGAATCACCGCAAGTTCGGTGCCGATTTGGATGATGGCGGTAAACGCCGCACCGGGATCAGAGCCCAGCATCAAATCGCCGAAAATACGGATATGCGCGCTGGAGGATACCGGGAGATACTCGGTCAGCGCCTGAACGATGCCGAGAATGATCGCTTGGAAAAAATTCATGACCCCTCGTGATTTCTAAGTATTTGATGTGTTATGACGATGAACACCCTATCCAAGGGGGTGTAGAACAACACTAAGAATCGGTAACATCCACGGCTTCTACAATGAAAGTGGATATAGTACGTAAGCGACGAAGGGAGCATTATGGCCACGTATCGCAAAAGCAGGGCATTCGCACCGGAAGGATTCTTCGAATGCGAGGGTCGAGGACTCGAATGGTTGGGAGCGGCTCATGCGCAGGGCGGCCCGCGCGTGGTGCAGGTATACGGCTGGGGCAAGGATTATCTGGATATCGAACGTGTGGGCAGCGCGTCCCCCACGCCTCAGGCGGCACGAGCTTTTGGTGCGGCTCTGGCCCATATGCATGATGTGGGTGCCGAATATTTCGGGTCTGCGCCTGACGGATATAACGGCACATGCTATTTCGGACCATTGCAGGACCCAGTGAAAATGGATACCGGCGAGTGGACCGACCCGATCAGCTATTTCGCTGATGGACGTCTGCGCCCGATGGTCAACCTTGGTGTGAGGCGTGGCGAGCTGGATAAGCGCGATGTCGAACTGACCGAGCGCGTGATTGAAGCGTTGCCGGATCTGATGGGCCGAGCCGCGTCCGACAAGCCGGCGCGCATCCACGGTGATCTGTGGAGCGGCAATGTGATGTGGACCGCCGATTCCGGGCAGCCCGAGGCTGTGCTCATCGACCCGGCGGCACATGGCGGTCATCGCGAGGAGGATCTGGCTATGCTGCACCTGTTCGGCATGAGCTATCTGAGCGAAATCACCGAGGGCTACCAGTCCGTGCATCCGTTGAAGGCCGGATGGCAGGAGCGTATCACGCTCTGGCAGCTCTACCCCATCGCCGGCCACTGTGTCTTCTTCGGCGGCGGCTACGTCAACGAATACCGCTCCATGTGCCGCTCCCTGCTGAAGTAACAGACTTGGCTCCCCTCTCTGAGGGGAGCCAAGAACGCATCCACTCTCAGCTCAGTGCGTCCTTCAACTTGCTGAAGAAACCTTTCTTTTGACCGGCCTGTGGGCGGGAGGCTTGGGAGACGTGCGTGGCGCCTGAATCATGCGAGGCGGCGAACTGTTCGATGAGGCCACGCTCGGTTTCGTTGAGCTTGGTGGGAATCAGCACATTGACGTGGGCGATGAGGTTGCCGCGCTCGTCCTTGTTGCGGATGTTCGTGACGCCCAGTCCCTTAAGCGTCACCGTGTCCTCAGGCTGGCAGCCGGCCGGGATGGACACGGTCTTCTCACCATCGAACGTGTCAATGGACAGATCGTGGCCGAGCACGGCCCAGCTCATCGGCACCTGAATCCAGCAGTGCAGGTCGTCGCCATCGCGGGTGAACTGCTTATCCGCCTTGATGCGGATGTCGATGTACAGGTCGCCGGCAGCGCCGCCGCCCTCACCCACTTCGCCCTGGTTGGCCAACCGCAGACGCGCGTTGTCGTTGATGCCGGCGGGCACGGTAACGCCCACGGTACGCGTGGTACGCACACGGCCGTGGCCCATGCAGCTGGGGCACGGGTTCTGGATGATGGTACCGTGGCCCTCGCAACGTTCACAGGGGGCGGAGGTCATCATCTGGCCGAGCATGGTGCGCACGACCTTCTGCATGAATCCCTGTCCGTGGCAGTCGGGGCAGGTGACCGGCTGTGCGCCGCCCTGGGCACCGGAGCCACCGCACTCCTGGCACAGGGAGAACGTATTGATCTTGACATGCGCGGTGCCGCCGAACACCGCCGTCTTCAAATCGATGGACGCCGAGGCCAAGGCATCGCGGCCGGGCTGGGTACGCGGCACCGGGCCCTGTGAGCCACCACCGAACGCGGAACCGAAGAACGTGGAGAACACGTCGCTCATATCGCCGAAGCCCGCCCCGGAGAAGCCGCCGGCACCGGCGTTCGGATCGTTCGGGTCGACTCCCGAATCATACATACGGCGCTTGTCCGGATTGGACAGCACATCGTAGGCGTTGTTCACTTCCTTGAACTTGTCCTCGAACTCAGGGCCCGCGATGTCGGGGTGGTACTTACGGCTGAGCTTGCGGTATGCCTTCTTGATCTCGTCGTCACTGGCGCCGCGTTCCACACCCAGCGTCTCGTAATAATCTGCCACTTGATTGATCCTTTGTGTTCGTTTGGTCTGCGGGTCATTGTGCCACAGACGGCGGTCAGTCTTGGGTCCGGCCCTCGGAGAGGAAGGCGGTCAAATATCTGGCTACGGCCCTGACGGCGGCCATAGTGGCCGCATAGTCCATGTGGGTCGGCCCTATGGACCGACGAAGGCGATGGGTTCCGTGTCGTTCGTCTGGCTCTCCGTCTCGGATTCGGTTTCGGGTTCGCCTACGGGATCGTTCCCCGCCGGTTCGCCCGCCGCACCGCTGCGCCCATAGCCACTGCTGACCACGGAGGCATGCAGTAGGCCGGGAGTGTGCATTTCGGAGCCGATGGCCACGCCCACGCCGGATGCATTCGTCTCCTCGCTCAGGTTGCTCATGAGCTTCATCAGCACGACCTGTTCTTCCAGCGCGTCGAAGAGCGGGGCCAGATCGGCCAGGGACCGGGAGTGGGCCAGGTGCGAGGTGCCGGACATGTACAGTTCGTCCGCGCGTTCGTCCAATGCCATCGATTCGAAGGCGTCGGCCAGCGCGTCGGCCACGCCGCGCACCGACTCGTAGCCGGCGCTGGCGGCGATGGATCGCACGGTCTCCGCGGATTTCGATAGGGACAGTCCGACACATTGTTCGTTGACGGTGTTGGAGAGCCGGTTGATCTCGTCCACGGCGGGCATGGATGCGATGGTCAGGCCGTGCTGGGCCACGCGGCCGGTGTCGGTAATCACCACCGCGAGCAACGTGGTCATGGCAACGGCACCATCTCCACGTGCCGCAATGTGGCCTTGGCCAGCGATGGCGAGGTGACTATGGCCACTTGACCGGTGATTTCGGACAACAGTCGTGCCGAACGCTGCAGCGCGTCCTTGAGACTCACCGATCCGGACAGAAAGCTGTTGATGCCGCGGCGCTGCGCCTCGCTGAGCGGCACCACGGTAGCAAGTCGGTCCACAAAGTATCGATAGCCCTTTTCGGTGGGCACACGACCGGCCGAAGTGTGCGGCTGAATCAGATATCCTTCATCCTCCAGAGCGGACATGTCGTTACGGATGGTGGCCGAACTGACGCCGAGATCATGGTCGCGCGTCAGCGAAGTGGAGCCCACGGGCTCCTGAGAACGGATGTAATCCTCCACCACGGCGCGCAGCACCAGCATGCGTCTTGATTGCGTCATGCGCGCCTCCTTATATATGCATACATATTCATATCAGTCACGGTTCACTCAGGGCGTACCCCGACGGTCGGTTCGCCACGCCGCGACACGCGGAACCCAGAAATATTGCCTCTTTCTTGGCTCCGCCACGTGCAGGTGGCGCACTTCACCTTAGAACATTGTATTAGCACTCCTTAGGCTTGAGTGCTAATGCGTTCGTTTGCAGCGTAGCAATGTTCACTGTGAACGCTAACAGAACACAAACTACCAAAACACGCCAAAATTGCACCGCAACGTCGCAAACCGACGCTAGCATGGTAATCGCAATGTGAGGGCGTCAAGCGCCCGGCACAAGCCGGATACGCGGCCCGACCAATTGGAAGGAAAGTAATCCATGACCGAATTCAAGGAGACCGAGCTGGACGAGCGCGCATCAAGATGGCGAAGGTCCTTTCGGCTGACGCGGTTGAGAAGGCAGCTCCGGCCACCCCGGCTCCCCCGTCTCCCTGGCCGCCCGTCGCCTA
>ENA-OQEX01000936-OQEX01000936.1-human-gut-metagenome-genome-assembly--contig:-NODE-936-length-12610-cov-1.863815_pt1 | contig 12610 bp, 13 predicted proteins | sample MGYA00242802_ERZ504649 | MGnify/ENA primary metagenome ERZ504649 (study PRJEB26092, sample SAMD00036194) | human gut metagenome | host: Homo sapiens | study: EMG produced TPA metagenomics assembly of... | reverse complement strand
AGACTACCGTCACGACAAAACAGATATTCGCATTCTGCACGCTTCCATAGGCCGGATTTGCCCAGAATGATGGGTCGCCCCAAGCGCTTAAATCGACGGGCGGAAGAGTAAACGGCGCGCCGTCAATGAGCGTGTGCAGGATACTGTTCGTAAAAAAGAAATAGATGCCCGTGCCAGCCGCACAAATGGAGCCTTGAAAAATGGATTGACACGTAGATAGCGGATGACAACCATGCACAGCCAGGGCAGTGTAATGCCATAAAGCACGACTGGATAATCTACAGGCAGCAACCGGGCGGGAGAGCCCATCATCAGTTCCGACACCGTGACCAACGCAAAAATCAGCAGCGTATCCACGAGGAAACAAAGCAGCGTCTTATGGGAGGATAGCGTTTGCGGCAAAGGAACCTGCCGAAGCACCTGCGGCAGAAAAATCACTGCAAAACCGAGCGTGATCGCACAGAAGGTGACCGCCAGCCAATTACCGCCTGCATAAATCCGGCAGATAAGCAATAAAAGGTTGAGCGAAAGATAAAAAGACCCCAACGTCCACAGTCCGTGGTTTTTTGAAACCAGCGCGGGCATCACCGTCAAAGAAAAGGCGATCGCTTCCGACGCCAACACAATAAAGAACCAGGAGAGCGTATGCTGTATCGCCAGATTGCAGATGAAACAGATTAGCAGGGAGAGGCCATAGAGCGCAAGCATAATATGGCGATAACCCTGTTTGATGCGCTGATATTTCTGCGCCTGCTTCTCCAGTTCGTTTTGATGCAGATCCTCGCTGGCTGTGATCAATTCATGCTCTGTAATATGCAGCGCCTCGCAGATGGAAGAGATCAGCGTGATATCCGGATAAGTCACACCGCGCTCCCATTTGGATACCGCCGTATCTGTTAGATAAAGGCGGGCTGCCAGCTCGTGCTGTGTTAGCCCTGCTCCTTACGCTTCTGCGCAATAAAATGGCCAAAGGCACGCTTATCCCGCAGTGCATTTTCCTCATTCATATGAGATTCTCCTTTTTGTTGGTGGTGTGAAGGCCTTCGCCGCATACAGCAGCTGGTTACACCTTACCGCCGCCCCAGGCGTTTGTCAACGCTTCCGGCCGGTTTTGCGGATAGCTTGTTGAGCCAGCGCTCATTTTTGTTGGAACTGCGTTGTTTCCCACGCTTTGCATAAAATCAAAAATCTCCCGGTAGCGGTCTGCAAACAAACTCCCGCGCCGCCATAAAAAGGAGAAATCATGGCGCAACGGAAAATCCTCAAGGGGCAACACACGTAGTTTTCCCTCTGCCAATTCCTCCCGCACAGCAGCTTCATAGAGGAAGGTAATGCCGCAGCCATGTTGCGCAAGCGTTTTGATCGCATGAAGATTGCTCACCTGCGCCGTCTGCCGAAAATCCTGCACAGTCAGATTTCGTCCCTCCAGATAGCGCTCTAAAATTCGCGCGTCCCGCTGCCCTCTTCCCGCAGAAGCAACCGTTCTCCCAAAAGATCCTCTACCTTGTGCGGCGGCCGCGCAAAATGTGCTTGTGTGCCACAAACCGCCACATAGCTTCCCGGGAAAAAAGCAAGGAATCATATTCACGTTTTTCAAAAAAACCCTCCACAATCGCAAAATCAATCTCACCCGCATCAATCCGATGCAGCAGTTTGTGGGTGTTGGCCACAATTAAATGCAAATCCGTCTCCGGATAGCGGTTCAGATAGGCGGCCAGCCGCTCCGGAACTGCAAATTCCCCTACTGTGAGCGTTGCGCCAAGCACCAGGTTTTTTTGCCCTCGCCCGAGCATTGGAAGCTGTTTCTTCAGAAAAAGATCATCGTGCTTCATGGTAACCGCTGCGCTGAAAAGAGCCTCGCCCGCTGTGGTTAAAGAAAGCCGTTTGCCCTGATAGTCAAAAAGCTTCACGCCATAGCTCTTCTCAAGATACCGGATATGCTGAGAAACGGCAGGCTGCGTGATATGCAGTTCCTCCGCCGCCCTGGTAAAATTCATCGAACGGCAGACCGCCAGGAAGGTATCTATTCTGAAGTCAAGCATTTGATCGTCCCCTCTATTGATCGAACGTTAAAATGACATTTCTTCTCACTATTATAAGATAAAATAATTGATAAATAAATATTTATCATTTTATTTTATATAAAAAGCATGGTATGATGGAACAAATTGTCGCGGAAAATCGGCTTGGCATGCCGAATGCCGCTAAAAGGGGTAGACGTTTCATGAAAACCTTTCTGCAAAAAAACTGGGCTGGGCTACTGCTGTGCCTTGCAATCACTATACCGGCATGGTTTCTCGGCAAGCTGGTGCCTGTGGTAGGCGGGCCAGTGTTTGCAATCCTTGCGGGTATGCTGCTAACCCTGCTGCTGAAACAGAAGGATCAGATTCAACCGGCATCACCTTCACCTCCAAAAAATCCTACAGGCTGCTGTTGTGTTGCTCGGCTTTGGGATGAACTTGACCGATATTCTTCAAAAAGGCAAGCAATCCCTTCCTATCATCCTGGCCACCATCTCCACCTCATTGCTGATCTCCTTCCTCTTGTGCAAAATGATGAAGGTGCCTACCAAAACCGCAACGCTCGTGGGCGTTGGCTCTTCAATCTGTGGAGGCTCCGCCATCGCGGCGACCGCGCCCGTCATTGATGCGGATGATGAGGAGATTGCGCAGTCCATTTCGGTGATCTTCCTGTTTAATGTAATTGCGGCGCTGATTTTCCAACGCTCGGCGGGCTGCTTGGCCTGTCCAATGAGGGCTTTGGCCTATTTGCCGGCACGGCGATCAACGACACTTCCTCCGTAACGGCCGCAGCACAGGCTTGGATGGTATCCACGGCAGCAACACGCTCGACGCGGCGGCGATCGTCAAACTGACACGCACGCTTGCGATCATCCCGATCACACTGGTGCTCGCGTTTGTGCGCACCGCCGGGAAAGGCATAGCGCAGAGGGCGCAAAAGTCAATCTGAAAAAGATTTTCCCCTTCTTTGTGCTGTTTTTTTTGCTTGCTTCCGTGGTTACCACCGTTTTCCACCTTCCGGCCGCGGTGACAAGCCCTTTGAAAGAGATGAGCAAATTCTTTATTGTCATGGCAATGGCGGCAATCGGCCTGAACACCAACATCATCAAGCTTGTGAAAACCGGAGGAAAACCGATCTTTATGGGGCTTTGCTGCTGGATTGGTATCGCGGGAGTGAGCCTGCTGATGCAACATTTGCTTGGCATTTGGTAAAAGCTTTCTCATAGAACTTCAGCGATGGAACACGTTTAGAGGGACTGTTGCAAAATAAAATATTTTGCAACAGTTCCTCTAATTCTGCGCTTATTCATATGCATGATACAACGCGCCCTTTATTCCTGCACGGGCCTTGCCGCCAAAAGAAAGCACAGGTAAACCGTTACCAAGAGCAGGGAAAAATTATATCCGCTTTGCAGCAGCAGAAAAAAGCCGATAAACGCGCATGGCAACAGGCACACAATCGAGCAAACGGTAACCACACGTTGTGCCGTAGGCGCTGTGCATAAGCTACATAGAAAAAAATACATCGCCCGACCGCCGTCAAGCGCGGAGACGGGCAGAAGGTTAAAAAGGGCAAGCATGAAATTCACCATTGCCGCCTCCATCAGGCGCTCTCCTGCGCCCCATCCGCTCAGCGTAGCCAGCAGCGCAAACAGCGCTAGGTTGACCAATGGTCCGGCAAGCGAAACCATAATTTCCTGATAGAAAGAAAGCTTTTGTCCCTTTGCCCGCACGATCTCCATACCGGCCAGCCCCAGCTTCAACGACTGCGGCGTTTCGCCATACCAAAACAGGCAGAGCAAATGCCCTATTTCGTGCAGCAGAGCCGCGCAGACGGAAATGACCGCCGTCCCGCTTGTGTCATAAAGAAACATGAGCGTTACGGCGGCGGCGAAGGGAAAACCAACGGAAACCGTTACCTCCCTGCACTTAAACTGCATCCTTCTCGTAAGCGTTATCCGCCCCTAAAATCCAGGAGGGACTGTGCAGAACGCCATTGATCCGCACCTCAATATGCAAATGTGGGCCGGTAGCCATGCCACTATCCCCCACCAGAGCGATCGTTTCCCCCTCCCGGATGACGGTCCCCTCCTCCGCAAGAATCTCGGAGCAATGGCAATAGGTCGTTTCCAGGCCGTTCTCATGTGTCAACGTGATATAATTTCCGTTGCCTTCGGAATAGCCGACTTCTTTTACCGTGCCATAAAACGCCGCCGCTATCCGTGTGCCCATGGCAGCGGCAATATCCATGCCGCGGTGAAAGCCCAGCTTTTTGGTGATAGGATGGATTCGATACCCATACGATGAGGTAACCCTGCCCTCGACTGGCCGAACAACCGGCACGCTCACGATATAAGGGGCAAAGGAGGTACCCTCGACCGGGGCTCTGATTCCGTCAAAAAGAGGTTCATCCGAGCCGCCCATCCCATCAAGCGCCTCCTGAGAAACGGTTTCATCCGGCTGGCTGGGGCTTTCCGTGGATGGCTCCTTCCCCTGTGCGGAGGCCGCACCCATGGTTTCACTCGCCCCTGCTGCCGCATTCGCCTGTGCCGCTTGCGTTGGGTCATCCGCATCCGGCCAGGAATCTGCCGGCGCAAAGATAAAGGCGCCAATCTCTTTGAAAGCCGCCGCAGCCTCCTGTGCGCTCCAGTCCTGTGAGAGAATTCCCTCATAGGCCTCCCGCAGCGCTTTTTGCGCGTTAGGGTTCGTTTTTACCATCAGGAAAGCGCCTGTCAGCAGCACTGCGCACACCGCAAGCTGCACGGCGATGACCCGCACGAGATAATCCCGCCGGCCGCTGCGTTTTTTCTCCCTTTTTTCTTCAGAAGGCCGGGGCCGCTCCCGCTGATAGGATTGTAATTCGTCCATCCATTTCACCTGCCTGCGCCGTAATTCCGGCTGTTTTCCCTCTATCTATATGCGCGGGAGGTGAAAAAAAGTCATGTCGCTGAGAGAAAACGGAAAGTTAACCCTCCGACGGTTCCACTTTTTTGTGCACCCGCATAAGAAACAGCAGGGCCGCTGCAAGCACACAAACGCCAGCCGTAACGCAAGCTACAATCCGCTTGGCCGACCATAGCCCGGCCCCGTTTTCCCCAGTGGCTGGGATCGTCAATTCCTGTGAGGAAAGCGATGCATCCTCTAAGCGGTTAGTCGAAAGCGCCCCCGCTGCGTCACCGGGCGGCTCCCGCAGGGAGCCTTGTCCTCCAGCATCGATGTGGGAATCCGCATTCGTTGCAAGGCCCGCAGCTTTCGATGGATTCGATGAATAGGCGTCAGGAATAGAAGGCCAATGGGTATTCGAAGCGGTTACAGCTGTCGTCCCAACGGGCCGTGAGGAATGGGAGGCCTCGGCGTGCGTATTGTTCTGCGTGGAGGGCTGCTTTGTTTGATCAGCCTGCGTGCTGGGTTGTGGTCGCACAGAGGGGGAATCCGGCTGCGGTAATACAGATTCTGAAGCGGAAGGGGCAGGAATATCCAGCGGTATCGTCAGTTCACACACCCGGCTTTTATCGCCTTTCCATCCGTGAACCATATGGAGGCCGCTATATCTTCCGTAAATAGAGGCGCCGGCAGATAATTGCTGCCTCCAACACATAATCACCATTATAACCATCCGGTTGATATTGGCCCGCCGCCTGCACTTCATAGGAAATTCCAGAAGTTTGGGCGTTTCCATCGGCATCCAGTGTAATCTCCGCTTTTCCAAGGCGGAGATGGACGCGTGAACGCCCGCTTCCCCCGGCAAATGCTCCGTCTATGACTTGAAGGGCAAAATAAACACGACGGGCAGAGACATCCGCCTGCGTACGCACATCCGCATACGAAACGGCGCAGCCGCTCTCCTGCTCACTGCCAAACAGTGTGGAAAACGACGCTCCTGCCCACTCCCCCGGCTGCACATAACCATCAATCGAAATGTTGCCTGCATCGGCAAACGCAGAGCAGATGACCGCTAGACAAGCAACCAGGGCAATCCAATAAAAAATAGCTGTGAACCTTTTGCTTTCGTGAACAGTGCATACTCCTTTGACCCATGCGGATACATCCGGCTTAGCCTTGTTACTCCGCTTCGCTTTGTCATAAAAAATAGATTTCCGCATGAAAATTCCTCCTGCTATCCATGATGGGCATTTTCCAAAATGATCCAATCCCATCATACAGAAAAGAAAGAAAATAGGGAATTTTGTGAAAAACATTCACTTTACAGGATTTATTCTATTTTTATCCATCCGTTTCTAGCCTAATAAATATCCCCCGGCTCCAGAGCGTTGTTTTAAGAAACGTAGAGGGACAGCTACCGCCGTCCCTCAAAAATATTTCTTATCTCACCGCGCCTGTAGGCGGGGCTTTTTCATATGCGGTCAAAGCCCTATGATATTTGCAGTTCTACTTTGTATGTGCTAAACCATTATTGTCATTAGGCTTTACGTTTAACGTCCTCCTTTTGATACTTTAGTGCAGTTGGCAGACCACATCTTTATTGTATCAAAAGGAGTTTCTTTTCCATATGTAACACTAAAGCTTTTTTTGAACTCCCCGGCAGTTTACAAAGAAAGCCCCCTGCGGCTCAGCAACCACAGGAGGCCTTTGTGTGCCCTAACTAAGAGATCATGAAGGTGTTATTTCTGCCAATTCCAGTTGTAAAAACGCACTTTCACCGTATCGGTCAGAACATTCCCATAAATATCCTCAACAGTAACGGTCACCCACATGGAGCGAGCGCCGATGCCACGGCCATTCGGGGCAATCTTTGCTGTGCTTCCATTTGGCGTAATCGTAGCCTCCGGATCATCCACTGACCAATTGGCAGGCGACCAGGTGACGCTTGCGATCTCCGCGCCTCTGTTACCTGAATGCCCAGGTCTACAGATGCCTTGCGGTAGGGCTGCGTCCACGGAACCTTCACATAGACCATATCGCCGCTGCGCTCGCCGCCTGTGATGGAAACGCTCTCCAGCGGTACGCTCTTGCCGAGCGCAACATATGCATCAAGCAGGGCCGCATAGGCATTGTCGACCGCCGCCTGCTTGGAAAGGGCATCCGAGGCGACCGCCTTCGCCGTATCCAGCGCGGCGAACAGCGTGTCCAGAAGCGTCTGCTCATACTGCTCCGCCGTCAGGGTGTCATCCGCGTCGACAATGGCGATGAGCTTATTGAGCTTCACCATATCGGCGCGTACAAACACCTTGCACTGAGCGGTAAAGCCGCCGTCCTCCGTTGTTGCGGTAATCACCGCATCACCGGGCGCAACCGCCGTAACGCGGCCGCTTCTACCGTTGCGATAGAAGGATCGGACGATTCCCAGATCACAACCTTGTTATTGGCCTTGCTGGGCGTTACCGTAGCGGTCAGTTGTGCGGACGTACCGTCTGGGAGCGTCAGCTCCGTGCGGTCGAGCGTGACACCGGTCACGCCGACCGCAGCCTTTTTGAAGATGACAGTGCAGGTGGCCTTCAACTCCGGATTATCGTCGGATGTAGCTGTGATCGTTGCGCTCACAGGGGAATACAGCAGGCCTGTGTAGGAGACCTTGCCATTCGCATCCACCCGGATGAGCGCATTGTCGCTGCTCCAATTGACTGCTTTATTAGTCGCGTTTTCCGGAGCCACCGTTGCCGTCAGCTGCGTGGAAGCGCTGCCGATTCCGGCGGTTACGGATGTTTCCACGGTGATCTCGCTACCCTGGTCGATCGTGATACCCGTCACAGGCTGATACACGGTGACCTTCATTTCGCGGGTAATCTTGCCGTTGATCGGCGCAACAGAGCCAGTGTGCGCACGCACATAAAGCGTGGTTTCCCCGCCGCCAACAGCCGTTACCGTAAACGTGCCGCCCTGGCCGCCGGGCGCGTCGACGTTATCGGCCTTATCAATGCGAAGAACGCCGTCGGTTACGCCATTTTCATAGCGAACCTGTCCGTTCACCATCAGGCCCACGTCAACGTTGTTGAAATCGATCAGTGCGCCGTCGTCATACAGCGCCAACGGATAGACCGTAAAGCTGTAGGTTCCGGTTTCCCCGACCGTCAGATAATCCGGGCCGCTGAACTCAAGATCCGTGGGGCTTGAGGTGTTGGAGCCCAGGATGTTGCCGTCGATCGTGCGGGAAATACCGTCGATCGTCGCCGTGACCTCAATCTTATTGCCCCAGTTTCCGCCGGAACGGATGGTGAGCAGGCCGGTCTCGTCGACGACGGCATAATTGGAGTTATTGGTCGTCCAAACCACATCGCCCGGCTTTACAACCGCGCCTTCCGGCTGAATGTTCGTGATGGTGAGCTGACGGGTTCCGCCGTAGGAATTCAGGCCGTCCAGCTTACCGAAGATCTCAAAGGATTCTACATCCAGCTGCTCCACCACCGTCACGGTAACGGAATCATTGATGGTGATTCCAAGGATGAAGTTGCCGACAACCGTGATGATCTTCCGGAGCGTTTCTGCCTGATCGCTTTGGTTGGCGTCCAGAATCCCCTGGATCGTCTTACCCAGAGCGTCGATCACCGTTTGAGAAACAGTCAGGCCGAACAGCTCGGTGATCACGCTGGCAATCGTTGTGCCGGCATGCGCGATGCCGCCGAACTGGTCAATCAGCTTGGAGATGTTTTGATAGAGGCCTTCTGTATCCGGCTTGGCAGTAATTTTATAGGTGCCGGGCTTGAGGAAGGTTACATGGCCTCTGCATCGATGGTGGCGTCCCCGGTGGGAAGCGTGATCCAATCGAGATTGCCGATCTTCTTGGTGACCTCCCAGTTGACGCCCATATGCAGGCGTAGCGGTGTGGTGATGCCTTCCATATCCATGGAATAGCCCACCTCGACCGTTTGTGGAACCGCATCATGGTTGGTGATATACGTGCCGTTCGGAATGAACATGGAGCTGATCGAATCGTTGTTATCAACCACGACATGCGTAGAGCTGGAGACCAGCTCCTCGCCGGTTTCCGCATTGACCAGCACAGCCTGAATCTCCACGTTGATGCTGTTGAGCGTTTTCCGCAGGGATTCCGCCAGATTTTTGGCCGTTTCCTCGCCCAGCACGGGCTTCAGGCCAACCTCAAGAACGTTAACGATGCCCTCGGTATCCATCTGATCAATTTCATACTCGTCGAACCAGCCGTAAACCATATCGCAAGCCCGGGCCGATGAGCCACAGGGAGGCGATATTGGTATCCACCCAAACGCGCAAGATTGCGCCCTTGGAGCCTGTCGCGCCTGTGACAACGCCGTTTTCATCCACATGCGCGAGATACGGCGTCGGTGAAGACCAGCGCACCTGCGTGCCTTCCGGCAGCGTTTCACTGCCGTTAAACAGCACGCTCAGCTGCTTTTGCTCCGTCTCCTTGATGTGCATCGGGGTTTTATCGTTACCGGAGACAACCACTCCGTCGCACAAGATCTGCAGCGTATCGTCCGCCGCAAAAGCATACATGGGGATAAGAGTGGTACACAACAGCACAAGACAGAGCAGTATGCTGAGGTACCGTTTGGTTTTGCTCATTTACATCACCTTTTCTTCTCTCAGGAGCCGTCTGAAAGCAGGGCTCGCAACGCCCTTGAACGTTGGTTGGAGCCTGGCCAAAAGAGCCCTGCTCGTCCAACAAATTTAGATCAGGCACACAAAAGTTTTAAAAAACGGCTCCATATATTTGTCTCGAAAGACGATTTTATCTTATCATTTGAAACGTTTCTAGTCAATAAGTTTTATGCAATAAAGGAATCATAGCATAAAATATGTGATAAACATAGCGGCTGATTTGTTTTTATCCCAATTATTACGGAATAACGACCAAAAATTCCCTTTGTTTATTTTATGCAGCCAAAGCAGATAAAATGGAGATGAAAAAAGCCACGGTTACACTCTATAAACGCAACAGAAAGGATCGGATTTTTATGAAAAAAGCGGTCAAGGCACTTTCCATCATTCTCATATGCTGGTGCTCGCTCATGATTGTATTATATTTAGGCGTCATCGTGCTGAACGATATCGAATGGGCTCCTCCCGGCTGGCTGTGGATGCTTATAAACTCTGCTTCCTATCTATTATATGGCGGTATTCTGATCGTGCCGCTACTGTTTGTGCTCACAATGGTTCTCTTGACCATCTTGCGCATCCGCTATGGGCCGCTTTCGGAAGGGCTTTTGCGGCTCTCGATGGGAGCTACGGCAGAATGCCTCGCCATTCCTTTGATTCTGTTCATTGATATCTGGTTTTTGGAACTGCTTTCGTAAATCCGAACAAAATGGGCCGCTGCAACGCTTTGTGCAACAGCCCATTCAAAAATTTTTTACAGTATGTATGTGGGGAAACCTTAAAAAGAGAAGGCCAGGGCCTGCTGTGCCAGCTCCTTTAAATCCAACCCGTTGACCTCAGCCGGATAAGGGCTGCGCCCAAGCACCCATTTCCACTCCATGCGGAACCAATCCTCGGCCTGCTCCATTTCGCTGCGGCGATCTTTCGCTTCTCCTGTCAGCTCCGCCCGACGGAGCGCCACCCACTTCTCCCACCGTGGGCGGTAAAAGTCGTGCGTCAGACCAGCCCACTGCTTATTGGAATAATCACGCAGGCCGCCCTCATTCGCCTGCCGCAGAGAGCCCCAAGTAGTAATCAGGGCACGGGCGTAAATTCATAAAGATCGTGCGTGAAATCATCCGTCCCTTCCGCAAGCTCCCGCGCGCCGCGCAGCCATGTTCCGAGCAGGAACTCCCTGCGCGTGCCAAGCACCTGCTCGGTCAGGCCGATGAGCCGGAAGAACCGGGTGCTATAATCATCGAATACCGCGAGATTCTTTTTCCGGTATGCCTGTACCATCGTGTTATGATATTCCTGCGCCGTATTCGAGAGCACCTGTTTCAAGCAGTCTGCCAAATCGAAGAGATAGCCGTCGCTCTGCCTAAGCGTATCATAGTCCTCCAGCAGCAGCTGAACCGCGCGCTCAAATTCGTGCTTATCATAGCCGATGACCGCCGTGCCCCAGGAGGAGGCAGAGCGGATTTCAAACGCCGGGCGGGCGTTCACCACAGATTCCGGCGCGCCCTCGCCGTTGTGGTTGAGAGAGGGTTATATACCGTTGTGCGCAGCACGCGGAACGCCTCCCGCGCCGCGCTGCTCTCCGCACCGTAACGCCTGCGCGCATAGTGCGCCAACCATTCATCCGGTCGATGGGAGAAAGCTGTTCCGGCGTTTCACTCCAGATCGTCTCAAAAAACAGGTCGAATAGAACAGGATTGCTGAATGTCGCCTCCGGCGTGATGCCGATGCCCGCCATGCAGCTTGCGGTGTTCGCGGCGCGTGCAACTTCGCTTGCGACCGTATCCATGTGGCCGTTAAGACCCATGCGCCCACCGAAATTATTGAGCATACACCACAACCACGGCGTCTGGTCAAACTCACCGCCCGCCCAAGTTTCCCAATGCGGCCGCGCCTCGGCGTAGAGGTCAAGCACCAGCGCGTGCTCTTTGCGGCCGCGCAGGCCATGCAGCAGGCTTTGGAGGGGTTCTCCCCCCACGACTGAATCACCCACACGCTTTGTGGATTGTTTTGGAGCATCTCGTCGAGCACTACCTGCGCCATTTTCTTCGGGGACATGCCGCCGTTTCGTCCGCCCTCATGGAAGGGATCGGTGGCGTAATAACGGCTCACATCACCGAACACTTCGCGCTGGCAGCGATAAAGAGCCGCGCGAGCCTACGATAAGCGCCCGTTGTGGTTTTGAGCATGGCGGGGCGCGGGAAGCCGTTCCATAGCCCCTGCTTGATAACCTTCGCGTCCCGCACCTTTTCCTTTTGCTTGATATCGGCGGGAACCATGCCGCTGTAGCCCTGCAATACAGGCTGCATACCAAGGCGACGCATGAGCAGATGGTTGCGGCGTGCAAGGCTGGTGCGCGCAGCGAACCAGCTATCGTGCACCGGGCCGCCGAAGCCGCTGATATTCGCCATATAGGCCCAGGCGTAGTAGGCGGGGCCGGCGATAAAATCCTTACACTCCATGTGGGAATAGCCGAGCGCGTGCAAGAACCGCCGCCAGACCTCCTCCTGCGCCGTGATATCAAGCACGAGGTTGACCCCGTTCATAGCGAGCCAGTAGAGCTCGCGTTTCCACTCTGATTCCCCCCAGAAAGCCATGGTATAGGAGAGAGTGCAGTAATTATAGCTGTAGCGCGTTTGAAACGGCGTTTCACGCCGCACAGGCTCTCCCACCGGGACGGGCTCGTCCGGCAGATCGACCTGTTTGCTCATCTGCGAAACATGCGCGTTGCAGCAATACTTGAGATAGTGGTTAAACCCTGTGGCCAAGCAGACGCCGGTGCGGCCCTCGATTACAATTTTTCCATCCTCATCGGAGAGTAAAAAATAATCCCGCCCCATTTGCCCCGGTTTCCGGTCATTTTCCGCAAGACGCAGCGTGAACCAGTCCGCGCGCGCTTCGCCTATGGTGTAGGCGATCAGCTCCCGTACTTCTTGCAGCGTATCCTCCTGCGTAATAGGCACGTTATAGGCGGACTGCTCAAAATCCTCCGGAGGTATGAATGCAGCCGGTTCACATCTCTGGCCGCATGGCTCGCCATAGGCCTCCACGCCGCGCAG
>ENA-OQEX01000935-OQEX01000935.1-human-gut-metagenome-genome-assembly--contig:-NODE-935-length-12610-cov-1.875350_pt1 | contig 12610 bp, 12 predicted proteins | sample MGYA00242802_ERZ504649 | MGnify/ENA primary metagenome ERZ504649 (study PRJEB26092, sample SAMD00036194) | human gut metagenome | host: Homo sapiens | study: EMG produced TPA metagenomics assembly of... | reverse complement strand
AAAATGAATCCTGCAGACGTTCTAATTCCACCTGATTCTGCTCTAACACACGATTCTGCATCTTCAGAACATCGATCTTCTCCTGTAGACGCTCATTCTCTGCTCTCAGTGTCTTCTTGCTTTTTGCATTCTCATTCCATGAAAATACGGCATTACCCACAGAATTAATGCCTTCCTGCATCGGAGATAAAACAGTGAAAAAGATATTCTTGACTGGAGTTAAGGCTCCTCCGGCAAAAACACTGATTCCCGCCAGTAACCCACACACCACGATAAAATCGCTAACAGGTGGTTTGAATTAAATTTTTTCTTTTGCAATTTCATACGTCTATCCTCTTTCATCATCTATCGTTTTAAATATGACTGCATTCCTAAGATCACATGATCTTCTGGCCGGTCTGCAATATGAACCGGTATCTTAAATTCTTCTTTGATCCACTCTGCCGTCTTTGGAAATGCTGCCCCGCCTCCAGATACATAGATTCCCTGATTCATGATATCTGATGCAAGTTCTGGTGTAATGCTTTCTAACACTGCTTTTACCTGCACACAAATGTCTCTGACCTGACTGTGGGCCTTTTCTTCAACGATCTGAATTGGTATCTTTTCTTGTTTTGGAAGTCCACTCACAAGATCTCTTCCTTTGATCATAGCTGCTTCTTTATCTTCTATCTTCGCATATGCAAGTTTTAAGTGTCTTGCACTTCGTGTTCCGATCGCTAATTTATAATTCTTCTTTACATAATCTCTGATCCACTCATCGATCTGGTCTCCTCCATATGGAAGAAGTCTGCTTGTTACGATCCCACCTAAAGATATCACAGAAATCTCTATTGTTGAAGCTCCTATATCAATGATCATATTTCCACATGGCGCATCGACATCAATTCCGCTTCCAATTGCTGCAAGTATGGGCTTTGGAACTAACTTTACATCCTTAACCCTTGAAGCTGATTCCCATACAAGATCTTCAAATGCTCGTTTCTCAACATTCGTAATATCCACTGGAACAGCGATCATAAGAGCTGTTTTCCTGATCCGTTTGAAATAATGATCCAATACCGTTCCTAACAGATATCTCATATTCGTATAATCTGAGATCACGCCGTGTTCCATTGGTTTCACTACATGAATACTATATGGCTGTTTCTCATACATCGCAAATGCTTCGTTGCCAAATGCTTTTAGTTTCGCATCTTCATCAAATGCGATCATATTCTTTATCTTTAAAAATTCTTCTTTATCTCTTGTACAGATTCTTAAATGTCTGGTTCCTAGTTCAATTCCTAGTTGTGCCGTTTTCATGTTCTGCTCCTTACATCATGTGTTCTTCTCGAAAACTTAAATATGTCTGGTCTCCGATGATAATGTGATCACATAGCGGAATTCCAAGAAATTCTCCTGCTTCTTTCATCCGCTTGGTCGTCAGGATATCCTGGCGGCTTGGCGTTGGATCTCCAGATGGATGATTATGGATCATAAGTACGGAAACCGCTTCGCATCGAAGTGCTTCCAGAAATAATTCTCTTGGTGATGCCACTGTCTGATTCACTGTACCAACAGAAACCGTAAGTTCCTTTATAACTTTATTCTTTCCATTAAAAAAAATTAAAATCATCTCTTCCCGGCTTAAATGCCGCATCCGTTCCATATAATAATTTGCAATGGATGCTGGTGAATGAAAGCTTATCTTATCTTCGACTTTCGCACTTGCTAATCGTTTGGACAATTCTGCAATACACAAGATCTGTATCGCCTTTACTTTCCCAATCCCGGGAATCTTTTGTAATTCTTCTCTTGAAGTGTGGCAAATTCCCAGTATTCCCTCATAAAACGGATCGATCGACAACACTTTCGTTGCAAGATCGATCGCCGTCTGATCCTTTGTCCCACTTCTTAAGATCACTGCCAGAAGTTCTGCATCTGACAGCATTGCTGTTCCATTCTTTTCACACTTTTCATAAGGTCTTTCTGACACTGGTAATTCCTTTAATGTCTGATGTTTTTCTTCCATATCTGATCCTTTCTGTCGAAAAATCTCCATGGTCAAAACATTTCTCACATTAAATCTTACCATAACTTTTCACTGATGTATAGAAATCAAACCGTTGTTTTCCTTAAATTTTTCTTATTTTATTTTATGAAATCTCTGGAATTTCTACCAGACCTTTTTCTGCCATTCGCTGCAGGGACATGATGATTCCATATTTGGCATGTGGATATGTAAGACCTCCCTGGAAATATACTGCATAAGGCTCTTTCATTGGTCCATCAGCACTTAATTCAATGGATGCTCCCGATACAAATGTTCCTGCTGCCATGATCACCTGGCTATCATATCCTGGCATATCCCATGGAATTGGTGTTACATGACTGTCGATCGGTGATGCTTTCTGAATTCCCTCGCAAAATGCAATCAATTTTCAGGATCATGAATTCCACTGCCTGAATGATATCATGTCGGTCTTCTTTCCATCTGGAATCACTTTAAATCCTAATTTTCATATAATTGGCTGCAAAGATCGCTCCTTTGACTGCTGCATTGACAACCGTTGGTGCCATAAAGAATCCCTGGATAAACTGACGATTGACTCCAAGACTGGCTCCTACTTCTTTTCCAAGCCCTGGTGTTGTAAGTCTGTATGCACACTGCTCGATCAGATCGCTTCTTCCACAGATGTATCCACCGATCGGTGCAAGTCCTCCACCCGGATTCTTGATCAGAACCTACGATCATATCAGCTCCAACTTCCGATGGTTCTTTTTCTTCGACAAATTCACCATAACAGTTATCAACCATTACGATCAGATCTTTATTGATCTCTTTTACAAATGCGATCGCTTCCCCGATCACGTCAACAGATAAGGTTGGTCTTGTCGCATAGCCTTTTGATCTCTGGATATGAATGAGTTTTGTTTTGTCATTGATCGCATTTTGATCCCTTCTAAGTCAAAGCTTCCATCTTCTAACAGATCGACCTGTGCATATGTGATCCCGTATTCTTTCAAGGACCCTTTGGATTCACGGATTCCAATGACTTCTTCTAATGTATCATATGGTTTTCCTGAAATTGCAAGAATCTCATCTCCTGGACGTAAGTTTGCAGATAATGCAAGTCCTAATGCATGTGTTCCACATGTGATCTGAGGTCTTACAAGTGCATCTTCTGTTCCAAAAACATCCGCATACAATGCTTCCACAGCTTCTCTTCCAGAATCATTGTATCCATATCCTGTTGTGCCCCCCAGATGCATTTCTGCGATCTGATGTTTCTGCATCGCATTTAATACCTTAATCTGGTTTAACTGTGCGATCGCATCTAACGTTTCAAAACGATCTTTTAATCCCTTTTCTACTTCCTGTGCATAGTCGAAGACTTCTCATCGACGCCCATTTCTTTATAATAGTTCTTTAACTGATCCATCATAGATCCCCTTTTCTTTTAATATTGTAAGCATATATGTTAAAATCTCATCTTCTGACCCAAATTGTGATTTATCTACCATACAGACTTCCTTTTCTCTTCCAAACCAAGTCAGCTGACGCTTTGCAAAATGTCTGGTGTCTTTCTTGATCTGTTCGATCGTATCCTCCAAAGAAAGATTTCCTTCTAAATACTCAAACACCTGACGATACCCGATTCCCTGCATGGAAACCATTGTTTTTTCATATCCTTCTTCTTTTAATCGTTTTACTTCATCGATCAATCCTTGTTCCGCCATAATATCAACGCGGCGATTGATTCTGTCGTATAAGATATCTCTTTTGTGGTTTAATACAAAATAAGCAAAATTATATGGTGAGGTCTTTGCTGCTTCCTTCTCATTATGCTCTGAGATCGGATATCCATTTAATTTATAAAATTCTAATGCACGGATCACCCGCTTTACATTATTTTTATGAATCTTTTCTGTAGATTTGGGATCGACTTGTTTTAACATCTCGTATAAACTGTCGTTTCCTTCTGTTTTAGCTTTTTCTTCCAGTTGTTTTCTGTACTCCTGGTCTCCATCTTCTTTTGTGAAATCAATATCATATAAAAGACTTTGGATATAGAATCCTGTTCCACCGACGATCAGTGGAATCTTGCCTTTTGCATAGATTTCCTTTAGGGCATCTTTTGCCATCTGCTGAAATCTCGCTACATGAAATTCTTCTTTAGGATCAAGTTCATCTACCAGATAATGCTTGATCCCTTCCATCTCTTCCGGCATGATCTTGGCAGTTCCGATATCCATCTTCTTATAAACCTGCATAGAATCTGCGGAAATGATCTCTGCATCTAAGATCTTTGCTAATCGGATCGACAGTTCTGTTTTTCCAACTGCTGTCGGTCCTGTTAAAATTACCATTGGTTTCATCTATTTAAAATCCTTTCGGCATAAGTTCTGATAATCGATATGTTTCAAATCCATCTGGGCTTTGACAGATCACTTTCAGATTTGGATTGAATTCATGTAGAAACTGGCGGCAAATCCCACATGGATAGACCGTTTCTTTGTCACTGCCATTCGATGCGATCGCGATCATTTCAAAGTCATGATATCCTTCACTGACAGCTTTGACTGCCGCTGTTCTCTCTGCACAAATAGCTGCTCCATAAGAAGAATTCTCCACATTACACCCAGTGAATACTTTTCCTTCTTTGGTAAGAATTGCTGCTCCTACCTGAAATCTGGAATATGGTGCATATGCCTTCTCTTTTGCTTTATCTGCAAGATATAATAATTCCTGATCTGTCATAGTCTTCCCTCCTTGTCTGGTTCCACTATACGATTCTCTTAAACTTCTTGTCTATCTCATACTTACTCATCTTGATGATCGTTGGTCTTCCATGTGGACACTGGTATGGATTTTCCAGCTTCATCAGTTCATCTAAAAGATGTTCTACTTCCATTAACGATACTTTCTGATTTCCCTTGATCGACATCTTACATGCCATTGTCGCGATCTTTGATGCGATCACTTCTGTATCCAAGGTACCATTTTCCTGACTTACCGCATCTAAAAGTTCCATAAATAAGTCTCTTTCCCCGATCCCGTAGAGATTGGCTGGAACTTCCCGGATGCAATATTCATTCCCTCCAAAAGATTCGATCGTAAATCCTAAACCTGCGAATGCATCTTTGTATCTTGTTAACGCTTCTGCTTCCGTCATAGAAACCGTCACAACCATTGGCGGTTCTAATCTCTGGCTGTATATTTCTTTTTCTTTGAAATTCTTCATCAGCCTCTCATAATTGACTTTTTCATGTGCTGCATGCTGGTCCATGATAAATAACTGGTCTTCGTACTCAATAAGCCAATATGTCTTAAAGAGCTGACCTAAGATCTTGCGGTCAGGTCTTGCCTGAACTGAAAATACTGGATCTTCTCTTAGTGTCATCTGATTGCTGCTTAATTCATCGGTCTTGTATTGTGGAAATTCTTTTTTCTGAGTATTGTAGTTTAAGCCTGCATAAGTCGGTTTCTTTGTATTTTTGATGATTCGCTGGCTGTTGGTGTTTTCTTTACAGGATGTGACGGCTTTTCAATCTGTTGTTGTACAGCTTGCCTTTGCTTTTCAACCTGCTGTTGTACGCCTTGCCCTTGCTGCTCCACCTTCTGAACCTCTTCTTTCCTTCGGTTCACTCAAATGGCTCAGGCTTTTTCACTTCTTTTTGTCTTCGGCAATTCTTTCTTCTTCGATGTCTCTCTTAATACATCCTGCACCAGATCTTTCTGAAGTAATGCCGCTCTGACTGCATCTACTACAAGCTCGTAGATTTCTCTTCCATTTCGGAAACGAATCTCCATCTTTGTTGGATGAACATTCACATCCAGCAGTTCCTGATCGATCTTGAAATCAAGGCACACAAATGGATATCTGTGTTTCATCGTAAAAGTACGATATCCTTCTTCAATTGCCTTGTAAATAATCGAGCTTTTGATATATCTTCCATTGATAAAGTAACTCTCATAGTTTCTGTTTCCTCTGGAAACATACGGTTTTGCAACAAATCCCGTGACTTTCACATCTTCATTTTGTGCTTCTAGCGGGATCAATGCTCCTGCCACATCTCGCCCATAAATATGATAGATGATGTCCTTTACCTTACCATTTCCAGAAGTATAAATCTTATTTTTATTGTTATGGATAAATTTAAATGAAATTTCCGGATGACTTAGGGCAATGTGTACCATCATCTGTTCTACATACCCTGCTTCGGTTGTCGCACTCTTTAAGAATTTTCTTCTTGCTGGCGTATTATAAAACAGATTCTTTACCAGAAATGTTGTTCCATCGGGTGCTCCGATATCGTCAAAAGCTTCTTCCTCGCCTCCATAGATCTTATAGGATACTCCACTGAAGCTTTCTGCAGTCTTCGTTACCAGCTCAACCTGTGCAACTGCGCTGATACTTGATAATGCCTCTCCTCGAAATCCAAGCGAAGATACACTTAACAGATCTTCAACCGAACGGATCTTGCTTGTCGCATGACGTAAAAATGCAGTCTTTACCTGATCTTTTGGAATTCCGATCCCATTGTCAGTTACCCTGATCAATGTCATTCCGCCGTCTTTGATCTCCACAGTCACTGCATTTGCTTTTGCATCCACTGCATTTTCCACAAGCTCTTTGACAACAGAAGCTGGCCGTTCAATAACTTCTCCTGCTGCAATATTATCGATCGTCTTTTGATCTAGTAATTGTATCTTCGCCATAAAATTACTCCTCGTTCTTTAACTTCTCCTGTAACACATATAAATAATTCAATGCTTCCAGCGGTGTCATGTCAGAAAGGTCTTTTTCTCTTAGTTCTGCCATAAATGGATGTTCCATCGTTGGTTCATCGCTTTCTCTGAAGAAACTTAACTGTTGTGCCTCTCCATATGGCATGATATCCTTCGCTCCTGACGTCAGATCATGTTCTTCTAATTCTCTTGCGATCTCTTTTGCTCGATTGATCACGGCATCTGGGACTCCGGCAAGTTTTGCAACCTGTACTCCATAACTCTTATCTGCACCACCTTTTACGATCTTGCGCAGGAACACAATATCATCTCCCTGTTCTTTGACAGCAATGCAGTAGTTATGTACACTGTCGATCTTACCTTCTAACTCTGTCAGTTCATGATAATGTGTCGCAAACAGAGTTTTTGCACCGAGGAGCTTGGAATTGCTGATATATTCCACAACTGCCCATGCAATAGACAACCCATCAAATGTACTCGTTCCACGTCCGATCTCGTCTAAGATCAACAAACTGTTTTTCGTTGCATTTCTTAAAATATTGGCAACTTCACTCATCTCAACCATAAATGTACTCTGTCCAGAAGCAAGATCATCTGATGCTCCAACCCTTGTAAAGATACGATCTACGATACCGATATTTGCTTTCGCCGCTGGTACAAAGGAACCAATCTGTGCCATTAATACGATCAGGGCAACCTGCCTCATATAAGTTGATTTACCTGCCATGTTTGGTCCCGTGATGATCGCTACACGATTCTTCTTGTTATCAAGATATGTATCATTAGAAATAAACATATCATTTGGAATCACCTGCTCTACAACCGGATGTCTTCCATCCTTGATATCAATCGTCCCTCTGACATTTAACTTCGGACGTACAAAATGATTGCGTTCTGCGACATATGCAAGGGAGGCAAGTGCATCGATCTGCGCGATCACATTCGCTGTTCTTGAGATTCGTTCCATCTCTCCTGCTAATGTTTCACGGATCATAACATAAGTTTCATATTCTAACGCATACAGACGGTCTTCGGAACCCAGGATCGTATCCGCCAGCTGGTTTAATTCTTCGGTTGTGTAACGTTCGGAATTGGCCAGTGTCTGCTTACGGATATAATGATCAGGTACAAGATTTTTGTAGGAATTTGTCACATCTAAATAGTACCCAAATACTTTATTGAACTTGATCTTTAAGTTCTTGATCCCTGTTTTTTCACGTTCCCGTTCCTCAAGTTCCATCAACCATTGCTTTCCTTCTGTTTTAGCACGTTTTAATTTGTCTATATCTTCCTTGAATCCTTCCTTGATGATCCCACCTTCTTTGATCGCAAGCGGTGGTTCTTCAATGATGGAATCTTCCAAAAGATTGTGGATATCTTCCAATGGATCTAAATCTTCTCTTAATCCAGACAATAATGGATCTTTGCATTCTTCAAGAACTGTTTTGATCGCAGGCAGCAATTCCAACGATGTTTTAAATGCGATCATATCTCTTGGATTCGCTGTCTTATAACTTACTTTTGTCATTAAACGTTCCAGATCATAGATCGGATTTAGGTATTCTCTTAATTCTTCTCTTACGATCGTCTGATCAGTAAGTGTTGTGACCGCATCGTATCTCTCTTCGATCTTTTTCTTGTCAACCAACGGCTGCTCCACCATGTTTCTTAGCATTCTGGCACCCATGGCTGTTTTTGTCTTATCTAAGACCCATAAGAGTGACCCTTTTTTTTGTTTATCACGTAATGTCTCACAAAGTTCCAAATTTCTACGGCTGGAACTATCGATGATCATAAATTCACTTGTCTCATAAGCTTCAATATGCATCAGATGATCCAGAGAACTCTTCTGTGTCTCATGAAGATATCCAAGCAATGCACCCGTTGCGATCACTCCCATTGGATGATCCAAAAGTCCAAGACCTTCTAAATTTCCTACTTTGAACTGACGCTTGATCCTTTCCTCTGCCTGTTCTTCATCAAAATGGTATGGCTCAATGCTTGAGATCACGATCGACATCTTGTCTTTTAAGTAATCAAAATCCATGCCACTGATCAAAAATGCATCATTACAAACGATCTCTGCCGGCTCGAACTTGAAGATCTCATCTCTGACTTTCGCTAAACTATCCATTGATGTTGTTCTAAAATCGCCCGTTGTAACATCAACAAATGAAATTCCGTAACTTCCATCATTTGCAAAAATACACATCAGATAGTTATTTTTCTCATCATCAAGACTCTGCTGGGAAATATTCGTTCCTGGCGTTACAATACGCACGATCTCTCGTTTTACGATTCCCTTTGCCTGGCTTGGATCTTCAACCTGCTCACAGATCCCGACTTTATATCCTTTTTCTACTAATTTATTTAAATAGGAATCCACAGCATGATAAGGAACGCCACACATTGGTGCGCGCTCCTCAAGTCCACAGTTCTTCCCTGTTAATGTGATCTCTAATTCTTTGGATGCTGTCAGTGCATCATCAAAGAACATCTCATAGAAATCTCCGAGACGATAAAATAAGATACAATCTTTATTCTCTTCTTTGATCTGCATATACTGCTGCATCATTGGTGTCAGTTTTCCTTTTTTAGCCATGGATCTGCTCTCCCATATAATAGAAACCTTTTTCCTCAACTAATTTAACATCTGCCATTGTACCAATCTGTTCTTTACATCCTTTAAAATGAACTAACAGGTTATTTTCCAATCTTCCTGTTAACATTCCTTCTTCGTGCGTATTCTCTTCTTCGATCAGAACTCTCTCGATATCTCCGACTTTCTTCTTGCAATTCTTTGCAGATGTCTCTTTTAATAAGGCAAGAAGTCTGTCAAAACGATCTTTGATCACATCTTTGTCCACCTGATCTTCCATGCTCGCTGCTGGTGTTCCGGAACGTTTCGAATATACATATGTGTATGCACTGTCAAATCCAACTTCTCTTACAACATCTAATGTCTCCTTGAAATCTTCTTCTGTCTCTCCAGGGAATCCTACGATAATATCTGTTGTAAAAGATACTCCAGGGATTCTCTCCTGAATCTTCTTAGCAAGTGCCACATACTGTTCTTTTGTATAATGACGATTCATCAATTTTAACAGGCGGCTGCTTCCTGACTGCATTGGAAGATGCATATGTTACATACTTTCTTGCTTGTTGCCATCACTTCGATCAGATCATCCGATAAATCCTTTGGATGTGGTGTCATAAAACGGATTCTTTCTAGTCCTTCGACTTTCTCTACTTCTCTTAATAATTCAGCAAATGACATTGGTTCTTCTAATGTCTTTCCATAAGAATTTACATTCTGTCCAAGAAGCATCACTTCTTTGACACCTTCTGATACGACCTGCTTTACTTCTTTGATGATATCTTCCGGCTTACGGCTTCTTTCTCTTCCTCTTACATATGGCACGATACAGTAACTGCAGAAGTTATTGCATCCATACATAATATTAACTCCACATTTGAATGAGAATTTACGGTCACTTGGAAGATCTTCACGATCTGATCTGTATCTTTCCAGATATCAACGATCATTCCCTTGGAGTCTACTCTTGCTTTTAATAATTCTGCTAATTTAAAGATATTGTGTGTTCCAAAGATGATATCTACAATTTATAGCTTGAACGGATCTTCTCGATCACATGCTCTTCCTGCATCATACATCCACATAATCCGATCATCATCTGTGGATTTCTCTCTTTCATCTTCTTAACCTGCCCCAAATGTCCATATAACTTTGTATTGGCATTCTCACGAACTGTACATGTATTAAAGATCAGGAAGTCTGCTTCTTCTGTTTCAACTTCTTCATATCCGATCGTTTCTAAGATTCCTAATAACTTTTCAGAGTCTTTTTCATTCATCTGGCAGCCAAATGTGGTTACATGGCATGTGAGCTTTCTTCCTAATTCTTCAGACCTTTTCTGAACCCATTTTTTCATTTCTTCCATATATTCATACTGTCTTGACGACTCGTTCTTTAACTGTTCCATTCTATTATTTCTCCTACTTTTATAATTCATCTCTATTTTTACAGTATCGTTAATTATAACAAATTTGAATGAGTCATGCAATGTATATGAGAAAAACGAAACAACAGAATAAGGGAGCCAGACCAGATTGTTTAGAGCTTTTAAAATCTATCGGTTGTTTAAATCTTTAATAAAAATCCAATACCATACAACATACACATTTGTGGTGGTTTGAATAGCGTAGATTATTTGAATATTATAAAAAGACGGATAGGTATCTGAAACCGTAGGAGTTTAGTACATCTGCGTGCGAGTCGAGCGAGAGTGCGTTTCAGATACCTATCGTCTTTTTATAATATTCCACCAATAATTTACACTATCAAACTAAAATTTTTCTTGTCACATTGCTTCGTTTAAAGTAAAATATAAGTAATATTTATGTTAAGTTATTGTTAAGAAGGAGAACTGTCGTATGAACTATACTATCATACTTGCTCTGATGGGAGGCCTTGGCCTCTTTCTTTATGGGATGAAACTGATGAGCGATGGACTTGAGAAAGCTGCCGGTGCGAAGCTTCGCCGGATTCTTGAAATATTTACTACAAACCGTTTAACGGGTATGTTAGTCGGAATCTTTTTTACCGCTGTTATTCAGTCCTCTAGTGCTGCTACTGTTATGGTAGTCAGCTTTGTAAATGCAGGGCTTATGAACCTGTCTCAGGCTGCTGGAGTTATCCTTGGTGCTAACATTGGTACTACTGTTACTTCCCAGCTTGTTTCTTTTAACCTTTCTGAGATTGCCCTGTCTTTTTAATGGCGGGTGTTATTATGGTATTATTTATAAATAATCCTACCGTTCAGAAAGTGGGAGAAGTTATTCTTGGATTTGGTGTTTTATTTATGGGATTAACTTCCATGTCAAGTGCTATGTCTGTGTTAAGGGATTCACCTTTGATCACATCTTACCTTCAGACACTGGATAACCATTTCCTTGGTGTTTTATTTGGATTTATCATGACTGCGATCTTACAGAGTTCTTCTGTTACTGTAAGTATCGTTCTTTTGATGGCATCTCAGGGATTATTACATCTTCCAATCTGCTTCTTTATTATTCTTGGATGTAATATGGGATCTTGTGTGTCCGCATTGCTTGCCAGCTTAAGTGGTAACAAAGGTGCAAAACGTGCTGCGATGATCCATTTCTTATTTAATGTATTTGGAAGTATCATCATCTTTACAGGACTTAGCTTTGCACTTACTCCTATCACAAACTTTTTCTTAAGTATTTCCGGTGGAAATCTTGGACGAAGTGTTGCAAATGCTCATACAACATTTAAGATCATTGAAGTATTATTTATGTTCCCATGTACACCTTTAGTTGTTGCATTAACAGAGAAGATCATCCGTGGAAAAGATGAAAAAGTTCACCATAATGAACTGCAGTATATTACAGAGATTTCCTTAAAATCTCCTGCAACAATGATCCCTCAGGCGAAGAATGAGTTAAGACGTATGGCTAATATGGCACAGGAGAATTTAGACCATGCCATCCACGGATTTCTAAATCAATCCGATGAATTTGTTGATAAAATCTATCATCGCGAGGAAGATATCAATAATGTCAGTCATGCGATCACTGATTATCTGGTAAAGTCCAACCAGCTATCACTGCCTTTAGCCGATCAGAAGATCTTGGGTTCCATGTTTTATGTTGTTAATGATATCGAACGTATCGGTGATCACGCAGAAAATTTTGCTGATTTTACAAAAACAGAGATCAAACATAACACTGGACTTAACTGGAGATGCAAAAGAAGAAATCAAAAAGATTGTACACTGCTGTTTCCAAATCATGTTAAAACTTTCCCTGGAGTGTTTCATGGAACAAGAT
>ENA-OQEX01000933-OQEX01000933.1-human-gut-metagenome-genome-assembly--contig:-NODE-933-length-12628-cov-3.256859_pt1 | contig 12628 bp, 12 predicted proteins | sample MGYA00242802_ERZ504649 | MGnify/ENA primary metagenome ERZ504649 (study PRJEB26092, sample SAMD00036194) | human gut metagenome | host: Homo sapiens | study: EMG produced TPA metagenomics assembly of... | reverse complement strand
GCCAATATCTGAGCGGCGACGATGCGGGCTGGAGGCCTGATGAAAAAATACGGCGACCCCCTGACCCTGTATATCGACGGCTATCTGCACGACGTTCACGAGTCCGAAGAGCTGATGCTGGACGTTTTCGCCTATCTGTTCACGAAAAAGCCCCGCATCCGGGATGGCGGCCTCAAGGCGTATCTGTATAAGGCGGTGCGGCACATGGCACTGCGCCATAAGAGCAGGCGGAAGCCCCTGTTCAGCCTCGATGCACTGACCGACGAGCCGGAGGGACGGCTGCTGGCGGAGGAGGTTATACAGACTGAGGAGCGAAACCGCGTCCTGCACTTCTGCATGGGCGAAATGAACCGGACTACCGTGAGGTTCTATATCTGACGTATTTCGAGGATATGAGCTACGCACAGGCGGCGGAAGTCACGGGAAAAACGGTGAAGCAGATCACCAACATGGTGTATCGCGGAAAGGAAAGCCTGCGAAGGCTGCTGGAACGGGAGGGGATCACAAATGCGGAGTCATGAGGAACGGGTCACGGAGACCAAGCGGCGCATCGCTAAAATTGAACAGGAGAAACGGCTGCGGCACAATATGGTCACCATGGCTTCCGCTGTGGCTGCGTGCCTTGTGCTGCTCATTGGTGCGTCTTTCGCCATGCCCGGCATTGCCGCGAAAATCCAGACCGGGGATTATGCGGGCTTTGAAACTGCGGCGAGCATCTTTCACGGCGGTGCGGCTTTGGGATACATTGTTATCGGGCTGCTGGCCTTTCTTCTTGGCGTGTGCGTGACCGTTCTGTGCTTCCGGCTGCGGCAGATGAGCCGTGAGGACGGGCAGGACAAGGAAAGCGAGGATGCACATGGAGCTGATTGAGAACCTGCTACAACTGCTGGTCACGTTCGTGGGCGTGCTGCTTTCGGGTATCTCCTACCGGAAAAGCCGCAGGCAGGCGTATTTTCTGCTGCTGTGCTTCTATGGCTGCTTTGCCCTCGGTGTGCTCTACTGGACACTGTACCTGCTGCTGTTCGATACCACGCCGCGGGTCTTTTATGTGTCGGAGTTCGGCTGGGTGGCCAGCGTAATTTTCCTGCACATTTTGCAGGCCACGCTCTCCACTCCGGAGGAACGCACCTTCCGTTGCCGCAGGGCGTGGCTTGCACCTGCGTTCGGCGTGCCGCTGCTGGCGTTCTACTGTACCTACGGGGACATTCTCTCCAACCTGATCTGGTGCGGCATGATGATTGAGCTATCCTACTGTGCCATACGGGGGCTTTCTTATGCAGACACCCAGACGGGTGCGGTGCGGAATATGCGGTGGTTTCACATCGGCATGCTGTGTTTTGTGTACGCAGAATACCTGCTGTGGACGGCGGGCTGCTTTTGGCCGGATACCTCACCGGCCAGCCCAACCTTCTGGTGCGATCTGCTGCTGACGTTTGCGATTCTGGGGCTGTTGCCCGCCACGAGAAGGGCGGTGGAAGCATGACCTATATTGAAAACATCTTCCTCTGCATGGTATCTCCCCTGCTGGTGGCCGCCCTGTGCATGGGCAGACGGCAGCTCCGCTTCTTCCTGTTCTGCATTGCCGGGATGGGGGTGTGTCTGCTCTCGGCCTATATCAACACCTTCCTCGCGGCGGTGTGTCAGGCGGATGCCCTTGCCGCCACGGCGGAGATCGCACCGGTGGTGGAGGAAATGATGAAGCTGCTGCCGCTGGTGTTCTATCTTCTGGTATTCGAGCCGGAGGGGGATAAAATCAAGACTGCCGCAATAACAGTTGCCCTTGCCTTCGCCACCTTTGAAAACGTCTGCTATCTCATTCAGAACGGCGCGGACCGCTTCTCCTTCATCTTCTTCCGGGGCTTCGGCACGGGAGCCATGCACGTGCTGTGCGGCCTGATCGTGGGCGGTGGCCTTGCATACACGTGGCAGCGGACGTGGCTGAAGATTGCGGGCACCTGCGGGCTGCTGGGCGCGGCCATCACACTCCACGCCATCTATAATCTGCTCATCGCCTACGGCGGCGCAGCGCAGTATGTGGCCTATGCCTTCCGGTGCTGCTGGTGGCAGCGGGAAAGCTGTCCGCTTTTCGCCTCGGGCAGAGGAAATAACCGAATAATCACTCCCTGAGAGCTGCTTTTTGGCGGCTCTCAAATTTTTTTGAAAAATTTTGCGTTTTGGGTGAGAGTTTTTTCGATTTTTTGTACCTATATAAGTGAAAGGGTTTTTATCACAGTTCCAGACAAACCGGAAAGGGGGTTCAAACGAAATGTACGATACCGCAAGGCGGGTCGCACTCGTCAAGCAGCGGGTGCGGGAAAACACCCGTCGGAGGCAGCGGCGCGAGGCAATAAGCCTCTCCGCTTTCTGCCTGATGTTATTCACGGCACTTGCCGGGGCGGCGGACGCACTTATAGTGCGGGGACAGACCGCCGCGTGGGGCGTGTTCGGCGCGATGCTGCTGCGGGAGGACGCGGGCGGCTATGTGCTGGTGGCCGTTGTCTCCTTTGCCGCGGCAGCGGCGATCACCGCGCTGTGCTTCCGGCTTAGAATCAGGGAAAACCAGAAAAAAGACGGGACGGACAAACCCGACCCGCAAGAACAGGAGGAGAAAAGCCAATGAAGAAACGAATACTTAGCATCCTGCTTCTATGCTGCATGGTGCTGACGCTGCTGCCGACAGCGCCTTCGCGGCGGGTGAAATCGACGAGCAGTTCACCCTTGCCCCCGGCGGCACCTATTACTTTGACCTCTCGGCAATGGGCATCCCCGGCACGGTGAACGATGCTCTGCCGGACAAAACAATGCGCTATGTCCCCTTTACCTATGCTGGGACAGTGGACTCCTACAAGCTCACGTCGGAGATGGCAACCACAGAGGAGTATGCACAGCAGAGCAAATATGCCCACAGCCTATTCATTGCGGATTTTGCCGTAACGCATGAGGTAAGCTGGGATAACCTGAATGCCAAAGGGCTGATTTTCGGCAAGAACTACACCGCCGGCGGTGTGAGCTATACGCTGCGTGCGCCGTCCGTGGGAAGCGATAGTGCAGGCTCGGGCGATTCCCAACACGGCACGCCCCAAAGCAACGAATGGGACAGAATACTGGATAAGAACGACGGATATATCAAAAACTGGAGCAGGATGCATTCGTGGGGGCAGGATATTTCGCGCTCTTCGTGGACGAGCCGTGCGGTTCGCGGGTACAGTTCGGCCCGCTTCTGGGGCTACAACCGTGCTACGCGCTCCAGTCCGTACGTCGGTTTCCGCCCCGTCCTTGAAATCCTGAACCCCGGCACACTGGGCTCTGACGGACTGAAGGCCGTTACCCTTGACCTTGGCGGCGGCAAGCTGGGCGGCAGCTCTGAGGATATTCAAATCATTGTGAAAAAGGGCAGCGAATTTACCGCGCCTGCGTCCGACGGTCTGACCCGCCCGGAGGGAAATACCGACAGTTATTTTCAGTGGCTTGGCAGCGATGGGAAACTGTACGCGCCCGGCGATAGCGTTCCGGCGGATGTAATCAAGCTGACGGCACAGTTTGATGAGCAGTTTACCCTCACTCCCGGCGGCGTCTATTACTTTGACCTCTCCGGCGTGAGCATTCCCGGCACGGCAAACGGCTCTCTGCCGGACAAAACAATGCATTATGTCCCCTTTACCTATGCCGGGACAGTGGACGCTACAAGCTCACATCAGAGATGGCCACCACCGAGGAGTATGCACAGCAGAACGAATATGCCCATAGCCTGTTCGTGGCGGACTATGCCGTAACGCATGCGGTAAGCTGGGATGACCTGAACGCCACAGGCTGATTTTGGCAAAGGCTACGCCACCGGCAGCGTGGACTATACGCTGCGTGCGCCGTCCGGGGGAAGTGGTGGTACAGGCTCGGGTGCTTTAGAACGCGGCACGCCCCAAAGCAACGAATGGGACAGGATACTGGACAAGGACGACGGATATATCAAAAACTGGAGAGATATAGGTTCCTGGGGACAAGATACTTTACCCAATACGCTATCGAACCGTGTGATTCGCGGCCGGTACGATTTGCCCCGCAAATATGCCGGCGCCAATACTACGCTCTCCTTCAAGTTCCTCGGTTTCCGCCCCGTCCTTGAAGTCCTGAACCCCGACACGCTGGACCTGACGGCTGAAAGCCGTTACCTTGACCTTGGCGGCGGAAAATTGGGAGGAAGCTCGGATACTATCCAGATCATTGTGAAAACCGGCGAGAGCTTTACCGCGCCTGCGTCCGAAGGTCTGACCCGCCCCGACGGAAATACCGGCAGCTACTTCGAGTGGCTTGGCAGCGATGGCGAGCTCTACGCTCCGGACGATAATGTTCCGGCGAACGTAACCAAGCTGACGGCGCAGTTTGTTCCCCCAGAGCAGTTCAACCTCGCTCCCGACGGCACCTATTACTTTGACCTCTCCGGCGTGAGCATTCCCGGCACGGCAAACGGCTCTCTGCCGGACAAAACAATGCATTATGTCCCTTTACCTACGCCGGGACAGTGGACGCCTACAAGCTCACATCGGAGATGGCAACCACCGAGGAGTATGCACAGGAGAACAACTATGACCACAGCCTGTTTATTGCGGACTACAATGTAACGCATACGGTAAGCTGGGATGATCTGAATACCGCAGGTCTGATTTTCGACAAGGACTATGCCGCCGGCGGCGTGGACTATACGCTGCGTGCGCCGTCCGAGGGAAGTGATTATACAGCTCAGGTGATTCAGAACGCGGCACGCCCCAAAGCAACGAATGGGACAGGCTGCTGGACAAGGACGGCGGATATATCAAAAACTGGAACGGGATTTTTCGTGTGGACAAGATTCTGTGATCAGATTGTCGTGGCGCCGTACGGTTCGCGGGCACTATTCGAGCCGCTTCTGTGGCCACCGCGACGCTGCGGGCCAAAACCCGCAGGTCGGTTTCCGCCCCGTCCTTGAGGTTTTGAACCATGGCACGATAGGTCCTGACGGACTGAAGGACGTTACCCTTGACCTTGGCGGCGGCAAGCTGGGCGATAAAAGCAGCATTCGGATCATCGTGAAAAACGGCAGCGCATTTACCGCGCCTGCGTCCGACGGTCTGACCCGCCCGGAGGGAGAACCAGGCAATTACTTTATGTGGCTTGGCAGCGACGGCAAGCTCTACGCGCCCGGTGCAAGCGTTCCGGCGGATGTAACCACGCTCACGGCGCGGTTTGTGCCAGACACCTACACCGTCATCGTGACCACGGACAGTCTGCCGGACGGCAAGACAGGCAAGGCTTACAGCCATACCCTGACCGCCATCGGCGCAGCGCCCATCACATGGAGCATTGATAGCGGCGCTCTGCCTGCCGGTTTGAACCTGAACAGGGAAACCGGCGAGATCAGCGGCATACCCACTGCGGCGGGAACCGCCACCTTCACCGTCAAGGCAGAAAACAGCGAGGGCAGCGACACAAGGGCGCTGAGCATTATCATTAGTAACCCGGTCGAGCAAACCCCCGTGCGCTATCTGGACGCGGACGGCAAGGAGCGCTTCTGCACCGAATACACGGTGCTGGAAAGCGTTATTATCGAGGATTTTTTCGATAGCGACAACAAGTGGTACGATATGCCCGCAGGCTGGTATGTTGTGGAGGGCGACGTGACCATCACGCCCCGCTTGGACACCCACGGCGCGGTCAATCTGATTTTGAAGGACGACTGCCACCTCACGGTACCGTGGGGCATCAACGTGAAGGAGGGCGACACCTTCACCATATACGCCCAGAGCACCGCTGAGGCATCCATGGGCAAGCTGACGGCGTGCCTCCCGGAGCTGTCTGATCATGAAAAGAGTGTGTGGCCTGTGGCTGGACTGTCCGGCATCGGCGCCGGTGTGCGCGTGTGGGCTGCCAACGACAACTACTATGAAAACGAGGGTACGATCATCATCAACGGCGGCAATATCCACGCCAAAGGACAGCAGGGCTCCTCCGCCATCGGCGGATCGGATTATGATCGCAACGTTTCCTCCGACGGAGATACGCCTGGCAATCTCAGGCAAGGCGGCAGCATCACCATCAACGGCGGCATCGTCTGTACCGAGCTCAGGACGAGCGGCGGCGCTCACACTGCAGACAGCTTTGGGATCGGCACATGCGGCGGTAATGGCGGCAGCGTCACCATCAACGGCGGCACGATCATCGCCGAGGCCTCCAGCAGCGCGATCAGTAGCGGCCGGGGCGCAGCATCACCATCAACGGCGGCAATGTGACCGCTCACGGCGGTATCAATCGCTATGAAAACCAGCCGCTATACGCGATTCCCGGAAACGGGATCGGCCCGCTTGAGGGCGGCAGCATCACCATCAACCGCGGTACTGTCAAGGCATCTTCCGAGGGAGATGGCTTTGGCATCGGCGGAGCCGGAGTTTACCACACGGCGGAAATGCACATTACCATCAACGGCGGAAATATAGAAACCACGGCAAATCGCAATAACGCCGCCATTGGCGACAAAAGCAAACAAAAGAGCAGCGTCACCATCACCGACGGCGTCATCCATGCGGTCGGAAAAGGCAGCGCGGCAGGCATCGGCAGCACCGGCGACATCCGCATCACCGGCGGTGAGATCTCCGCTTTCGCCGAGGGCGGCGGCGCAGCATCGGCAGCATTGGGGGAGTGGATTGCAAAAGCATCACCATCAACGGCAATGCGATCAAATCCATTTCCAGTAAGGACGGTGCCTGCATCGGCGCTGCCACCGGCGGAAGCGTCGGAAGCATCACCATTTCGGACGCAGAGCTTCCGCTTCTCAGCAGCAATAAAATTCTGATCGGCTGGGACGCAGACTCGCCGGGCGGGAAGCTCACCATCCGAAACTGCCACGTTGCATCCACGGACGAACTCACCACTCGTACCGACGGGATCCGCGTGGGCAGCAACAGCGAGCTCGTCATTGAAGAAAGCGAGATCAGGCTGCCGCATTTTAGAAGCATTCGCGTCGGCGGCAATGGGAGCATCGCCGTTCGGGATTCCGCTCTGCACACCTACGGCATTTTTATGGACGAAAACGCGAAATCACCGAATGACGCAAAGACACTGAAAAGGCTGGAGATCACGGACAGCACCGTGTTGACGGGCGATATCATCGGCGCTCGTGGAGAATATTCTTCCGTTGAAGAGATCGTGATCCGCGGCAGCATCATCCGCCTGAACGACGAGTACACCTATAATCGCTGCACGATTGGCGGCGGCGAAAAGGCTTCCTTTGGCAGCATCGACATTCAGGACAGCCAAATCGATAGTAGGTCTTCAGTCAACGCGGTTATCGGCAACGGTACACAATCCCAATCCTATGGTGAGAGCCGTATCCGCATTGCGAACAGCCAGGTGTCCGTTCGCAATGAATTGTTCGGCCCCGCCATCGGCGCGGCGTATGGTTCAAGTGGAGGCCAGATAAATATTCTTATTGAAAACAGCACCGTGACCGCAAAGGGCGGCAATTTGAGGTCTGGTACCGACTATATTCCCGGCATCGGGAAAAACTCGTCTGGCAGAGCTTCAGAGATTGGAAAGATTCAAATTCTGAACAGCACGGTGGAATCCTTCCGGCTTGAGGAAAAGGACGGCACAAACTATGTCTATGACAAGCTGCACACAAAGGAGCTGCCCGGTATTCCGGCGGAAAACATCACCATCTGCGGCAGCACCGTCAACGGAAAGACCATTGACCATAGCCCTGACGAGTACGGCAAATGCGCGCTCTGCGACAAGTATGATCTTGGATACTGCTATGAGCATGGGCTTTTGACGCTCGAGGGGCTGACGGACTGCGCCCATGACGGCAGCGAAAAGAAGCTGACGGGGCTTTCCCATCAGACGGGCGAGAACAAAACGAAGCAGCTTACGGAGAACACGGACTACACCGCCATCTATTCCAACAACGTCCATCCCTACACCCTCACACCGGGCGACGAGGGCTTTGACAGCAAAAAGGCTCCCAAGGTGACGCTGTACGGCACGGGAAACTACTGCGGCAAGGCAGAGCATTACTTCACCATCAGCGAAAATGCTGCCGCCGCCCCCACCATCACCACGGACACCCTGCCGGGCGGCAAGGTGGGCGAGGCGTACAGCCAGACCCTGAGCGCCACCGGCACTACGCCCATCACATGGGGCATTGACAGTGGCAATCTCCCTGCCGGCCTGACGCTGGACGAAGCCACCGGCGAGATCAGCGGCACGCCTACCGCAGCGGGAACCGCCAGCTTCACCGTTAAGGCGGAAAACAGTGCGGGCAGCGATACGAAGGAGCTGTCTATTGCGATAGCCAAGGCCGCGCCTGCCGAGCATACCGTCAGATTCAATGCCAACGGTGGCGGCGGCACAATGGCAGATGTCACCGGCGTTTCCGGCAGCTACACCCTGCCTTCCTGCGGTTTTACTGAACCGGAAGGCAAGCAATTCAAGGGCTGGTCAACCAGTGCCGACGGTTCGGTTATTTCCGGCACGACCTATGAAGTAAGCTCGGATACTACCTTCTATGCAATCTGGGAGAGTAAAGAGTATTCCATCATCGTAACGGACGGCAAAGCGACAATCGGTGCAGGAAGCGAAATCAGTAAAGCGGCGCAAGGCACAACCATTACTCTGACCGCAAATGCGGCTCCTGACGGTAAGGTGTTTGATAAGTGGGTAGTAGAAAGCGGCAACACTACTCTTGAAGATGCGAACAGTGAAACCACTACTTTCATAATGCCTGACAGTGAAGTCAGCGTGAAAGCGACCTACACAATTCCCCATACTCATACCTACGATCAGGAAATTCAGAAGCCGGAAACCCTCAAGTCGGCTGCCGACTGCACCAACGATGCAGTATATTTCAAGAGCTGCTCCTGCGGAGAGATCAGCACAACAGAAACCTTTACGGCAGCAGGTACACAGCTCGGGCACGCATGGGCAAGCGATTGGGGCAAGGACACAGACAATCATTGGAAAGAATGCTCTCGCTGCCACGAAAAGAAGGACGAGGCGGCTCACGATTACGGCAGCGATAATATCTGCGACACCTGCGGATATGACAAGACCGTACCGCATACGCACAATCTGACCCTCGTTCCCGCAAAGGCTCCTACTTGCACGGAGAAAGGCAACACAGCATATTACACCTGCGACGGCTGTGACAAGTGGTTTGAGGATGCAACCGGTGCATCCGAAATTACCGACAAGACAAGCGTAATCCTTGCGGCAACAGGTCATAGCGTTTCCGACTGGAAGTCCGATCATACCGATCACTGGAAAGAGTGCACCGTTGTCGGCTGCGGCGTGATCATCGAGGACAGCAAGGCGGCACATACCGCCGGTGAATGGATCATCGACACCCCGGCAACAGCTACCACAAGCGGCTCAAAGCATAAGGAATGCACCGTCTGCGGTTATATGATGGCAACCGAAACCATCCCGGCAACCGGCGGCGGTGAGCATACTCACAGCTACGGCTCCGACTGGAAGTACGATGCCGACAACCACTGGCATGAGTGCTCCTGCGGAGATAAGGCCGATAAGGCGGCACACGACTTCAAGTGGGTTGTTGATAAGGAAGCGACCGCAACGCAAAAGGGTTCCAAGCATGAGGAGTGCAAGGTTTGCGGCTACAAGAAGGCGGCAGTTGAGATTCCGGCTACCGGCTCCACAACAAAACCGACCGATCCTACGCAAACCAACCCGAACACCGGTGCAGAAAGCCCGAAAACCGGTGACAACAGCAATATGATCCTCTGGATCGCACTGCTGTTTATCAGCAGCGGTGCAGTGATCGGCATCACCGTTTACAGCAAAAGAAGAAAGAAAACGCTGAATAAATCAGCTGCGAACCTTTGAGCAAAGGGCGGTGACGGACATTGCCGTCATCGCCCTTTCGCTTGGACTGGAGAAGAACCACATGATGCAGGATTATCAATCGAACCGCCCCGTCAGGCAGCAACCGCCGGGACGATTCACGAACGAGTCAGATCGAACGGGAGAGAGAATCAGAAAAAGGAAGAAAAAACAGACGCAGCGCCGTATGGTGCTTTGCGGTGCGATCGCCGCACTGGCGGTAATCATCGTTGGCATTATACTGCTGGCAAAAGGCTGCTCCGGCGGCACGGACGCACTTGCAGGCACATGGGAGTTCGACGGAACGACCACCTATTCCTTTGACGGCAGCGGAAGCGGCACAATGGAGCTGCCCTCCATATCCTACGATTTCACCTATACCATCGACGGCAACAAGCTCATGATCGATTACGCCAACGAGTCGGTGCGGGATTCCGAATATGAATTTACCGTTGACGGAAATACCTTACCTTGGTCGGTGACGAGGCACGGTCGGCGGGACATACGAGCTGAAAAGAAGCTCAAAGAAATAAGGGCTTATCAGCATAATATAGATCAAAGAGATTATCTTTTGCAGATGTTCCCTTTTTCCAAACCTGAAATTCTACTCCGGCAAGTGCTTCCTGTGAATCTGCAGCTACTTTTTTAATTTTCACTTCATTTGGAGTATTGGTAGCGGTTCCATCGGAGCCGGTTGTCAGTGTCGTTACGACCTCAGCTTTTGCGGCCTGCAGCGTGCCATCCGGGGTGGTGATATTTTCTGCAGCAATTACATTAAATACTGCTCCGGCAAGTGCTTCCTCGGATTCCTTGTCGGTTTTTTTCAGATGGATTTTTCCCATGGCCGGAACATCTTCACATGCCACAACCAGCGGATTCTCCCAGTCCCGTTCTGCAATGACTTTAAACTGGATATCCTCCGTATTTAACAGATATCCTTCCGGGGCTTTTACTTCCCGTAAATAGTACGTTCCGTATTCCAGCTTCTGTGGCAGATAGAAGGAGCCGGTCTCATCTGTCCCCCAGGTATCCATCTTTTTATCCAGTGTGTCGTAAAACCCCTTGCTTTAGCTATGGGATATAAGATACTTCCATCGAATTTACGCAAGTAATTGAAGATGGAACAAAATATCCTTGTATTAGATTTAAAAATGGCATATAATACATATATGAATATTACATATAAATCCAATAACAATGTAGTCTATTCTTGTAAATACCATGTTGTTTGGTGTCCTAATGGAAATGGAAATCATGCCGGACCATGTACACATACTCATGGAAGTAGACCCTCAGTTTGGTATTCACAAAGCAGTTAAATCATTAAAAGGATATACTTCCAAAGTTTTGAGAAGTGAATATCCGTCATTGAAAACAAAAATGCCATCACTGTGGACAAACAGCTATTTTGTATCAACTGTTGGTGGTGCTCCGCTTGATGTAATCAAGCAATATATCGAAAATCAGAAAACATCGCAAAGACAAAAGGATAAATTAGGATAATGCAAAAAGGTGTTAAATTTAGAATTGATCCGAATAAGGAACAGCAAACTATCATCAATCAGACTTTAGGGTGTTGCAGACTAATCTATAACAAAGCTCTTGCCATGCGTAATGAAGCGTATCAGAATGGCAATAAAATTGGCTATTCACAGACTTCTGCAATGCTGACAGACTTAAAGAAAAGTGATGATTTTGCATTTCTTAAAGCGGTAGATTCTATTGCTTTACAACAGTCCTTGCGTGACCTTGACAGAGGTTTTGTAAACTTCTTTCAGAAACGTGCATTCCATCCGACATTTAAAAGTAAACATAATCACCACCAGTCCTACAGAACAATCAATCAGGGCGATAACATCCGCATTGTGGGAAAATATATAAAACTTCCCAAGTTAGGATTTGTGAAAATCCGTCAAACTATGGGAGTGGAGAAAATCAATAACGTAACCATTGAGCGTACACCGACGAATAAATATTTTGCTGTTCTGAATGTGAAATTTGAACCACAGCCAATGAGTAATAAAGGTGGTAAGATTGGCATTGATGTGGGGATTAAAGAGTTCTATTCCGACAGTAACGGAAATGTAGTATACAACCCTAAATACCTTGAAAAATCAATGCGTAAGCTCATACGTGAACAACGGAAATTGTCACGCAAAGAAAAAGGATCAACCAATCGCAATAAACAGCGTGTTAAGGTTGCCTTAGTACATGAAAAGATTACGAATCAGAGAAACGATTTTTTACAAAAACAATCCACTATGCTGATTCGAGAAAACCAAACGATCTGCATAGAGGATTTAAAAGTAAAAATATGATGCATAATCACAAATTAGCACAGCATATAGGTTCTGCATCGTGGTCTAAGTTTTTTGATATGTTGTCCTATAAATCTATTTGGTATGGGAATGACATTGTAAAAGTGCCTACAATGTACCCAAGCAGCCAAACATGTTCCTGTTGTGGATTTAAAAATCCACTTGTAAAGAATCTTGCAATCCGTAAATGGGAGTGTCCGGAGTGCCATACAAAGCATGATAGGGATACCAACGCAAGTATCAACATACTGGATAAAGGACTGCAAATGCAGTCAGCATAGTAAACATAAAACAATAGAACCTATGAACTGCACCGTAGGGCATACGGGAACAGTATAATCTAGCTTGTGGACACTGTGTAAGACATTGAGATACCGAATGGTATCAGCCAATGCAGTAGTGGTTGAAGCAAGAATCCCCCTGCTTTAGCTGTGGGGAGTGTCAAG
>ENA-OQEX01000932-OQEX01000932.1-human-gut-metagenome-genome-assembly--contig:-NODE-932-length-12648-cov-2.320741_pt1 | contig 12648 bp, 24 predicted proteins | sample MGYA00242802_ERZ504649 | MGnify/ENA primary metagenome ERZ504649 (study PRJEB26092, sample SAMD00036194) | human gut metagenome | host: Homo sapiens | study: EMG produced TPA metagenomics assembly of... | reverse complement strand
AAGCAGCTGCAGGAGGCAGGACAGATCGTTGATCCGATTGGATGTACGGATTATCTTTGAGCAACACGAGCGCGCCGAATTGTGCTGCAGGTATGGAGATCAGCGCATCACCGGCGATCCATCAGCGTGGTGGACAGCGCAAAAAACTGATTGCCCATGACGACGAGGCGTATCTCCTCCACTATTACCTGCAGCGCGGTATCCTGCCGGATTACATTTTGTCCCTTGACACATTGTCAAGGGCATTTTTGGCGGCATCGATGGCGACTGCTCAGGAGGAGCGGCGGCAATTTTGGGGCTTAGGGGGTGACGGCTGATGCATGTTATGTCCGGCGTGATCTCCCTTAAGGATAACGCGACCGCCACTCTCAGGGCGGTGCGCAAAGAACAGTCGGCCTTTAAGCGCGAGGTCGACAACACCAAAAAGAGCCTCACCAAAACATGGGACAAAAAGTATAAGGCGCGGCTGGACGCGACGGCGGCGTCCAAAAAGGCCAAGCAATTATCCAAGCAGTACGCGCCGCTGCGCAAAAAGATCGCCACCGCCGTGGCGGTCAAGGACATCGCCACCTCCAAGATCAAGGCGGTCGGCAGCCGCCTTAAATCCATCGGCAAGACGGTCACCTCGCCGGTCGTCAAGCTCAAGGACAAGGCATCGTCCGCACTTAAGTCGCTCAGTGGCAAGCTCAAATCCATCGGCAAGGCCGTAGCGATCCCCATTGCCGCCGGGGGCGCTGCGGCTGTGGCCGGAGTTGGGGCGACGGTCAAGAGCGGCATGGAGCTCGAGCAGCAGCAGGTCTCAATGGAGCATTTTGTCGGCGCGACCAATAAGGGTATGAGCCAGGATCAGTCAAGGCCACGACCGACAAGTACATCGCGGCCCTGCGCGACAACGCCAATACGACCCCGTTTGAGACCGGCGAGGTCATCCAAGCGGCAGCCGTGCCATTGCCATCGCCAACGGCAATACCAAGGAGGCCATGAGCCTCGTCACTCTCGCCGAGGATATGGCGGCGGCGTCCGGCGGCACCAAGTCCGTCAGCGACGCCATCGAGGCCCTCGCCGACGCAAAGCTCGGTGAGATGGAGCGGCTCAAGGAGTTTGGTTTAAGGTCTCCAAAGAACAATTTGATTCAAAGGGTTTCGGCGGCGTGGCCGCGACCTGCAAAATTTTTACGGTGGGGCCGCAAATAAGCTGGCAACCACGGCGCGGGCCTCCTCTCCACCATCAAGGGCAAGCTCAAAAGCTTTGTCGCGGACACGGGCCTCAAGATGGTCGATAAGCTCAAGCCCGCGTTTGAGGGCGTAATCACGATCATCGACAAGTGCGGCCCCGCCATCGAGGTGATCGGCGGCGTGATAGCGACAAGCTCGGCAGGGGCATCCAGTGGCTGTCCTCCGCGCTGCCTGGGCTTACCTCCAAGCTCGGCGGGCTCTCGTCCATCGGCGCGGGCCTGTCCGGCATGATGGCCCCGCTCAAGACCTTTGGGGGGTCGGTCATGTCAACGCTTGGCACGGTTGCCTCCAGCGTCATGCCCGCCGTCTCCAGCATCATCGGTACGGTGCAGCAGGTGCTGCCGTCCGTGCTGCCGGTGCTGTCCTCCGTCATCAGCACGGTCGGCACAGTGGTCGGGCAGACAGCCCCCATCATTGCCAGCGCGATCTCGGCCTTTGGGACGGTGATCACCACCATCGCCCCAGTCGTCAAGACCATCTTTGACGGGATTGGGTCCAAGGTCAGCACTGTTATCGGTATCATCAGCGACAATATGGGCTGGATTACCGACGTCATTAGCACGGCGGCACCGGTTATCAAGGACATCCTCTCGACGGCCTGGTCGGTGATCTCTCCGATCATGGACGCCTGCATCAATGTGTTTAGGGTGCTTTTGGGGTCGTCAAAAAGGTGTTTCCCACGATCCAAAAAGTCATCGAAAAGGTCTGGACGGTCATCAAGCCCATCGTCTCCGGGATCGGCACGGTCATCGGCGGCATCTCCAGCGGCATCGGCTGGATCGCCGACAAGCTCGGCGTCGGATCGGGCGACGGTAAGGCGGGCAACAACGCCACCGGCACGCAAAGCTGGCGCGGCGGTATGACGTGGGTCGGCGAGCACGGGCCGGAGCTCATGGCGCTGCCCAAGGGCACGCGGATCACGTCCAACCAGCAGTCCAAGCGACAAGTGCGTAAACAGGAGATGATAGCCCCAAGCCGCAGGGCGGCAAGGGCGGCGTCGTCCTCAACATCCATATCCCCAAGCTCGCGGATCAGATCATTGTACGCGAGGAGGCGGACATTGACCGCATCGGCGAGGCGGTTACCAAGCAGGTTATCCTCGCCGTGAGCAACAGCGCATAAGCATAAGGAGGTAAGGTCATATGCCAATTAAGAGCAGGACAATCGAGCTTAGTATAGATAACCGCAAGGAGCGGCTGGTGCTGCCGGTCAACCCGCAGGAGATCGCTATCGATACGGCGAGCCTCAACCAGCACGTGCAGCTGCTCACGGTCGGAGAGGCCAACCTCTTAGGCCCGCGCGGCCTTGCCTCCACCTCCCTCTCCGGCTTTTTCCCGGCGCAGGGGTCGCCGTTTTATCGGTTTGCCGACCGGAGCCCGCAGTCATACGTCAGCACCTCAAGCGCTGGCGGGACGCCTGCAAGCCTGTGCGGCTGATTATATCGGACATGGGTGTCAATCTTGCAATGGCCATCGAGAGCCTGCAATTTACCTACCGCGAGGGCAGCCGGGATATCTCGTATTCCATTCAGCTGGCGGAGTACCGCCAGCTGAATGTGCCGACCGTCAAGGTGGCAGTCAAGACCAAGCGGCCCGCCGTTAAGGTGGTATCCCGCACCTATACGGTGCGCACCGGCGACTGTCTGTGGACGATCGCCAAGCGGTACTATGGCAATGGGGCCAAGTGGCAGCGTATCTATAACTCCAACCGGGCTAAGATACGCAATCCTAACCTGATCTACACCGGGCAGAGGCTGGTGATCCCCGCATGACGGTCAAGCTGGTCGCGGGCAAGTACGATATCAGCACGCTCGCCGACAAGATCACATGGAGCGGCGATACTAAGCAGGTCGCCGGCAGCTTACCTTTCCCTGCCGCGCATGGAGAGCGATAAGCTGCTGCCCAAGGTGTCCATCAGCGAGGGCGATCCGGTCACCCTGCAGGTGGACGGTAAGCAGCTCTATTATGGGATTATCATGGACGTCGAGAGTAACGTCTCCTCCCATACGGTCAGCTATACGGCGCTTGACCTGCTCTGGTATGTCAACCAATCGGACATCAATCACGTCTACAGCGACACGCCCGAGCGCATCACCGCCAACATCTGCGCGGAGCTCGGCGTGCCGCTCGGCAGCGCCGCCAAGACCGGCATATCTGTATATATGCCGTGCCTCGGAAAAAAGGCGTATGAGCCATCATGCAGCGTATACCGCCGCCTCCCGGCGCAACGGCAACAAGTACATCCCCCTGATGCAGCGGGATCGCCTGCAGGTCATCGTCAAGGGGACATACTGCGGCGTGGTGCTTGACGGCGGATATAACCTGACCGAGGCAAGCTACAAGTCGAGCATGCAGCAGGTCGTCAACCGCGTGGTCATCACCAACAAGGATGGCAAGACCGTCAACACGCTGCAGGACGCGGCCTCCCGCCGCAAGTATGGCACGGTGCAGCGGGTATATAAGCAGCAGGACGACGTCGACAACGCCGCCGAGGCGCGGGCGCTCCTTAAGGGTCTTGAGCGGTCAGGCAGCGTTACCGCCCTCGGCGACGTGCGGGCCGTATCAGGTTACTCTGTCGCCGTGCAGGAGCCGGTCAGCGGCCTATACGGCAAATTTTACGTCGAGTCCGACACCCACACATGGGAGGCAGGCAAATACACGATGCAGCTGACGCTCGCCTACGATAACCTCATGGACGAGCACGAGATCGATAAGGTCGAGGACAAGGATAAGAGTAAGAGTAAGTCTAAGTCTAAGTAAGGAGGGATCAGCATGTCAAGATGGGCAATTGAGCTCGCAGAGGCCCTCCGGGGCCAGAGCGGATCAGATGGGGCGGACGGCGTCACTCTGCGGATCGCAACCGTCACATCAGTTAATCCTCTGGGGATCAACATCAACGGCGCGAACATCAGCCGCAATGTCTATTGCAATCCGGCGTATACGCTGGATGGGTATGACACGGTCGATAAGCTGCGGGAGCTCTTTATCGACGCGCCGGAGCCCGCCGCCCTCTTTGCGTTTTTGGAGGATTTCCATTCGGCGTTTTTGTTGCGCCCGGGAGATACCGCCCTTACGGCGCAGATCGGCACCGCGTTTTACATCGTCGAGAGGGTGGCGAGCAACGTATGAGCGACGATATCGGTATTTTTCCCTTTGTCCCCACCGATGAGGTGGAGGACATCTCCGACACGGCCATTGAGGAGCTGCCGCTCTACCGGGAGTATGCATACGACTTTGAGCGCAACTGCCTTAAGACCGGGCCGGACGGCAACACCTATCTGGTCGAGGGCAACGAGGCGCTCCGCATATGGATCTATAAGGCGCTGCGCACGGTGCGCTATGCGCATGCGGCCTATGACGATGAGTACGGCTGCGAGCTTAATAACCTCATCGGGGAGCCGATGGCCAGCGAGATCACGCGCCTTGAGATCAAGCGGTATATCACGGAGGCGCTGATGGTTAACCCGTACATCGAGGAGCTCAGCGACTTTCAGTTTACCTCCACGCAGAGCGGCGTGGAGGTCACTTTTACCGTCCGCACCGGCTACGGGACGGACACGATCACAATGGATGAGGAGGGCACGGTCTATGCCATATGATTACGACGCGCAGTCGATCCTTAAGCGGCTCATGGACGGCCTCCAGAGCGACGTCAACCGCCTGCAGGGCGGGTTTTGCATGGATAACTTGCAGGCCGTGGCCGAGGAGCTTGCCCGTTACCGGGCAATGATCCTTGAGTACGCGGTCGAGCAGACAATGCTCGATACCGCCGATGGCGAGTATCTTGACCGCAAGGCGCTGGAGTACAACGAGGAGCGCCTCGACGGCGAGGCGGACGACGTATTCCGCGCGCGGCTGCTCAATAAGATCAGGCAGCCGATTACCTCAGGTAACGCCAATCATTACGTCTATTGGGCGCGTCAGGTGCCGGGCGTGGGCGCTGCCCGCTGCATCCCCACCTGGGACGGCCCCGGCACGGTCAAGGTGGTCATCCTCTCTGCCGCGATGGCGGAGCCGGATGATGCATTGATCGCCGCTGTGCGGTCATACGTGGAGACGCAGCGCCCGGTCGGCGCGTCGGTTACGATCAGTAAGGCCGTGCCGGTAGACGTCACGATCAACGTCAAGGCGACGCTGGAGGCGGGCAGCAATCCGGATGAGGTACGTGAGCAGATCGCCGCCGCGATCCAGTCGTATTGTACAGAGATCGCGTTTGACTTGACCACGCTCAGCTACCATAAGGTCGGCGACCTCATGTTTGACGTGACGGGCGTTGCGGATATCTCCTCATATACGCTCAATGGCAAGACAGCCTCCGTCACGATGACTGCCGAGCAGTTTGCGCGCCTCAAGGAGGTGGTGCTCGATGCCTCTTAACGACCCGCAGATGCTCCCCGCGTATATCCGCGAGATGGCACAGATGCAGGAGCTCCTGCAGACAGAGCAGGCGGAGCTCGACCGTACCGAGGCGGCAATCCTCGACGCCACGGATCAGCTCTATATCAATTCGGCAACATGGACGCTCTCCCGCTGGGAGCAGATATTTGGCCTGCCAACCAACGATTCTGTCCCGGTCGCGCTGCGCCGGGAGAAAATCCTATCTAAGCGCAATGTCCGCCCACCTGCGACCGCCGAGTTTATCCGCCTCACGGCGGAGCAGATAACCGGCCAGCAGGTTACGATCACAGAGCATCCGGGCAGTTACTCGTTTGCGCTGCACATCCACCTCAATGATATCTACAGCCTCGACCTTGCCGCCCTGCGGGCACGCATCGACGAGCTCAAGCCCGCGCACCTGACCTACACCGTGGAGCAGTACGATCCCTCCGGGATCGACGTCCGGCAGCGGTACGCGGTCATGGTCGGCGAGGCCAAGCATTATACTTTATACCCACACCAAGGAGGAGACGGTAATGGCGACATGGGATAACGTCGTATACACCACGCTGGGCCTCAATCTGATGGCCAAGCTGCAGACCGGGGCCACGCTCCATATTACGCGAGCAGTCGGTGGGGACGGGCACGCAAGCGCGGATGCCTTGCCTGCCCTGACAGAGATCGCGGCCACACAGACGCTGACCTTAAGCGATCCGGTCTACAAGGGCAATGGGCGTGCATTGCTGCCTGTAACGCTGTATAACCGGGGATTAACCGGGGGTTATATCCTGCGTCAGATCGGTATCTATGCGACCGACCCGGACGACGGCGAGGTGCTCATGCTGGTGGCGCAGTCTGAGACGCCGGACACGATCCCGAGCGAGCTTGCAAGCCCGGATTTTGTTGCTAATTTTTCCTTTCATATCGCGCTCGGCAATGCCGGGCGCATCAATGTTACTTATAGCCTGACGGACATGGCCACCAAGGCGGATTATGCCGCGTTTGTCGAGCAGATAGAGGATAAGCTTGCCCAACCCTCCGGCATCGCCACTCTCGACAGCAGCGGCAAGCTTGCACAGATGCCAACGGCGGCGGATGTGGGGGCGATCAATTTGCGCTGGTCAACGCTTATCAACGAGACAACGGCAACACCCAACAAATACAATTTTGATGATTACATCACGCCGGGGGATGTCGTGTCCGTCGATAATTATGCAAGTGCACAATCTATCGCCAACATCCCCGAGGCCGTTCCCGGCAAGCTGTATGTTCTGCCTCTGCGCACGGATGATCAGGGGCGTAACGATATCATGCAGGAGTATCACACAGCGACGGGTAACGTGTGGTGTAGGCCACGTTATTACTATAGCAGCAATACATGGAGCAGTTGGAGCACAGCGGTCCGTTGCAGCGATCCGTCAGACGGTAATATCTGCATTGAGTTCGGAGGAGGTATGCATCTATGCGCGGCCTCCAAGACGTGGTCAAATGTTGCAATCACAAGCGCTCCAAATGCGGGGTGCTATACCAGCAGCAGACTATATTTTAGCGATTTTCCTAAGGCGTTTGCATCCGCCCCCAAATGTATCATATCACTATCGGTCGGCAGCAATGGCCCTTATTGGGTGACGGTAGACAGCAACGGGCCCACCACCAATCGTCCTCAGAGCTTTACATTGACCACAACAGCCAGCGCAACTGTATCAAGCGTAACATTATCATACATCGCCATCGGCGTATCGGCGTAAAGGAGGCAAACCATGTCAATCGCAACCATCAAGCCGCAATCGGCGGCCAAACCTACAATCTTACCCTAGCAGAGGACGGGTATTACACCCTCTCCGGCACTGCGCCCGCCGAATCCTCCGCCAATTTGCTGGGCGGCTACTATGGCGTACAGATTATCGCCACTGACGACGCAGGCAATGAGACCACTGTCAATCAGGATGATAGTACGTGGGGCGCACAACTCCGCCTGCAATCCTACGAGAGCGTCAAGCCCACCGTCACCATCACCTATCCCTCTAACGACAGCCGGATCAATACCTGCACCCCGACCATTACCGCCCAGCTGCGGGACAACGATAGCGGCGTTGATCCCGCCACTCTTGACCTGCGTATTAACGGCGGCAGCAAGATCACACAGGCGCGCCGGGGCTTACTCTGACACCAGTAGAGGGCGGATATGATCTCTCCTACGCTGTGCCGGATGCCTTGCCGGAGGCAGCACCACAATCTCCATCGGCGTATCCGACAAGGACGCAACGCCGCCGATCCCGCGTCAATCACCTGCACAATTGCGGTGACCGCGCCGACCATTAGTCTGTCCTCACCTGCGGAGGGCCTTGTAACCAACCAGGCGGCGGTGCAGATTACGGGCATCACGTCGGATGATCAGCTGACATCCGTCACCCTGACTGTCACCGTCAATGGGCACGACCAGGGGCCGGTTACAGTGGACGGCCAGACGGGTGCGTTTGCGGTCAGCGCCAATCCCTCCCACATGCAGGAGGGGGCCAACGTCATCAAGGTCAAGGTGGTCGACGCGACCGGGCTGGAGGCCGAGATCACCCGCAATGTCACCTTAGATACCATCCCGCCACGCATTGTTGAGGTTATCGGCGTGACCGACCGCGTGCATGTCGGCGCACCGTTTGTGATCCGCGTCAAAGTGGAGGATTGATATGATTACGCGCATTGAGGGCATGGCTGATAACCATGCCCTTGTGTTTGCCCGTAGTGAGGATGGCTACTGGGCGGCGCAAGTGCCTCCTGACTTGGAGGATGGCACGTACTACGTCACCCTTACAGCCTGGGATATGGCGGGCAACAGCACCTATTATGCCACGGTATTAATGACAGTGGATGTAACCGGTATCCGGTTTGCGTGGCAGGATGGGGATTATCTGCTGGACTGGATGCCGGGATACAACGCGGCGTGGGACGCGGGATATTGTGCAGATTGGGAGGGATGTTAGATGGATGGGCCAACAATCCGGCTGATGCCGGGCGAGCGTAGGCAGCAGCGCGTGCGTATCTACGGATGTGATCCGGCTGCACGGGTAATGGTGCAGTCGGCTACGTGGGAGCTGCATGATTTTTATGGAGAGGTTGTCGGGCAGGGGTCTTGCGTGGTGTCAGAGGGTAATTTACTTACGTTTATGCTGACCGTAGACAATCCGGGACGGCACCACCTGCTGCTAACCTGCTCGATCGGGCCGGAGATTTACAAGACAACTGCGGGGGTGATCGTGTGTGATTGTCATTGAGGATGTGCAATTAACCCCTAAGCGGGTGCCCGTAGGTGGTAATTATCTGCTGCGCGTAAGAGCACGAGATAATGCGGATGTTTCCTATGCGGATACCGAGATGCTGGAGGATGGCCAGTCGCATGGTGGATCAATATAATCCGTCTGACTACAGCAATTTTGGCGCGGTCGCTACCGCACGGGATGCTGGTCAGGCGCTACTTGCGTCCAATCCCACCATTGATCGGCAGGCGGAGGTGGATGAGGCGGCGCAGGCGATCTTCGACGCGATCGGCGCGCTCGAATGGGCAGAGGGGCACCGTAATAACCCGATCCCATACCGGCACCTGATGTCGGTGACCGAGGGGCTGTACTACAGCTACAACGGCCACATCTATCGATGCCTGCAATCTGCATCCAGCAGTATGATGATCCCGGGCACAGCCCCGCGTTACTGGGAGGAAGTTGCATGATCTATAGCCAGGCAGCAGCCGCAGCGGCGCATCTATACCTTGCGGCAGCAATCACCATATCGATACTGGCCGTGGCGCTGGCCGCCACGGCTATTATCATAGCTCTATCAATTCACAATGAGAGGAGGTGCAACCAATATGGCAGGAGTATCTCAGGCAATCCTCGTGATCATCGTGTGCGCGGCCATCGTGCAGTTTATCGTCGACCGCATCAAGACATCATGCCAGCTAAGGTGATGCAGTACGTTAAGCCCCCGGTATGGGCACTTGTCGTCGGCGTCGTCGTGGCACTGCTGTTTGGCCTTGATATTTTCAGCGCGTTGGGCCTTGCGGCTCGTTGGCCAATCGTCTCACAGATCATGACGGGCCTTATGATCTCAGCCGGGGCAGTCCCGTACATGAGCTGATCGCCAAGCTGCGCGAGTTGCGTAGCGACACCAACATGGCCGCTTGATCATTACATTATTAGGAGGACATCATTATGGCAAGCAAGACTAATACCGGGCTCGTGGCTTACGCTAAGGCGCAGGTCGGCAACCCCTACTGGTACGGCACGTTTGGTCAGGTCGCAACCGAGGCGCTCCTTAAGTCCAAGATGGCGCAGTACCCCGGCCAATTTGAGGGCAGCCGACCGGCGACGGCACGGGCTAAGCACATTGGCAAGCGCGTGCATGACTGCTGTGGCTTGATCAAGGCTATCTCTGGTGCAGCACGCCCACGAGTGCGCCCAAGTATGTCGCCGCGCAGGACGTCAACGTCGGCGGACTCAAGCAGCGCTGTAAGACCAAAGGCGGCATCAAGACAATCCCAGACATCATCGGCTTGCTGCTGTTTCGAGGCACATCCCATGTTGGTATCTATATCGGCGACGGCTGGGTGATCGAGGCCAAGGGATTTGACCATGGTGTCGTGCGCAGCCGCCTTGAGGATGGCAATTGGGATACATGGGGTAAGCTGGATTGGATCACGTATGAGGCTGCCAAGCCCGTGCAGCCGGACAAGCCCGTCACCAGCAGCATCGTCAAGGGCAGCCGCGTCAAGGTCAGGATGGGGCCAAGACCTACGACGGCAAGGGCGTCGCGTCGTTTGTCTACGGTAACACGTACACCGTAGACGAGCTCAAGGGTGACCGCGCTGTCCTTGACCGCAAGGGCATTTGCACGGCCTTTAGGGTCGTAGACCTGGTCGTGCAGTGATCCTATTTTGGGTTGACATTGCCGCTCATTTGCCGTAAGATATGAGCATGAGATGATTCTCATGCCGCCGTCCATTTCGGGCGGCGTGGATTGAAATGGTATCGTATCATAATGTTGTACGAGCCTATCGCTTCGACGGCAGACTGGCCCATTTGGGCCAGTCTGTTATTTTGTGCCTATCCGAGGATGCCCCCTTACAATTATGATTGAGAGGATAGATCACAATTAACAGTTTTATTGGTTGGATCGGCGGCAAGAGGGCGTTGCGCAAGGAGATTATATCGCGCTTTCCTGCCGGTCAGATCAGCAGGTATATCGAGGTGTTTGGGCGGGGCCGGTTGGGTGCTGTTTGGTAAGCCTCAGCAGCCCGGCCAGCTGGAGGTATATAACGACATCGACGGCGATCTCGTCAATCTCTATCGCTGTGTCAAGTATCACTGCGAGGAGTTGCAACGCGAGCTCTCCGGCCTGCCCGATGCCCGCGAGTGTTTCTTCGACATCCGGCATCAGCTTGAGGTTGGGGGCTTACGGACATCCAGCGGGCCGCGCGGTATTATTATATTATCCGAGAGAGCTATGGATGCGATAAGCAGACGTATAAGACCAGCGAGGTCGTGCTTGATCGCGGTATCAACTACCTCCCGCAGGTGCAGGAGCGCCTGCGCAAGGTCAAGATCGAGCATCGGGACTTTGCACCATTGATCCGTACCTATGACCGGCCAGACGCATTGATCTACTGCGACCCGCCTTATGTTGACACAGAGCATTACTACGACGCGCCTTTTACGCGCGCTGACCATGAGCGTTTAGCCGCCGTTTTGGGTGCAATTAAGGGGCGGTTTATTTTGTCGTATAACGATGATCCATATATCAGGCAGTTATATGATGGATGTACCATCGAGGGCCTCGTCAGGGGCAATCATCTGGCATCTCAGGGTAATACGATCCTTATAGGGAGATAATCATCCGTAATTATTAGTATGATTCCCCGGTAGTCTTATAGATTACCGGGGATTATTGCAGGTATAGATGTAATGGTATATCACATATCCCATGTGCCCTTACATGTATATCCGCAAATAACGTAATGTGTAAATATTTCACAATTTTACGTCATTTTTGTCGATTTACGCTATAATATCCCCGTAAGGGGTGATAAGGATGATTATCAATCACTTGTCACGCATCCTCGGGGAGCGCAGATGGACTCAACTGCGCCTGTCACAGGAGACTGGTATCCGCCCCACGACTATCTCTAATCTATATAACGACGTCGCGGAGCGGATCGGGTTTGACCAGCTGGACAGGATATGCGAGGCCCTTAACTGCACTCTTTATGATCTGCTCGAGTACACTCCCAACGAGCACCCGCGCACCGGCGAGCAGCTCATCCGCGAGCAGCATGGCAACAGGCGCATGTAGCAGCATGATCCCGGTACTACGACATCATGTTCAGACATAACGAGTCCCCGGTCATGATTTGACCGGGGGCTCGAAAAATATCCGCAATTTTGCGCGGGTAAAATGGCAATTATTCACCGTTTTTTAAACGTTTAAACGCTCTGGTTTTTTCGGATTTCAAATGCAATTTTTTCGGATTTCAAATGCAACGCTACATCGCCAACAAAGTTCTTAGCGATGAACTTTGCGGGCTTGCGAATGGTAATGGTATCTCCCACGTGATTAAACTCCTTAGAGTAATCCCGATGGACGAGACCGGCCATTACTGTATTGTTCTCAAGGACCATTAGCGCTTCGTTCGCAATGATGTCAGGGGTCAAAAATTTGTTGGGCATAAATCATACTCCTTTACTACTGATGTTTCTCACGCCATTTTTTGTAACCGGCGTAATCCTTGGGCGGCTCTCCCTCCTCCGGCGGCTCGTTTCCGCCGCCTGGATCTCCGCCCCCTATAATGTTGGTTTCGATGGCCTCGAAAAGATACGGCTCATTCTTTTTCAGAGTGTCGAGGTCCAGCCATCAATCGTGCCGTCGTCCTTCAGCTTCAGCTTGCCGTAGTCCAAAAGCCTTGACTGCCTTTGTGCTACGGCCCTTCGCGTCGATGATAGCAACATCCAGCGCATTGTCCAGTCGTAGCTTCGCGGTGTCGGCGTCGTACT
>ENA-OQEX01000931-OQEX01000931.1-human-gut-metagenome-genome-assembly--contig:-NODE-931-length-12653-cov-1.665895_pt1 | contig 12653 bp, 20 predicted proteins | sample MGYA00242802_ERZ504649 | MGnify/ENA primary metagenome ERZ504649 (study PRJEB26092, sample SAMD00036194) | human gut metagenome | host: Homo sapiens | study: EMG produced TPA metagenomics assembly of... | reverse complement strand
CCAAGGACAGAAGAAATACTTTGAGGTAGGAAGCTGCTCCAACCTTGGTGATGCACAGGCACGTCGTCTGAAAATCCGTGTAAACGGAAAAGATGGCAAGAAATATCTTGCTCATACTCTTAATAACACAGTTGTTGCTCCGCCAAGAATGCTGATCGCGTTCCTTGAGAACAACCTGAATGCAGATGGAAGCGTAAATATTCCAGTTGCCCTTCAGCCATACATGGGTGGAATGACAAAAATCGAGAAAAAGTCCAAATAATTGGACTTAAAAATGAAATAGCATAAAAATACCAAAAATTGGACTTTGAGCTGAAAGAAAATAGTAATAGATCAAAAGTAAAATATCAGATGGTCCGGAGAATATCAGAATATCTGAAAAGTTGTTTGATTTGCAATAAGACTGCTTAACAGGGAGGTGATAATGTGCATAGTTATTTAAGAACTGTTGGCTTTTCAAAGGTAAAGTCACGTAAAGAAATGCAGGAAATCATTCAGGATGTGATAAATACTTACGATGAGAAAATTGCAGTGGAGAATCATCCGGATGGAATTTTTGTACAATATTCCAAGAATTATGGCTGTGACTGTGGAATAACAGTCTGTGGACAGTATGATGAAGACAATGAGTTTCACGTAGAATATTCATTTCCGTTCTTTCGCGGCACAGGAATCACCTCTCAGGAGAGTGTAGTCGTGGAGAGACACGCAGAAAAAGAGTCTTATGCAGGGGCGTGTGATGACATGCGCCTTGGCGTGACTTTGATCTTTTATCTTCAGAATCCTGCAGAATATATGGCTGGAGAAGTATAAGGGGAATGTGCGTGAAGGACAGCCACTGACGATTACAGGACTGGCAAGAGAAGAAGATCCTTTTTCCGGTTCAGAAAGATAAAGAAGCTGTAAAAGTAGAGCGAGAGTTGACAAAAAACCGCAATAATCTGATCGCGGCTGCCAGAAATGGTGATGAAGAAGCCATGGAAGACCTTACAATGGAAGATATGGATATGTATTCCATGATTTCTGAGCGTATTGTTACAGATGATGTGTTGACAATTGTGGATACCTGTTTTATGCCTCATGGAATTGAATGTGATCAGTATAGTGTGATGGGCGAAATCGTGGATTTTGTGAATTTTAAGAACATTCTCACTGGTGAGAAACTGTGCCAGATGACTATCGAGTGCAATGATATCCAGTTCGATGTGTGTATAAACTGTGCGGATCTGCTGGGAGAACCAGCTGTGGGACGCAGATTTAAGGGGCTGATTTGGCTGCAGGGGCAGCTGCATTTTTAGACGAACCTTTAGATTTATAGACTAATTTAAGTTATAAAACACAGTCTCAAAGTTAATAAAAAAGCTCCTATAATGCAGAACTATCAAAAAGCAAACGAAACTACAAAGGCGTAGAACACTTCAATGTGTCTGCGCCTTTTTTATGGGACTGGTACTTACAATGGGACTAATGACTGGCCTTGGTGTAACTCAGGTATTGGCAGATGATCAGAAGTTTACAAGATCGCATGTGACCAGGTATATGCTTCATTTTCTATTCAGCAGGATGATGGAAGTTATAAAGGAATTGATGTAGAACTTCTGGCTGCAATTGCAGAGGAAGAGGGTTTCGAATACGAGTTGACTCCTATGGATTTCTCAGGTATCATTCCAGCACTGATTTCAGCAACAATTGATGGTTCTATTGCAGGAATGAATATCACAGATGAGAGAAAAGAGAGCGTTGATTACTCTGATGGATATTATGAATCCGGTTCTGCACTGGTTGTAAATAAGGAGGATGATTCCATGTACTTCACGATGAGCCAGATGTACTGAGCGTGTTTATTTATGCTTCGGAGAGCTTTCGAATAGACAACATTATGAAAAAACATCACATTTCTGCCAAGGAAGCTAAGAAACTGGTAAGAAAAAGAAAGATCTTACCATAAACAGAGAAACCTTTGGAATCGAAGGCTGTGTGAAAATTCTGGAGGCAATGATCCGTACGAAGACGGACGAGGAGGAGCAATAGGCATGAGTGAAAAATGGGACGAAAAAGTAATTGAGCTGGCAAAAAGTCTGATAAACTGTCAGAGCTATTCAGGACACGAGGATAAAGCGGCGGAAGCTTTAAAGGCGTATATGAAAGAGGCCGGTGTTTTCGATGAGATAGAAACTGACTGCTACGGAAATGTGATCGGTCATATTATAGGAAAAAATTCTGGTCTGAAGTCCTGTTTGATGGACATATAGACACGGTTCCAGTTGGAAATTTAAAGGGCTGGAAACATGATCCATTTCATGCAGTTGTTGAAGATGGAAAGCTTTATGGCAGAGGAGCTGCTGATATGAAAGGTGCGGTAGCCGCATTTACAGTTGCTGCGCATAGATATGCGGTGGAAAATGGGAAAATTTTGCCGGAGATGTATATGTGGCCGGTGTTGTGCATGAAGAATGCTTCGAAGGTGTTGCTGCGCGAAAAATAAGTGAAGAAAGTAAACCGGATTATGTGGTAATTGGTGAAGCTTCTGAAATGAATTTGAAGGTAGGCCAGCGTGGCCGTGCGGAAATTGTGGTTGAGACCTTTGGTGTCCCGGCACATTCAGCAAACCCGGAAAAGGGCGTAAATGCAGTATATAAAATGTGTGAGGCCATTCAGGCTATCCGCGCGATCGAACCGCCTGTCCAGAATAAACTTGGAAAAGGAATCCTGGAGCTGACAGACGTAAAATCTTCCCCATATCCAGGAGCCTCCGTTGTTCCAGAATACTGCCGTGCGACCTATGACCGCAGACTTCTGGTAGGTGAAACCAAGGAAAGCGTGATTCAGCCAATTATTGAAAAAATGGAAGAGCTGAAGAAAAAGGATCCGCAGTTTTCCTATAAGGTTTCTTATGCAGTGGGAAAAGAGGAATGCTACACCGGAGAAAAAATCCAGGGAGAACGTTTTTCCCAGGCTGGCTGTTTGGCGCAGAAGAGGAGTGGGTGGCAAAAATAAAATCCGAACTGGAAAAAGAGGGTTTTTCTCCAGAGGTAACTACCTACAATTTCTGTACAAATGGAAGTCATTATGCAGGAGAAGCTGGCATCCGTACTATTGGAATGGGACCTGCAAGGGAAAATCTGGCGCATACCATTGATGAATATGCGGAGGTGGAAGATCTGACAAATGTATTCAGATGTTATGTGGGGATTATGAAGGCGTTGTTGGGATGATGTATAGCTTTCGGTAAAGTGAAGAAATAATGTGAAAATGATAGAAAAGGCATTCTTTTTTGAGTATACTATTACTTGGAAGGGAGTGCTTTTTTATGATTATTGATAGGCTTTCGGTGTTTGTGAAATGGAAATTTTGGAAGCAGTTGAAAAAAGATAGCCTACAAAAAGAAGCAGCTAAAAAATGAAAAATAGAAAGAACAACTGGATAAAAATAGTTATCCAACTACTGTCGTTTATCTTAATCCCAGAACTGTTCGTAACAGGATTTACAGCTATTGGAGATATCTTTTCCCAGATCTATGCTGGAAGTATTTCCTGGGAGAGTGTCAGGTATTCGGTGTATGTACTAATCGCGACAGTGCCAGGAAGTGTACTTGTGGGGAGATTTTTTTGCGGATTTTTCTGCAGCTTTGGAGCTGTGCAGGATTTCTTGTGGTTTGCAGCGCGGAAGCTGGGAAAAGGCAGCTGGAGGCGGAACAGAAATCCAGAAATATACAAGAAAGCTGACAGAGTTCTGAAACTGGCAAAATATGGAGTACTTGTTTATTTTGTAATATTTATATGGAGTGGTGTTTTGACCTGGAAAAAGCAAGGTCCGTGGGAAATATTTGGCCAGTATATTGTGCCTGGACATTGGCCGGGAGTGAAGCCTTTGTGCTCGGTGGGGGAATTTTACTCTTGGTGATTTTGACAGGATCAGTGTTGGTAAAGAGATTCTTTTGCAGATATTTCTGTCCAATGGGAGCGGTGTATGCACTGATTTCCAGAGGTGCATTTTTGAAAATCGAAAAGCTTGGACGAGAATGCAGTGCCTGTTCTTTGTGTACTGCGAAATGCAGCATGGGAATTGATTTTACGAAAAAGGAACAAGTTACAGGTGGAGAGTGCATTGCGTGCCAGCAGTGCATTAGCTGGTGCCCGAAAGGAAATGTGCATTTTGGAATTAAATATGGAATGGTGATCGGAGTATTGCTCACGTGTATGATGATTGGGGCTTCCCAGCTCCTTACGGCGAGAAGCTATACGAAGGATAGAAATATAGCAGGCGGTGTTGTTGAAGGTTTCAGATATAAAGACGGTACTTATACTGGAACAGGTGAGGGCTATCGTGGAGCGATACGTGTCACTGTAAGTGTGGCGGACGGAAAAATAACCAGTCTTACACTGGATAGTTATGAGGATGACAAGTCTTATATGGAAAAAGCGAAAGCTGAAATCTTTTCTGCAATAATCGGACAGCAGAATACGAATGCAGATACCGTATCCGGTGCTACATATAGTAGTAAGGGGCTGATTCAGGCTGTACAGAATGCTTTGAAGGAGGCAGGAACTTCAGAGACTGCGGAGAATGGTTCTGATGATAAAGCTGCGGACAAGGCTGAATTTATTTCTGCAGGCCGCTTCCGGAACCTTGTCGATGGCGTATATACAGGATCTGCCGATGCTTTTCGTGGTGATGTAGAAGTTCAGGTTACTGTGGAAAATCAGCAGGTAACGGATATTTCCATCTTCTCATACTGTGACACAGAAGAATATTTTTTTAAAGCTGCGCCAGTTGTAATTGAAGAGATGAAAGAGGAACAAAGTCTGAACATTGATGCTGTCAGCGGAGCCACATACAGCAGCAACGGAATTATTCATGCTGTGGCAAATGCATTGGAGATTCCCGAAGATCAATATGCCGAACGTCCTGGCCGGAATCTGGCTGCCAAGAAGAAAAGCCATGGACATATTGTAAAACATGTAATAGAAAACCAGGAAGAGTATGAAAAGAAGGTTAAGGAGTATGAAAATAGATAACAGAAATCAGAAACGGAGGATGCAGACTGGGAATCGTGATGAATAGACATTGACAGCCCTTATACATCAGGCATATAATATATCAGATATACACAAAAATATATGCAAAAATGTAAAATATCTGGTAACTATTCAATATCTGCGCTGCAAGCGTTACAATTTGGAGTATAAGTACTGGGGAAAAAATGAGACGAACGAAAGCATATCGGTTGATTTTTGTGGGAGTGGCATCTGTTCTGCTGGGAGGTTGCTCGGGGAGTTCGAAGGCAAACATGGAGGAGGCAGCAGAGCAGCCCGCTGTGGTGGACTATACCTGTATTTCCGATCCGGAAAGCGATAAGCAAATATATGTTATTCTGAAAAATTATCATGGTGCTTACTGGGAGAAAGTAATAGATGGTATAACAGAAGCTGCAAAAAAACTGGATGAAGCGGTTTATCTTGGCGGAATTGATAACGAAACTGACATTTCCGGTCAGATTGACCTGATGAACCAGGCTATGGAGCAAGGCGCTGACGGAATCCTGCTGGCTCCGGCAGATTCCAATTCACTGGCAGACAGCTGTCAGAAGGTACGGGAAAAGGATATTCCGGTAGTACTTATTGATTCTTCGATTAACAGCAGCGAATTTGATGCCTGTTACATGACTGATAATATAGATGCCGGAGAAATGGCAGCGAAAGAAATGCTGGAGATGTTGTATGATGCAGGGAATTCACCGACAGACCCACTGGAAGTGGGAATCCAGTTGTCATCGGATACCTCCCAGGCAATGGTAAACCGTGTTTCCGGATTCCTGAATTTCTGGGCGGGCAATGCACCGGAGCAGTGGGAAATCGTTCAGGATATAAGAGTTAATGGCGGTGATACGAAAAAGGCACAATCGGATGCTTCTGCATTATTGAGAGAAAATGCAGATATAAAGGGCTTTTTCGGTTGTAACAACACATCTACTGTCGGCATCGTAAATACTCTTTTCGAAGAAGAAAGAACAGATGTGGTGCTGGTGGGTTTTGACCTGGCGGACGAAACGAAACAGATGCTTCAGAATCCGGAGTATCATGCAGTGACTGTGCTGCAGAAACAGGATCAGATGGGATATCTGGGAATGCTTTCCCTGAATTCTCTTATAAAGGGAGAAAAATCAGAGCAGAAGTATTTTGATACCGGAGTCATTATGGTTGATTCTGATTATCTTATGGAGAATGCTGTCTCATGAAAGATCGAAGAAAAAATAAAACAAAAAGAAAAGTCCTGCTGGCTTTGTATCTGGCAGTCTGCCTTGTCATTATCGTGGCGGCATACTTTCACCTGAGCAGAATTGCGTGGAATTTCAATACAGAGCATCTGGAGCTGATCACAGGCCTGTACGCGGAAAAGATGAATGATTCTATGGAATATCTTCAGAACTATGTACAGGAAGATATAAAGATGATCCGGTCTATGGAAAATGCCCAGCCGGAGGAAATCCTGGAACAGCTGGAGAAAAATCTTGACAAGACTGTTTTCGGTGATATTGGTTTTATTATGAATGATGGCGAAATTTATGGCAGCAGCAGCTGCGCTGTTTCCGATATCAAAAAGAAGAAGCTGGATGAGGCGGCGTTGGCTTCAGATACGTCTTTTAACTCGGATCCTTACCAGTCCAGCAGAACTGGAAATATGACCATGACCGTTTTTGTGCCAGTAGGGGATACTTCACTGGTTCATATACTTTATGTGTCGATTATGATCGAAAATCTCAGACAGTTGGGTGAGTATGAGCTGCTTCAGGGCAAGATCAGCATTCACCTGTTAAAGGCCGATTCGGAAAATTTTATTACCTGTGTCAGTGACAATTCCGGCGAGTCTGGCAGTTGGAACAATCTTTTGCTTCAGCAGAAGTTATTTCCAGTATGATGCGGGTTATTCCTACAACCAGTGGATAAAGGACATGCGCTCCGGAAAGAAGGAGGGTAGATTTTCCGCTATTATCAGAGGAGAGGAATCTACAATTTCCTATAGAAGTATTTCTGTTATGCCAGGCTGGTATGTGATCGTTGAATTGACAAATAAGAATATTTCTGATATCACCCAGCAGTTTTCCGTCTGGGGCGGAGTATACGGAAGTATTCTGGTAGGCTTCACGATGCTGTACATGCTGACCCTTGTGCTGTTGGAGAAAAAGATAAGAAAATGTACATGGGATTGTCTACTACAGATCCTCTTACCGGAATTCTGAACCGCAGGGCTTTTCAGATTGCCGTGGAAGAAGAATTGCGTAAAAAAAACGCCAGGCATCTTCATCTTTATTGATGTAGATAATTTTAAATTTATAATGATACTTACGGTCATAACAATGGAGACTTCTGCCTGAAGCATTTTGCGAAAACTATGAAAAGCTGTTTCCCGGAGGATAGCATAATCGGCCGGTATGGCGGTGATGAATTTGTGGTTTACCTGAAGAATCTTACAGGGGAAATGGCGCGGACTTATATGGAAACGTTTCAGAGGATGATTTCGCAGCTTACACTGCCTACAGGAGAGGTTGTAGAGCTTTCAGCCAGCGCAGGCGGAGCTGCATTTCCGGAACAGGGAGAAGACGTTATGTCTCTTTGTAAAAGCGCAGATATGGCTTTGTATAAGGTGAAACAGAATGGGAAAGCTGATTTTAAAATGAAAGGAATGTAAATGAAAGGATCCCGGCAAGGTCGAGGCTTGTTAGCCTTCTACCTTGCGAGGGATCCTTTTTTACTTGATAAATGTATCCTGTGGAAATATTAATTCACGTTTGCCGGATCAATCTCTGTAATGGCTGGTGCCGCCCAGGTGTCCAGTGCATCCACATCCTACGCGATTGGTATAGTTATTTACAAAACCATGTTTTTCTACGTAAAAATTTTATGGCTCGATAATATTAAAATATTTATACTCTGAGGTAACCGTAACTGCATCCATTAATCGTGTCAGGCAGGTCTCATCACCCTCCTGCTGGATCAAAGCTGCAACATTTTCCGCGTTTTTCTGAATAATAGACAGCAGTCCGGCACGTTTGGTAGTCCATGTCACATCAGCATCCGCATCCTGTGTATCTTTCTGATAAAGAAGTACGCCATTTTTCACGCGGAGTACATAATTACCTTCCGGCAATATAAGATTTGCTGTAAACGTCAGATCCGGAACCTTCGTTGTATCTACAAGAATTCCCAGATAATCCAAAATCATTTCAGGTGTCATATGTAAAATAACATCACCGTTACCATTGCCTCGCGTTGCATCATCGGTATTTGTACCGTTTCGCAGCTCCTGTGCCGCACAAAGGTAAGCACTGCGCCATGGACCGGATTCTGCCTGATACCCCAATTGCTCTAATGCATCTGCACAAAGATAACGTGCATCCATATTTTCCGGATCAGCAAAAACCAGTGTATTGGTGATCTGGCAACCCACTGATATTCTCCCTTTGCAAAATCTTCTTTTGCTTTTTCAAGAACGCATCTGTGTCACCGAAATATTCTACCAGCTTTTGTGCATAATCCGATGGTGTAAGTTCAGCAAGATGGACAGGATTACCGTCATACCAGCATGTATTTCTCATTATTACTGCCTTCGAATTAATTGAGAAACTAGTGCCATAATACTGACGGGTATACCAGACTTCTCCAGTTCTTCCGGAAGCTGGATCATATTGCAATCTCTGTCTCCGTATAACCTTCATTAATGTAAAGCAATGTCTGGTCGTTAATAAACTTATACACAGCTGCAGTATTGGTCATATATTCCTGAATAATATCCTTTCCCCAATGTGGCCAGTTATGAGACTGGAATACTACATCTGCCTGATCACCATAAAGTGCCAGAGATTCCATAATGTACTCTGCCATGCGTTTCCGTCACGTACCTGGGCTCGCGGAGTGTATACAGGTTGTGGAGTGTTCCTGTACAGTTTTCAGCCATCCACAAAGCATTTTTCGATCCAATCCAGAAGTTCATCTCCGCCGGTGCTTCGGTACCCGGAGTAAGCTGAAATTCAATTTCCACTCCATCAATAGTATGCTTCTCACCGGTTTCTGTGATTTCAAGTGTAGGAGAAATATAACTTGTACTGCCCCTGGACTGCCCCATGCCAATACCAATGGCAAGAGCTCCTGTTTCACTGGCCTCAAGCATGGTTCCATACTGATAGCTTGCTCTGCGTCCCATGGCAGTACCTGCATAAATATTCTCGCTGACAGCATGCTTCTCAAAGCCTCCGGTGCAATTACCTGCACATCACCGGATTGTACATCTTCTTCTGAAATAATTCCCCTGACTCCACCGAAATGATCAACATGGGAATGGCTGTAAATCACTGCCTTTACAGGAAAAGTGCCCAGATTCTCTTCTACCAGGGAAAAGCCGCTGCCGCACATTCCATGCTCATCAGTGGATCTACTACAATCCATCCCGTATCACCTTTTATGAAGGTGATATTTGACATATCATAGCCACGCACCTGATAGATTCCATCGGTTACTTCAAAAAGACCATAAATATGATTCAGCTGTGTATCTCTCCAAAGACTTGGATTCGCTGTATCCGGAGCATCCTGATCCAGAAAAGCATACGCTGTCTGACTCCATACAGCTTCCCGTTCTCATCATAAATATCCAGAGTATCCGTAGACGCAATCAGACCTTTTGTAGCATTTTCAAACTCCTCAGTATCCTCGAAATCCAACAATGCATAAACTTCCTGATTTGCATCAATGGTATACTGGGTGGCTGGTTTGCTTTCCGCTGTTAATTCTGATGCGGCAATCGCGCTGGAACTACCGCAGACAGTCATAGTAAGTGCTAATGCAGCGGTAGTCAAAGTAACTGCTTTTTTTCTTTTCATGATATGTTTCCCCCCTTGTTCTGCAAAAATTCAGATATTTTCTGCTGTAAATCTTAATTGATTGCAAAAATAATATCTAATAAAATATAGCATGAATATATCAGGGGAACAATCGAATTATAGAGAAATAACATTTCTATTGCGGTAAATCAACCTAATAAGCGGTAAACGACATTTGTTATTTAGAGGAATTACTTTTCATGGAAACTTCAACCAATCTGACCAGATGATTTTTTCACTTATAGATTTCATTTTGTCTGCATTAAACAAAATGCATCCACAGTGTCCCGGAAATGTAGGAAAACATATAATTTTCAGATTCGTATCTATTTCAGGACTATAATCCATGATTTCCAGTGTTTCACCATACAAGGTGGCACGTTCATAAACATGAAGCCATTTTGCGTCCATATTGGAAAAAAGACTGGAAAAGGAACTTCCGATCATCTTGTCTAACGGTTGCTTTTCTAGGGCAGCCAACGCTTCATTCCCATAGCGGAAGATCCAGTCCACTGCCTTTTTTTCTTCATTGAATACCATTTCTATATCCGTGAATGCAAAAGGGAGAGCATCACATATTTTATAATATTTGCGATACTCTTCTGCTGTCAGCGGCAGCTTTTTTTTACTGATTTTTGCAATTATAAGCTCCTGATTTTTCAGCAGTTCTTCTCTGAGCACCCTTTTTTTACGTTTTGTATAGCAAATTTTCTCACCATTAGACAGCAAAATTCTGTCTCCAATATCACTGATTGCAGATACAGCTACCATACAGCCACGTTTTACCTCCATAAATTCTTCATTCAATTGTTTCTTTAATTCTTTCAGTGTCATTCGGCAACGATATACGTTTCCATCAAACATATGAATCCTGCAATGATCATCGGACATGATCACATAGAGAATGTCTGCACATCGGATCGCGATCTTCGTGCGATTGAAGGTTACTGTAATGAATTCCTGCTGCATGGCTGAGGTCTCCTTCTGGTAATTAAAAATCTATTTGAAAAATACAACTTTTACTATTCTAGCACTGTGCCAAAGCTCTTACAAGTATACAGATGCCAACCATATAGTGCATCAATTTATATTTCAGAAGTGGTAACTGCTTCGTGATGCACATCTTGTAGAAAGCTTTTTTCAAACATGCTCTAACGAACAGTAACCATTGTAAGGGCGGAACAGAAGAAAAGTCTTGTAATTTGTGTGTAATTATAGTACAATTGAAGCTACAGATTTGTCCTGTTAGTTTAATGGATAGAACAAGTGCCTCCTAAGGTAGAACCATGGCGGAACCCTTTTGAAGAAAAAGGGTAGCGTTTGAGGGTCACTTAAGGAAGCGAAATCTGAAAAATCAGAAGAGATAAGAAAGAGATAGTTCATCACAGAAGTGATAGAATTATAGATGATGGCAGCCGGAGCCAAAGGGTCGAAAAAGCCCGGAAATACGGCATTTGTCTCCTTAGTTAAATGGATATAACGGGGTCCTCCTAAGACTCTATTGTAGGTTCGATTCCTATAGGAGACGCTCATTTTAAGCAGTAATGATTGAAAAAGTCATTGCTGCTTTTTTTGTATCTTGTGGAAATTTCCACCCGAAATTGAAAAAACAGAAGGATTTCATCCACCCAAAATAAGATTTGCCACCCATTTGAAAATTATGATTTTCCACCGGATGTGTGGCATATGGAGTAGGGAAGAAAAAGGGTTGTCAATGGATGTAAATTTGGTTTTCTTGTCTGTACGATTCAGACCTGAGAAAGATAGATGCTCAGATTAGATGTAACAAGTCTAGTCTGGGCATTTTTTGTCCAGGAGAAAAGGAGGATTACATGGAAGTACGAAAAGAAGATCAAAGAGATCCAGATGAGAAAGTCGTTGAGATAGAGATTGAACGGCTCAGGGACTTTAAAATCATCATTCAAGGTACAGGCAGACAGTCAGATGAAAGAGTTGCAGGAATCCATCAAGAAATATGGGATTCTCAATCCTCTGATTGTGAGACCGAGGCCGGAAGGATTTTATGAAATCATTTCAGGTCACAGAAGAAAGTATGCAGCACAGCAACTGAAGTATACGAAGGTTCCGGTCATTATCAGATACATGCTTGAAGAGGATGCCATTATTTCAATGGTAGATGCCAATTTACAGAGGGAGCGGATCTCACCGAGCGAAAAAGCATTTGCTTATAAGATGAAATATGATGTGCTCAAGAGAAAGGCCGGCAGACGAAAATGTAGCCAGGTTGACTATCTGACCGGGAAAAAGAGTGTGGAGGTCATAAGCGAAGAATGTGGGGACAGTCCCAAGCAGGTACAGAGATATTTAAAACTTACCAGACTGATTCCAGAGCTGCTTGAAAAAGTGGATGATGAGACGATGGGATTTACGATAGCTGTGGAACTGGCATCATTAACTGAAAAAAATCAGAAGACTGTGCTGGATGCAATGGAGAGTACATTGGGAACACCAAATCTGTCTCAGGCAATCAGAATTAAAAATTACAGGAGGATGGGGATTTTAGTCAGGAGAAAATAGAGGAGCTTTTAAGCGAGATTAAGCAGAAAGATATTGACCGAGTGGTTTTCAAAAATGAGCAGTTATACAGGTATTTTCCATCCTATTACACTGCTGAACAGATGAAAAGAGAAATACTGACACTATTAAAAATCAATATGACATTTGAATAATGGGAGGAAAAACATATGTGTAGAGTAATTGCAGTATCTAATCAAAAAGGTGGAGTTGGTAAAACGGTATCATGTGTGAATCTGGGA
>ENA-OQEX01000930-OQEX01000930.1-human-gut-metagenome-genome-assembly--contig:-NODE-930-length-12660-cov-2.090322_pt1 | contig 12660 bp, 16 predicted proteins | sample MGYA00242802_ERZ504649 | MGnify/ENA primary metagenome ERZ504649 (study PRJEB26092, sample SAMD00036194) | human gut metagenome | host: Homo sapiens | study: EMG produced TPA metagenomics assembly of... | reverse complement strand
CTCGCCTTTTTTATTGAGGCTTTTCCATGCAACGTCGATATGTACGCTCATCCGGAATCCCCCCTCAAGCCCGCGTGTCGTCGCGGGCGATCATATCCTTGAGCTTTGTCAGCGTGACCTTCGTCTCCGCCGTTGTCTCGCCCAGAAGGCTCGCGATTTCCTGCGCGACGACCATCTGCTTGTCGATTACCTTTTGCGCCATGTCGACCGTATCCATGCGCAGCTTCTGGCTTTTTTCCTTTAGAGCTTCCTCCTCGGTGATATCCTTGAAGATGCCCATGCAGTAGTTTCCTTCCTTGATATAGACGATGCTTTCGAGGAAGGTTTTGTGATAGGCATCCACCGTGATTTTTTTATCAAAGATCGGCTGCCTGGAATCAAAAACGGCGAGCGTATCCGCAGGGTCGAGAATTTCATAAAGCCCCTTCGTGAGCGCCGCGGCGCGGCTGACGCCAAAGGCCTTTTCCGCCGCCGCGTTGTATTCGACGATGTTGAGATCCTCGTCGACAATGATCGTGATATTCGGCGTTTCCGTAAGGACAACATTGGAAAGGGATTCCGCGCGCTGACGCATGAACGGCATGCACATCGTCAGCTCCGCCTTGCCTGATAGACGGCGATCGCCTTATCGCGGCAGGTGGCATAGCCGCAGGAGCCGCAGTTTAATTCCTGTGCTGGTGAATCCTTGCCGATCTTCTGCAAAATCGAGCGGATGACCTCCTCGCTGGGGATCTCCCGCTTGTCTGTCCCGATCCACGAAGCCCTTGTGCATGGGGATGACGTTGGTCAGCGCCGGATACGCCGTCGCCCGTCGTATGTACATGCTCCTTGATCCGGATGCGGCCGGTAAACCGGTCATGCGCGCTGGAAACGCGGGCCGGGCCGTTAATGCAGCCGCTGACACAGGCGTTGATCTCAATAAAGCTGCCGGTGATCTGCCCGGCACGGATGGCGTCGAGCACATCCTTGCAGTTGTCGATGCCGTCAATGCTCATGATATTATAGTGCGGCAGGTCGCCGCCCTCGCGGCGCTTGAGTGTTTTGATAATGCCGCCCGCGATGGGGTAAAGCCGCAGAATCTCCGAATCGCCGCGCAAAAGTCTGCGGGCTCGCAGTCATTCACACAGATTTCTTCCTGCTCAAGCCACATGTGCATATCGTGGAAGGTGAGCACCGCGTCGATCTCCGTCTCATGTCGGATGTCGTCCGCCTCGGCCTTTTTGGCAATGCAGGGGCCGACGAAAACTACCTTCGCATCGTGCCCGTAGGTTTTTTTGAGCAGGCGGCCGTGCGCGATCATGGGGCTGACGACCGGGGCCAGATAGGGGATCAGCTCGGGGTAATATTTCTCCACCAGTCGTTGACGGTGGGGCAGCAGGTGGTGATGATATTCTCCATCTCATGCGCTTTGATGAGCTTGTGGTATTCAGCCGTGACGTAGGCCGCGCCGTCCGCCGTCTGCGCCGTGCCGAAAATGCCGAGCCGTTGGAAGGCGCCCAGAAGCTTTCGCTCATCGTCAAAATCAAAGGAAGTGTAGTAGGAGGGGGCGAGGGAGAAGATTACGCGCTTGCCGTTTTTCAAAAATCCCTTTACCTTGTCGAGATCGCTCGAAAGCGTTTTGGCGTTCTGCGGGCAGGTGTTGAGGCACTTGCCGCAGAGAATACAGTCCGCCTCAATGATCTGCGCCTGCTCGCTTGCCAGCCGGATGGATTTGACCGGGCAGACCTTGATGCATTTATAACAGTTTTTACAGTTTGCCTTTTGCAGGCCGATGATGCTCATTTGGACGGCTCCTTTCTTGCGGGCAGGCTAGGCCAGCTTTTCTAAAATTTCATTTTTAAAAAAAGAGGGAACATCCGCAGGGGTGAGGGAGAATTTTTGCTCGTTTACACGCACGCAAACGCCGCCTTTGGTGCATTCGCCCATGCAGAAGGAGCCTTTGAGCTCCACCTTGTCCGTAAGCCCATGGGCGGTAACAAGCTTTTCGAGCACCTGGATCACGTCGCGCGACCCATGCAGGTGACAGGAGCTGCCAATGCAAATAGTGATCTCCACGAAAAGCACCTCCGTAAACAGATTTCAGTCATCAGATGTCAAAGTTCAGAGATTGATTCTATCATAGTATATTTTGAAAAAATATGCTATCCCTAAATTTTCACATCTAATGCCTGTACCAAAGCCGGTGGGGTAAAAGCGGGATTTTCTGAAAGAGCTGCTGCAAAATGCAACGCATTTTGCAACAGCTCCTTTGCGGTTCTAAAACAGGATGCAGGTGCCGGGGGTTATCTGCCGTAATAAGCGTCTGTATAGAGCTGCTCAATCTCAGACACCAGCGGATAGCGCGGGTTGGCGGTGGTGCACTGGTCGGCGTGCGCGTTGTCCGCAAGGCGCGGCAGGTTGTCGAAGAATACCTTCTCGTCAACGCCGCACTCCTGGATGGAGCCGGGCACGTTGAGGCTTGCGCGCAGATCCTTGATTGCCTGCACAAGGTTCGCAACGCTCTCCTCTGTGGTTTTGCCCGCAATGCGAGATGCTTCGCAATCTTGGCAAATTTCTTATCCGCAACAAAGGTTTCATATTTCGGGAAGATTGCAAACTTCGTGGGCTTCTGGCCGTTGTAGGCGACGATATAGGGCAGCAGGATGGCGTTCGCGCGGCCGTGCGGGATGTGATACTCACCGCCGAGCTTATGCGCCATGGAGTGGTTAAGCCCCAGGAAGGCATTGGTAAACGCCATGCCGGCGATGCAGGAGGCGTTGTGCATTTTCTCGCGGGCCTCCTTATCGGCCGCGCCATTCTGATAGGCGCGGGGCAGGTATTCAAACACCATCTCGATCGCCTGCATGGCAAGGCCGTCCGTGTAGTCGCTTGCCAGCGTGGAGGTGTAGGCTTCGATTGCATGGGTCAGCACGTCCATGCCCGTGTCCGCGGTTGCGGATTTCGGCAGGCTCATGACGAACTGCGGTCAATAATCGCCACATCCGGGGTCAGAGCGTAGTCTGCAAGCGGGTATTTCACGTTGCCGTTTTTGCGATCTGTGATAACCGCGAAGCTTGTTACTTCGGAGCCTGTGCCGGAGGTGGTCGGGATGCAGACCATCTTTGCCTTTGTGCCAAGCTTCGGGAATTTGACGGCGCGCTTGCGGATATCGATGAACTTCTGCTTGAGGCCGTCGAAGGAGGCGTCGGGATGCTCATAGAACAGCCACATGCCCTTCGCAGCGTCCATTGCGGAGCCGCCGCCGAGCGCAATGATCACATCGGGCTGGAATTCGCGCATGACCGATACGCCGCGCATAATTGTTTCCACATCGGGATCGGGCTCGACGTCGGAATAAATTTCACTGTGGCAGTAGTGCTCGCGCTTGCGCAAATAATAGAGGATTTTATCGACATAACCGAGCTTGACCATCATCGGGTCGGTCACGATGAATGCGCGCTCGATATCCTGCATCTTCTCCAGATACTGGATGGAATCCTCCTCAAAATAAATCTTCGGCGGGATCTTGAACCACTGCATGTTGACCCTCCTCTTGGCAAGGCGCTTTTTATTGATGAGGTTAACGGTGGAAACGTTGGAGGTCGTGGAGTTGTGGCCATAGGAGCCGCAGCCCAGGGTGAGCGACGGCGTGTTGGAGTTGTAGATATCGCCGATGCCGCCCTGCGAAGAGGGGGAGTTGACGATTACGCGACCGACCTTCATCTCCTCGCCGAAGGCCTTGATGATATCGTCGTTGGTGGAATGGATCACCGCAGAGTGGCCCAAGCCGCCCATATGCAGCATTTCAAGCGAGCGTTGGAAGCCTTCCTCCACGCCGTTTACCACAAAGTAGGCCAGCACAGGGCTGAGCTTCTCGCGGGAGAGCGGGTATTCCGGGCCGACGGCCGGAAGCTTCGCGATCAGGATTTTCGTTTTTTCCGGCACCTTGATGCCTGCATGCTCGGCAATCCAGTTGGCGCTCTTGCCGACAACGTCGGGGTTAACGGCCTGCTTTTGGGCGTTGATGACATAGTCGGAAACCTTCTGCGTTTCCTCTGCGTTGAGGAAGTAGCAGTTGTTCTCCTTCATGATGCGCTCAAAATCCTTGTGCAGCTCCTTATCGACGATAACCGCCTGCTCAGAGGCGCAGATCATGCCGTTATCGAAGGTTTTGGAGAGCATCAGGTCAGTGCAGGCACGCTCAAGCTTCGCGCTTTTTCGATATAGCACGGCACGTTGCCGGGGCCGACGCCAAGGGCGGGCTTGCCCGCGCTGTAAGCGCTGCGCACCATGCCCGCGCCGCCGGTGGCAAGAATAAGGGACACGCCCGGATGGTTCATCAGCGCGGTGGTCGCCTGGATGGAGGGCGTTTCAATCCACTGGATGCAGTTCTCCGGCGCACCGGCCTTTACTGCCGCATCATATAGGACCTTTGCCGCTTCCACAGAGCATTGCTGCGCCGAGGGATGGAAACCGAAAATAACCGGATTACGGGATTTCATGCAGATCAAGGATTTGAACATTGTGGTGGAGGTGGGGTTCGTCACGGGCGTAGCAGCGGCAACGACGCCGACCGGCTCCGCGATTTCCACATAGCCTTCCAGCTCGTTTTCCTCAACAATGCCCACGGTTTTTTCATTCTTGATGGAGTGCCAGATATATTCCGTGGCGAACATGTTTTTGATGATTTTGTCCTCATACACGCCGCGGCCGGTTTCTTCAACCGCCATTTTCGCGAGCCGAGTGTGGTTTTCCTGGCCGGCGACGGTCATCGCCTCCACGATTTTATCCACCTGCTCCTGCGTCATGTCCATAAATTGTTCGAGAGCCTTGAGCGCCTTCTGCACATGGTTGTCTACCATGCGTCCACGTCAATCTCAGGGGTTTTCTTTTCCTGTTTTTCGTTTGCCATTGCAATCGCTCCTTATCAAATATTGATCGGGTTTTCATGCTGCGGAGATTGTTTGTTAATTATTTAACGACTACAGTATAACCGACTTTTTCTTTTTTTTCAACTAGAAAAAGGCACATGTTTTTTCACATTTTTCGTGCGAAATCCCCAAATCAAATCACCCAATGGCGATAGGGGAGAAAAAGCTGGGAATCCTGCTGTTACATTCCATAAAAAATGGATAGCGAACAGCCCTGGAATAAGCATACTGGCCTATTGTCAGTATTGCCGGAAACCCATGGTAAGATTATATAGCGGGGAAAATAGCGGGATGCATAAAAACCTGCGGTAAAAAGAAAGCGATTTTCTCAGTTGGATGGGCTACAGATCCCTATGAAATGAGAAGGGCGGGCTGCCAATGCAGCCCGCACCGTGGAATAACGGTTATTTTTTTAGGATCTCTTTTTTAATATAGGCAAAAACGGCATCCTCCCCCTCATCCCGCAGACGCGCAAGCAACGCTTCCAGCAGGGCCTTTGTATGCGGATGGATCAGATAGTGATCGCGGGAATGCAGATAATAATCCAAAGGGTCGCTATCCCGATAGGCGGCGCGCGGTAGGTTTTGCTGGCCGCCATGCGATCGCAAAACATTTCCACCACATATTTGACGGGCATCTCCATGCCCGCAAGCCCGTGGCCACCCACCGGAGAATAATCGATCCAATATTCCAGATGGTGCCGGTTTCGCCCTTTGTGGTGCAGCCATGCGCTGCTGTAGCCTTTGGCGGCCCGTTCCGCTTCATTGGGCTGCGGTTTCCCTGATAATATTTTACCCCTGGAATCCATTCAACAGGGGCATATTTGGAGAGATCATGCGTCAACCCCTGCCAATAAAGGCCCACTCGGAAGCAATGCTTCCGGACAAGCGCTCTATGATGGTGGACGGTTTTCAAATGCCCAAGCCAGTTTGCCATATATGATACACCAGCGTTTCTCAATTTCTCCCTTTAAATCACGATTCCTCGTTTACACCGAGCACTTGCCCGGTGATAAAGGATGCTTTGCCGGATGCAAGAAAGGCGATCGCTTCAGCGGCCTCCCGCGCTGTGCCAATTCGGCACAGCGGCGTTTCCTCGCACAGGGCCTCCCGTGCCTCCTGCGTGAGCATGTTATTCATATCAGTATCAATCACGCCGGGCGATACGCAGTTAACAGTGATCCCGCTGGGGCCGAGCTCCTTGGCGAGCGCCTTTGTCATGCCGATCACAGCGGACTTGGCCGCTGAATAGTGCACTTCGCACGATGCGCCAACTTCGCCCCACATGGAGGATACGGTCACAATACGGCCTGCCTTTTGACGGATCATATGGGCAGAACGGCCTGGCAGCAATGGTAAAGCCCATCAACATGCACAGCGAACATCCGGCGCCAATCCTCCGGCGTAATGTCTGTAAATAGTAACTGCTGCGCAATCCCTGCGCAATGCACAAGAATATCTATGCCGCCAAAAGCTTGTTCTATTTTATGCATCATGTTCGTTACCTGTTCCCGGTCGGCAACGTCGGCCTGAAGGATAACGCATCCGCGCCCGACGCTTGCAGGATCGGACGAGCGCTTCCGCTTTCTCCCTTTGCACGCGGTAATGAACGGCGATGCGTATTCCCTGCCGGGCGAGCAGCAGGGCGGTTTCCCGGCCGATGCCGCGGGAAGCGCCAGTGATCAATGCAGTTTGCGCCATGAAAACCCCTCCATTCCAAATGGGTTAAAATTCGGAGAGCTGCAAAAAGCGGATCCCATCCGGTTTTGCGCTGCCCGCATACAACGCGCTGCCGTGCCGCCCGGTTTCGAGGTAATGGGCAAGCACTTGCTTTGCAGTAAAGGGCATGGCCAGATGCATCGCCTGATTGATCGGGACCCATTTCAACTCGCCCTCATTGCAGGCGGGCAATGTACGATCTGCCCTGTTCAACTGTGCGAAAAAGTAATAGTTCTGCCGCACCTCTCCGTTTTTCAAGCGCAGGGTAATGTAACGCAGCTCTGGGGGCGTGATATCCTGCGGCGTGATGCCGGTTTCCTCTTCCAGCTCGCGTAGGATACAAAGATCGGGCCGGTTGAGCTCCTCCGGCTCGAAGTGGCCGCCGACGCCGCACCAGGAGGGCTCCACAACACGGGAACCGACCCGGTAAAGCAGAAGCAGGCAATCCTCCCGCAGGATATAAATCGAAGTCATATTCCGAAGCTTCATTTTGTTCCCCTCCTGTATCGCCCCGTCGTGAAAGCCTTGTGAATGCCTACAGCCGATATGGAAGCAGGGCGCCGATTGTGGTGATAGAACCATCCTCCATCAGCACCTCGCACAGATGGTTATCGTCATGCACTGCGTCGATAAATTCCCGGCACCGGCCGCACGGCGCGCAGGCGCTGCCGCCGTCGTCCACTCCGGTTGCGGCAAGCTTAACGATCTTGGACTCCCCTGCGGTGACCATGGCCGCGACAGCGGCATGTTCCGCGCAGAAGCCCATTCCAGCGGGGTTTCAATGCAAACGCCTGTGTAAACATTGCCTTTATCCGTCAGGATTGCGGCCGCGACCGTTCCGGCAGTCGCCATCCGGGAAATTTTCCGCTCGTGAAGCACCCTTTTGGCGCAGGCCAGCAATTCGTCAAAATCCATATGGACTCCCCTTTTCGGCCGGCTTTGCGCCGCTCGTGTGATTCGCTAAAAGACCTGTTGAAAGGCTGTTTTTAATCATATCGTTTTCGCTATATGAAGTCAAATGGAAATTCTCTTTGTGTCGAATTAGATAATTTCACACACAAGTCCAAAAAATCATTTATATGAATTGACTGAAAACGAAAAAGAAGATATAATACAAACACGAGCGAACCTTGATATGGATAGGGCGTTTGATTGCACCGTATCAATGCATCAAAAAGAAGGGAATGGTTTTAGGAATGAAACAGCAGCGCAGTCCCAATACTTACACGCCGAAGGAGCGCAATCTGTACCTGACCGGTCTGCTTGGGCAGAATATGATCTACAACATCATCGGCACAGGCCTTGTGTTCTATTTCCAAAGCGTACTGTTCATCCCGGCGATGGCGACCGGCGTTATTTTCGCAATCGCCCGCGTTTGGGATGCGATCAACGACCCGATGATGGGCACGATCGTCGACCGGACAAATACGAAGTGGGGCAAATGCAGGCCCTATCTTATTTTTGTGCCTGCGGCGGTATGCGTGATTACGATCCTCTGCTTCTGCAACGGAATCTATGGCTCGCAGAACAGCAGCACAGTCAATGGTCTAATTATTGCCTGGGCAGGCGTGTCCTACATCCTTTGGGGCATGACCTATACGGTAGGAGATATCCCGCTGTGGGGCATTACAGCACGTATGACAGATGATGAGAACGATCGTGCGAGCCTTCTTTCCCTTGCCCGTATCGCCGGAGGGGTAGGCGGTATCGTGCTGGCGATTATTGTCCCGCTATCTCAGGCAGTGGGAAACAGCTTAACGAAAAGTCAGGGCTTATCCACGCAAAAAGGGCAGCAATTCGGCTTCATCATCGTAGCGGTGATCCTTTCGGTGATCGGCTGCGGATTGTTTCAGCTTTCGAGCTTTGCCAAGGAGCGCGTAAAGTCATCTGACGAACACTATACGATCAAAGAGAATTTTCAGCTTATGTGGCGCAACCGCCCTTTCCGCCAAATCATGATTTCCAGCATCCTGCGCGCGCCGATTATGCTGCTGATGATGGTTGCGATGACGCTGCTTTCTTATTATTACGGAGACTATAACCAGAAGAGTTATGTTGTCTATATGATTGTGCTCGGCGGCGGCATCTTCGGCGGTCAATTTATAGCCATGGCATTTGCGCCAATGCTTGTGAAAAAGTTTGAGAAGAAAAGGTTTATAATATCAGCAGCATCGCGAGCGGAATTGCTTTTGCGCTCATTTTTGTGATATATAACTTGCCCCCAACAAGCTTGATCAACCGCTATGGCTGGCGATCTGCTGTGTTGTGTTTACGATTGCGGCGGCAGGCATGGGCATTGTCAACGTATATCAATCCGTTATGATCGCGGATACGATTGACTATGAGGAATATGAGCATGGCATCCGCCCGGACGGCGTTTTCTTTGCAGGGCAATCCTTCTGCACAAAGCTCAACTCCGGCATTGCGGCGCTGATCCAGGGCATCGTGTATTCCGTCGTTGGCTTTTCCGGCGAAGGTGTGGAGAAGGTAAACGCGCTGTTGGAAGCTGGGGCGAGCTTCAAGGCAGACCCGGCCTTTGAACCCTATCGCATGGCGATGTTCTTCCTGTGCTCCATTCCGCCCGCCATCGGCATGCTGCTCTCCGTGTTGCCGATGCTCCATTATGACCTGCCGGATAAAAAACATGCAACGGTGCTCGAAGAGCTGCGTATCCGCCGCCAGGAGAAGGCGGACAAGGAAGCAAAGTGAGAAATAGCAGTTTATCTTGCCAATGGTTGACAACGGGGAAGGCCTTCCACTATAATCAAGCAGGAGCCAATTTATGATAAGGGAGCATCTGCAATGAGCATGAAAAAAACCTTTTTTTGGCGCCTTGCCCGATGGCAAACCGGTAGACTGCTATACAATAGAAAACCAAAATGGCATGCGTGCCGAAATCCTAACCTACGGCGGCACGCTCAATAAGCTGTATGTGCCGGATCAAAACGGTGTATTTGCAGATGTTTTGATCGGTTTCGATACCTTGGAAGGGCATTTGAACCATTCTGATTATCAGGCATGCTTGTTGGGCGCTATGCCAACCGCATTGCGGATGGGGCTTTTGTGCTCAACGGCGAAGAATACCATGTGACGAAAAATGAAAATCAAATCACCTGCCTGCATGGCGGCGGCGAGTTTTCCCACGCCGTGTGGGATGCCCAGCCTGTGGGAGAGGATGCGCTGCGCCTGAGCTATGAAAGCCCGGAGGGCGCGCAGGGCTTCCCCGGACGGGTAACCGCTCACGCAGTTTATACCCTGACGCAGGAGAATGTGCTTCGCATCGATTATTACGCCGTATCCGATCGGGATACGATTCTGAATCTGACGAATCATGCGTATTTCAACCTTGGCGGCTATGATGCGGGCCAAATCACCGGCCATATCCTTCGGCTGAATGCAAGCCAATTTATCCCCACGGATGCGCGTAATATCCCAACCGGTGAACTGCGCGATGTGGAGGGAACGCCGTTTGACTTCCGAGAACCCAAAGCGATTGGGGATGGAATTGATTCAGACTATGCCCTATCGCCTCCTGCAAGGGCTATGATCATAATTTCTGCATCGAGCATTGGGATGGATCGCTGCGCGAGGCGGCCGAGGTGTATGAGCCGCAAAGCGGGCGTGTGATGCGCGTGACGACCGATCTGCCGGGTGTGCAGCTCTATACGGGCAATTTCCTTGCCGGGCATCCCGGAAAAGGGGGGAAGCCCGTCGCATGCCGCACAGGGTTCTGCCTGGAGACACAGTATTACCCCGATACGCCGAACCAGCCGGATTTTCCTTCCTGTGTGTTCCGGGCAGGCGAGGCGTTTGAGAGCACAACGGAATTTCAGTTTTCCGTGCGGGGCCTCAGAGATTGATGTTTCACATGCAGTGTATAGTGCTGGGCAAAAGCGCGGGCCTGATGCGGCCGTGGCGTTTTAGCCTGTCAAAAAAGGCCGCGTTTGGGCGGCCTTTTTTGATTCGTTCATAATGAGCAGACGGATTGATGTTCTGCCGGATTCATGATCGCATAAGCAATTCTTTGTTTATCATTGTGAAATCAAAAATTGATTGCTCCCCACTGTTTGACGGATGCCCCTGTTGAAAGGGAGGGGAGAACGACAGGCAAATGACGGATGGAGAACAGCAGTTACCAGCTACCGCCTTCCTCGCGGGAAACGCGGATAAAAATGAAATTTTGAATAAACTGCTTGCAAAAAAATCCGTAGAAATGGTAAAATTTTAATAGCCTAGCTGCAATTTATGCAGCTTTTATTTGTTCGGCATCCAAAATCGCCCCAAAATCAAACATAGGAGGTCTTTTATGAACATTTTTCTCATCCTTGCCCTTGCGGCAGGGGCCGTAGCGCTTGTTTATGCGCTGCTGCTCGCGCTGAAAATCGGCAGAGCTGATGCGGGCACGGCGCGTATGAAGGAGATTGCGGCTTCGATCCACCAGGGCGCAAACGCGTTTCTTTTTTCTGAGTATAAGGTGCTGGTCATCTTTGCCGCCGTGCTGTTTCTGCTCATCGGCTTTGGCTTGGCAATTGGGTGACGGCCATTTGCTTCATTGTCGGCGCGCTGTTTTCCACCCTGGCCGGTTATTTCGGCATGAATGTGGCAACGAAGCAATGTGCGCACCGCGAACGCGGCGAAGGAAGGCGGCATGAACAAAGCGCTTTCCATTGCCTTCTCCGGCGGCGCGGTGATGGGGATGTCTGTGGTCGGCCTCGGCCTGTTGGGAATCACTGCGATTTATCTGTTTACAAAGGATGTCAGCGTGCTTACAGGCTTTAGCCTTGGCGCCTCCTCCATCGCGCTGTTTGCGCGCGTCGGCGGCGGTATTTATACCAAAGCGGCGGATGTGGGCGCAGACCTGGTCGGCAAGGTGGAGGCCGGGATTCCGGAGGATGACCCGCGCAACCCTGCTGTGATTGCGGATAATGTGGGTGATAACGTCGGCGACGTTGCGGGCATGGGGGCGGATTTGTTCGAATCCTATGTCGGCTCCATCATCTCCGCCATCACGCTGGGTGTGATCGCTTTTACGGCAAAAGAAGGGTTTTCGGAAGGCGCGTTGTTCCCCATCTTCCTCTCCGGCATCGGGATCATCGCTTCGATTATTGCCACCTTCTGCGTGCGCTGCAAGGATGGCAGCAACCCGCACAAGGCGCTCAAGGTGAGCACCTATGTCTCCTCCCTTCTGGTGCTGATTGGCGCGGGCGTGATGAGCCAGTATTTCTTCCATGATTTCAAGGCCTTTTGGGCCGTGTTTGCCGGGCTTGTGGTCGGCCTGATTATCGGGCAGATCACGGAAGTGTTCACCTCCGGCGATTACCGCTTCGTCAAGGAGATTGCCAAACAGTCTCAAACCGGCTCTGCGACGACGATTATCAGCGGCCTTGCGGTCGGCATGAAATCCACGGCAATTCCAGTGCTGATTATCGCGGTGGGGATTCTGGTTGCTTATAAATTCTCCGGCCTGTATGGTATTGCCCTCGCTGCGGTGGGTATGCTGTCCACAACCGGCATCACCGTAGCGGTGGATGCTTACGGCCCGATCGCGGATAACGCGGGCGGCATTGCTGAGATGGCGGAGCTTGATGGGAGCGTGCGCGGCATTACGGATAAGCTCGATGCGGTGGGCAATACAACGGCCGCAATCGGCAAGGGCTTTGCCATCGGCTCCGCAGCGCTCACAGCGCTTGCGCTTTTTGCCTCTTATGCGGAGGCTGTTGGCATTACGAGCGGCATCAGCATTTTGAGCCCCGCCGTGATCTGCGGCCTGTTCATCGGCGGAATGCTGCCGTTCTTATTTTCTGCAATGACGATGGAATCCGTCGGCAAGGCGGCCAACCAGATGATCGAAGAAGTGCGCCGCCAATTCAAATCGATCCCCGGCCTGATGGAGGGCACCGGCAGGCCGGATTATAAGCGTTGTGTGGAGATTTCCACAAAAGCAGCCTTACGGGAGATGCTGATCCCCGGTGTGCTGGCAGTGCTCTCCCCATTGGTGGTCGGCCTGCTGCTCGGCCCGCAGGCACTTGGCG
>ENA-OQEX01000929-OQEX01000929.1-human-gut-metagenome-genome-assembly--contig:-NODE-929-length-12671-cov-1.628747_pt1 | contig 12671 bp, 19 predicted proteins | sample MGYA00242802_ERZ504649 | MGnify/ENA primary metagenome ERZ504649 (study PRJEB26092, sample SAMD00036194) | human gut metagenome | host: Homo sapiens | study: EMG produced TPA metagenomics assembly of... | reverse complement strand
TTTGAATCAAAATTTCTTGAACTGTAGATAATTCTACAAGTCCATTTAGCTTGACAGATGCACTAATATTCACAGCAATCGGTTGGGCGCTTTCTACGGTGACCAGCGCGCCAATTGGACGCTCCTGTTCAATATGTGCCAGCGTGCTTTCTACAATTTCACTACTAACCGGCTCTTTATCCGGCCCAGCAATCAATATGCCAACTGTTCCTGGCCCATTTTCCAATGGCGTTGCCTTTGCGCCACCAACGCCGTCTACTTCAAGCGCCCACATGATGTAGTGATATGCATTCCCCGATGTAGCTGGGCGCCTTCTTAATAGATTTAACCTCTCCATTAGCGCTTCATCCGATTCGTGGTCAATCCCCCCCGTAGCAGCCTCATTTGTCACGCTCATTAATCCCACAATCACTTGATACTGCTCTGTAATACTACCGGCGTCTACGTTATATTGGCTCCCCGGTTCGGTAGCCTCTGCCTGTGCCCTCGCTGCGCCATCCATAATTTTCACGTTTTCTATTGTTACAAATTCAAGTCCAGTTTTTGTTGTGAAAACACTGCCAATAGGCACAACTGCGCCATCCTCTCCGGTGAATTGTAAGACCACGCGAGCCTTTACGCCTTCTTTTCTAATAACGCCATATTCTCTAGCCCTTTTATCAATAAATTCGCCACTTGTCTCATCCACAAATGCGATGGGAATTAGGCATTCATCGCCATGTAGAGGTTATAGATCGCGTTAGAGACCGGGGCTGTCAAATCGCTCACAAAGCTACCTTCCTCGTATCAAGATTCGGTATCTTCGTAAGGATTTCTTCTCGGATATCATCCGGCGTCAAATCTTCATACATTGATACTCACCTCACCATTCCCATAAATCGTTGAGATCCTGCATGAGAGCTCCATTCTGCCATCCTCGAACGATGCCGCGACATCCGTCACTCCCGTAATATACGGATTACAAAGCAGGCATTCTTCAATATACCGTGCCGCCTCTGCCTCTTTCAGTTCTTTGGTATAAGGCTGGCCGATTAGTATTTCGATTTCGCAGCCGTATTCCTCTGAGTAGATTTCATATCGGTCCCTCTCCGTGCAGAGTGCACGCAGTACCCAACCGAGAACTGCCTCCTGGCCCTCTACGATAACAGGCGCGCCGTTTTTAAAGATCGGCTTATTTTCGCGCAAATCCCATTTGACATCCCGATATAGCGGGTATTCTGGATCTGTCTCTGCTTCCTCCGTATTCGGCTGCACCATTGGAAATATATCCATTACACGCTCACCACCTTACAAATCACGACAAAGTGTTGATCTCCGTCGAGGCAGGCAAGGAGGACACGTTCGCCTACTGAAAAGGCATTAATACTCTCGTTTTTTTCTATTGAATCTCGATCCTGTGGCGTACCCATCACATTTGATTTTAATGGTGAAGCGCTGATAACTTCGCCGAGGCGAAAGGCTGGTGTGTTTTGCTCCTGTACAGTGTTCCTTATGAGTTCAAGCATGGATGCAAACGGGTTATCCTGCATAAACGCTTCCTCCTTTTATGTAGGCTTATTGACATAGCTCCATGAGCTTCCACTGCCTTCTGATTTTTTGTTGCTCGAACTTCCTGCCTTGCTTTTACTGGCCTTTTCAATGGCACCCGCATCTTTTTCATCCATGAGATTTTTGAAATTTAGGACAAGTTTGATATAATACTGCCCATTTTTCCAAGTGTGCGTGTCAGAATCAATGTAAAATAGGCCATAGATTCCGGTATATGGTTCTTGAACGACAACCGCATTTCCTGTGGTGCAACGAGTGTCCCCGATTCCGTTAACCGTTATCTTCTGTTCTAACGTCCCAGCATTCAATATCTCCTTGGCGCGGGCCTGTCCGTTGTCATCCTCTGATTGCTTAACGTATTCCTGCATCAATCCGTAAAGCTTCATAGCCTGTGCATTGTCCACATTGCGGACAAATTTATCATCCTTACTGTAGATTTTACGCGCGTTACAACATTTTCCGCAGATTCCGAAATTGCGGAATCCATAAGATTTACGCCGCCTTCGATGATAATCGTGCTACTGTTAACGCCTTTTTCTTGTACCGAAAGTTTTCCGCCTTCAAATCGGATCTGATATTTTCTCCCAGTTGATTTGCTGGCAAACGTATAGGCGCTTTGGATAATATCGTATAAATTTTTCCCCAAATTTCAATACACTCCGCCCGTGTGGGCGGAGACCGAATTAAGGATTTTTTTTCGAGTCTGGGGGATAATTTCAATCCACTCCGCCCGTGTGGGCGGAGACGTTATGGGAATGCTGCGCAAAGTAGTCGCTGTCGTGATTTCAATCCACTCCGCCCGTGTGGGCGGAGACTGGAGGGGCTGCCGATGTTGATTGAAACAATACTATTTCAATCCACTCCGCCGTGTGGGCGGAGACAGCAAAAGAAACCATTTTTTCGTCTCTTAAGCATCTCTATTACAACATATTTTACAGAAAAAAGCAAGAGAACTCGATGTAAATTCTCTCATTTGGGATATTTATTCCAATATTCCCTTTTGATTTTGGTGCGAACCTCCCTATATGTTGATGTTTGATTCCGATTCGCACTGAGCAAATTTAGAAAACGGACGTATGCATTTTGAGATTCATTTGCATACGTCCATTTTTTCATATTCTATTGTTTTATTTCTCAGGCTTTCTGCTCTTCCCTCGCCGCCAATACACCGTCTAGCCACTTCATGATATCGTTATAAATCTTTTCGTGGTCATTTTCGTTGAGAATTTCGTGCCGGTCGTTCGGGTAGAGGATCACCGTCGGCTCATTGCCTGCAAGCTCCAGATTATCCGACACAGCCAAAACGCCTCTGCCGTTGAAGCCAACGGAATCTTTCGCGCCGGAGATCAGCATAATGGGCAGATCCTGAGGCACCTTCTGCGCCCAATCCTTGCGGCTGACCTCCATTAAAATACGCACTACATCGCGTGTGCCGCCGAGCTTGAAGTTAAATCCACAGAGCGGATCATCGAGATAGCGGTCGAGATTTTCCTCGCTTGTGCTGATCCAGTCAACATTGGTGCGTGGGTTTTTAAACTGCGCATTGAACACGCCGTTGCCAATTTTGAAGAGCAGATCCGCATTGGCATGCGGGCCAATTTTATCTACCACCTTGTCGAAGGCAGATACCACACCCTCCAGGGAGGCGGGAAGCTCGCCCGTACCACAGAAGATTGCACCTGCAGCTCCTTGCCGAAGTGTGCGGCGTAGGAGCGGGAAAGGAAGGAACCATGCTGTGGCCAAAGAGAAAATAGGGTAGGTCAGGGTAGCGCTTGTGCATGATGTGATGCAGGATATGCATATCATCAACCATGCGGATATGGCCGTTTTTATCGTCCATATACCCGAGATCATCCAAGGAGTTGACAGATTTTCCGTGCCCCAGGTGGTCATTGCCGCACACGATAAAGCCATGCCCAGCGAGGAAACAGGCAAAATCGTCGTATCGCTCAATATGCTCAGACATACCATGCGCAATTTGAAATAGCGCGATGGGCTTCACCGCATCGTCTTGCCAGATCATGCAGTGGATTTTATTTTTACCGGTGGAAGAGTTGAAATATGCTTCTTTGCGAATGATCGCCATTCGAATCGACTCCCTCTGCTCAAAATATAGATATTTGTATTATACACGAAACTGATAAAAAAGTCATCGTCTTTTCTCAATAAACCGGAAATTTCGCCCCTTTTTATGCCGTTGCCTATCCAATTGCGTGGTCGCCGGGAAGGTTTGCACCTGACCAGGCTTTTTCCCAAGTTGTGGGCTGTTCTGCATCCGTCCAGAAGGCGTCATCCGGCGAAAGGCCGAGCGGGAGAAAGATGGTAGAGCAAAGATAAAGCTGCCGGTGTTGATATAAGATTCCGCCAGCCCCGGCTGGAGGCCGGAAAGCCCCTTTTGCAGAAAGCCGCTTGGATCGAATAATTCCTGAGAAAAAAACATTTTTCGTAGCGCGAGGCTGAGAGCTCGGCGCACCTGCCCGGGCGGGAGAGAAGGGGGCAGGTGCCCGCTCAGCGCCGCGTGGGCGAGCGCGTGGAATGCCCCCGTACGGTAAACGATGGAACGGCCCATGCAGGGATAGGAGCCGTCCGGTGAAATCATTCGCTCAAGCAATTCACAATAGCGCATCAGGCTTTTTACAAACTGCGCACGGTAGCGCTTATCCGCAATGAGCGGCTCTGCGGTGCGGGAAACCTCCTCGAGCATCGGCTGAATGACAAAGCTGTTGTAATAATCCCAGTGGAATGCGTCCCCATCGCCATAAGCACCGTCCCCTTTATACCATTCAAAATGCTTGCTTAGCGCGTATTCAATGCGCATACCGTCGCCGATTCCAGTGAAGCGATAGCGCATCGCCTCAATCGTCGCGGCAAAGAGCAGCCAGTTATTGCGCACGGGGCGCATTAGGCGTGCCTGTTCAAAGGCGGCGAGCAGCTTCCCGCGTACCTCCGGCGGTTGGATCGTAAACAGTTGAGTGGGCGCTTTCAGCAGGGCGCTTGCTAGAAACGCTGCATCGACGAGCGGCTGGTCAGGCGAGAGAAGGGCGCCGGTTTGATTCCATACGCAGTAATCCGCTGCGCAAGGATTACAGATGTTGGCGAGCGCTTTGCGGGCGAAAGCCCGGTATTGCTTCTGCAAAGCGCGCTCTTCCTCTGATGTGCTGCGAGGGAGGGAGAGCTCCAGCAGGGCGCAATGCCAATCATCGTCCGGCCCACGGCTTCCAGATAGGCCACGCCGCGCTGTTTCTCCTTCCTATCCAGCGGGAGGGTATCATGCAGGCGGTTTTCCGCTGCTGCTGAAAGCACAGGAAACGCAATTTTGTGCATCGCCCGCAGCCATTCAGCACGGGCGCTTTCCGCTTGTTTCATAAAAAAGGCTGAGCCTCCTTTCCTATCAGGAGTTTGTTTCAATGTAGCACCTTTTCCGGGCGGTGTCAATTGCGCTTTGGGAAAACATAATCCGCCCAGTATGCGCATATAGATTGAGGGAAATAGAAAGGCAGGTTTCACTTTAACGGAAAACGGAGGGGCTCATCTTGAAAGGTATCGTGGAAGAAAGAGCCGTAGAACTCGGCGAATATATCATTGCGCACAAGGCGACGGTACGGGCGGCGGCAAAGGAGTTCGGAATCAGTAAATCTACCGTACATATGGATGTGTCAGAACGCCTGCGCCGGGTGAATCCGCAGCTCTATCAGGAGGTGCGGGAGGTGCTCGATGTTAACAAAGCTCAGCGCCATATCCGGGGAGGGATCGCCACGCAGAAAAAAATACCGTGCGATGCATCCATAGATGTTATAAAAATAGTAAGGAGCCGCCTGTTCTCGTAGGCAATGTGTATCTCTATGATCTATGTGGTTACGGCAGGCTTTGCTTTGTTACTCGCTTTGCTTCGTAATAAAAAATAGCCGGTAGCTGCGCGCTCTCATAGGCGTTATGCATCTCTTAGATCCCCGCAATGAAGGCAGGCCCTGTTTTGTTACTCGCTGCGCTTCGTAATAAAAATAGCCGCCGGCCAAGTGTGTGCGGCAAGCTGGTTACATCTCTTTGATCCTATGGGACCGATTGGCTTTGCTTCGTAATAAAAAATAAAATGGCACCCGCGGCATGCTTGAGCCGGCGGGTACTTTTTTCCATAGCGTTGGTTTGATTTGCGCCTGGCGTCGTATACTAAGTTCATACCGCGTTGGATACGAAAGGGCGTGTACAATGAAAACATTTCTTTTAGTGACCTCGCCACCCGCCAGCGGAAAAACCTTTATTGCCAAGCAGTTAGCCAGTATGCTGCAAAACTGTGTTTACCTTGATAAGGATAGCGTCATTGTTTTATCCCGCCGGATTTTTCAGGCCGCTGGCGAGCCGTTTGATCGCAGCTCTGCCTTTTTTGAGCAGAATATACGCAATTATGAATATGACGCAATCCTCCAGATCGCCTTTGAGGCGCTGGAATTCAACCACTGCGTGCTCGTTAATGCGCCCTTTACCCGTGAGGTGCGCAATCCTGTATGGCTGGAGGAGATGCGTCGAAGGCTGGCGGAGATGGGCGCCCGGCTTCAGGTGGTTTGGGTGCATACGGATCTGGAGGTTTGCCGAAAACGGATGCAGATGCGCGCCTCCGAGCGGGATACTTGGAAACTGGCACATTGGGAGGACTATGTCGCAGCCGGAATTTTAACCCTCCGGAGAGCATACCAGAGCTTATCGTGATTGATAATTCTGGATCGGAGACTTACTTGGAGCCGACGCAAGCTTTGGCGCACCAAATTGAGGCTGAGCGAAAAGAAGCCTTGCAGCCTGATTAAAAAAGGGAACAGGCGTCCCGCAGAAGAAGTTTCAGCTACCGCATGGCGGTGAAACACAGGGCGTACAGAGGGGTTAAAGGGCGATCATGTTCCAGAGAAGGCCAACTGGGAGATGATGTACAGTCACGCTCCCTGCCCGGTGCGTTTCAATCTGAATTGCATAGCTCATATTTTTGCAAGGGTAGCGAGCAGCCGCTCCGCGGCGATATCGTCCATTTCACAGAGAGGCAGGCGACATCTACCAACCGGGATTCCCATATAGCAGAGTGCCTGTTTCACGGGGATAGGGTTTACATCGCTGAAGAGGCGCTCGATTAGCTCCAAATACTTTAGCTGCATGGAATCGCTCAGTGCGGCGTTGCCGTCGAAGAAGGCTTGGCAGAGGCTGTGAACCTCTCCCGGCACAAGATTTGCAAGCACTGAAATAACGCCCTTCGCGCCCAATGCGAGCGCCGATGTAATCTGATCGTCGTTGCCGGAATAGATTGCGAGACTGTCGCCACAGACGGAGGCAATTTTGGCCATTTGTGAAAAATTTCCGCTAGCTTCTTTCGTGGCAACGATGTTGTCGAGCTGCGCTAGCTTTTCATAGGTTTCAGGTAGAATATTGACACCTGTTCGTGAAGGGACGTTATATAGGATGATCGGGAGCGTTGTTGCAGCAGCGCAGGCAGAAAAATGTGCGATCAGCCCGCGTTGAGAAGTTTTATTGTAATATGGAGTAACATGCAACAACGCATCCGCTCCCGCTTTTTCCGCCGCTTTGGTGAGCAGGAGGGCGTGGGCTGTGCTATTGCTGCCCGCACCCGCGATGACCGGAACGCGGCCCTTGGCACCTTGACGGCAAATCGGATCAGCTCAATATGCTCTTCATCCGTAAGAGTTGCACTTTCACCAGTGGTTCCGGCAACGACAAGCGCATCCGTGCCGTGGCGTATTTGCTCCTGAATCAGCGTGCCGAACAGGTCAAAATCAATAGACAGATCTTCTTTCATGGGAGTGACAAGAGCGGTGGCCGAGCCGGCAAAAACCGTTTTTTTCATCGCAAGTCAAAGCTCCTTTCTGAATAAGACTTAGGGGGAAGAAGGGAAAAGGCAAAGTATCCGGGTGGACATCCATCCGATTCTATGATCGTTTTGCTAGAGTGTATTTTACCTTGCCGGAGCATTGCCAGCAGAAGTCCGCAACTGTCGGATAACCCATAAACGGCATAAATTCGCCCTGCGTAATGGGTGCTAACGTATTGTGTGATATCATGCAGTGCTTTGGCATATTGGGTTTGCATCTGGTATGTATCGTTTAGAGAGGGAAGAAGAATATGATATTGTTCCTCAAGTGCGTGAATCAGAGAATTCCATCCTTCATTTTAGGCTCCTTTTTACATAGGAGCAAAATAGTGGGATGATTTTCAGAACCGTATTCCTTCATTTTCATACTGGATAACCTCTTTGTGGTTTGAATCAGTTTTGTTTTTGAATGGAATGTTTTGCTGGAGGAGTTTACTACACGGCGATCCCTACTTTCCTTACTTTTGCATTATGATAGCATATTTCGCATTAAGAAGTAGTTAAGAAGGCCTCCGCTCCGTGAAATTCGTATAAAGAAGCCTCGCTTTATAGAGCGTCGTTTCCGGCGAGAAAGATTTTGTAGATGCTCTTGCGTGTAGGGGGTTCTTAGACTATAATATCCCCATAGATGATTCATAAATTGTGTATCTGATATGCCTTGTTTGACCGTTTGTGGAAGATACCACGGAATGACAGCTATTATTTGTAAAAAATCGGTGTCCAACAGCCTGGAAAGTTGCCCAACACAGCAAAGGATTCATATAGAAGGCCAAGCGTGCATCCCGTTACAATGCATGCTGAAAATGTGTTTTTTGTATGATTCGCGCTGTTGCAATATTATTTGGAATGAAAAAGAGGATGTAAAGGGTCTTACAATGATGGATGTTTCAAAAAACGCAGAGCGCTTTATGGGCTATGCGGATGTCTACCACATGGCGCGACCGCGCGGCCCACGCTTTGTCGTGGACTGCCTGATTAACTATTTGGGGTATTTTCCGCAAACGGTCGTAGACTGGGCTGTGGAACGGGGCTTTCCACCCGCCTGTGGGGAACCGCCGCGGCTGAGGTAATCGGCGTGGAACCAAGCCGGATATGATTGCTTATGCGCAGGAGCATCGTGTGCCGAAGCAAAATATCCGCTTTGTCAATGCCTTTGCCCATGAAACGGGGCTTGCGCCGGAATGCGCTGATTTGGTGACCTGCTCCCAGTCTTTTCACTGGATGGAGCCGGAGGAAACGTTGCAGGAGGTAAATCGCATTTTAAAGCCCGGCGGTATTTTTGCCACCTACGACTGCGACTGGCCGCCTGTGTGCGACCGCAGGGCAGAGGAAGCTTATAACGACCTGCAACGCAGGATTCAGGAGCTTGCGAGCGCTACCAAGGATTATGCAGATAGCTTTTTACGTTGGGAGAAAAGCGAGCATTTATCCCGTATTCAAGAAAGCGGATTTTTTGGCTACACCCGTGAGATTGTTTTTTCGAATACGGAGGAGTGTGACGCACGCCGTTTCATCAACCTTGCGCTCAGCCAGGGGAGCCTGCAAACCATGCTGCGCATGGAGCCGGAGATCGTCAAGCTTTGCGTGTCCCGTTTTGAGAAAAAAGTTGCATGAGATTTTTGAGGATGAAATTTTCCGCATGGATTTCTGCTACCGAATGCGCATCGGGATGAAAGATGACAGGGCAGAGGAAGAGCAGAATTCTGTCATTGACTAAAATGATTTAAAAATAAAAAGGCGCTGTTGCAAAGCATTGTGCAACAGCGCCCTTTTATTTTTATCCTGCATAAAGCTGCTATCTTTTCGATGGTATAGAGCATCTAGGTGGATCGCTTAAAAGGCCTTGAGAACCCCTTCCTCTTCTGCAATTGCCAGTTCGGATAGATACCGCTGCAAAGCATCCTTCCAATGTGGCAGTCTCGGAAAACCTGCTTCATCCAGGCTCTCTTTAGAAAGGCGCGAATTTAGCGGACGGGCAGCCGGCTGGGATAATCCGCCGTGGCAACTGGTGGATTTTTGCAGGCAGGTGCCCCAGACGCATAATTTCTCTTGCAAATTCATACCAGCTGCAATAGCCCTCGTTGGTGGCGTGATAGGTGCCGAAGCGCTCTGTCATCGCCATATCGCACAGCAGGGGGCAAGGTCTGCCGTGTAGGTGGGGAGCCTATCTGATCGCTTACCACGGAAATCTCTTCTTTTTCCCGGCCAAGCCGAAGCATCGTTTTTACAAAGTTAGAGCCGTTGATGCCGAATACCCATGAGGTGCGCACGATAAAAGAGCGTGGGCATAGGATTCGCGTGCTGTTTTCGCCGCTCAATTTTGTTTCCCCATAGGTGTTCAGTGGATTTTTGGCCTCATAGATGCCGAGCGGCTGCTCTCCGGAGGCGCCAAACACATAATCCGTGCTGATATAAATAAGCTTTGCGCCCGTTTTATTGGCCGCCGCGGCAATGTTTGCGCTGCCTCGGTAATTGATATCCATGCAAAGCGTCTGCTCCGTTTCAGCACGGTTGACGTTGGTATAGGCCGCGCAGTGGATCACAGCGTCTGGCTGGTAGGTTTCGACCCAATGCATGACCTGCGGCATATTCGTGATATCGCACTCCTCTCGATCAATCCCGCGGCAGGGGATTTTACGCCGGTGGAGTTCTTTGAGCACGTCGTAACCTAACTGGCCGTTGGAACCGGTTACCAAAATCTTCATAGAAAATAGTCCTTCCTATTGTTTAAAATATGTCGATTAGGAACCTGTGCCCGCAGGGCGGCAGCCGCCTTGCGGTCCATTCCGGTTTTTCCCGCGCCTTCTGGGTGGTGCGCGGGGAAAAAACAACAAAAGCAAATCGCAATTCTAGCATTTTACGGGCTTTTGTTGCCCATTTTTAATAGCATTTATTCAAAAAATGACAATTTAACCCATCCAAAAATAGGAGAAAAGGAGCGGCGAAAACGCTGCTCCATCGCATGCATTCTGTTTGAAAAAGGGCTTTACAGTGGATAAATAAAACGCACATCACTCTCGGCCAGCAAAGGAGCGTTTTGATCTTTGGCAGATAGTATCGGATGTTGCAGCCCCCAAAGGACGCCGAGCGCCGGATCGTCAAAGCGGATGCTCCGGTCATTTTCCGGCGCGTAATACTCATCCACCTTGTATTCCACCTCTACATCATCGGTCAAGGTCAAAAAGCCGTGCAGACAGCCTTTTGGGATAAAATTTGCTTTTTATTTTCCTCTGTCAGTTCGACGCCGATCCACTTCAGGTAGGAAGGGGAGCCGTGTCGAATATCAACGGCAACATCCAGCAGCGCGCCGCGCGTACACGTTAGCAGTTTGCTCTGCGCTTTTGGGTTTGTCTGACAGTGCAGCCCGCGGATGGTGCCCTTGTGCTGAGTGCGGGAACGGTTGTCCTGCACAAAACGAACCTGAATGCCGCAGGCAGCGTATTTTTCATAGGAATAGGATTCCATAAACCAACCTCGATTGTCTCCGAATACGTCGGGCTCAATCAAAAAAGCGCCTTCAATTTTGGTTTGTATGACGTTCATACATAGCCCCGTCTTTCATAAAAATACTTCGCTGAAAATAAACGATGGCTCAATCAAGAGCATGAATCATCGGGTCGTCGTCATCTGAGCCCCAGCGGCGCGCACGTTTGCCCGGCGCATTTTCATACAGGATTTTGCCCTCCGCCACTCGGCGCAGGTGCTGCCCATAGGTTGATTTTCCATATTTCTCAGCAGATGAGATCAGCGCCTTTTTGGTGATCCATCGTTTGTTATAGGCGATCTCCTCTGGGGAACAAATTTTGATCCCTTGCAGCTTTTCAACCGTGCGGATGAAGTGGGCGGCATCCATCAGGGCGTCCACCGTGCCTGTATCCAGCCAGGCAAAGCCGCGGCCAAGGAAGCGGACGTCAAGGTCGCCAGCTCCAGGCTATTTGTCGATTAATATCCGTAATCTCATATTCTCCGCGGGCGCTGGGCTGAAGCGCCTTTGCAAATTCCACAACGCGGTTATCATAAAAGTAAAGCCCGGTCACAGCATAGTTTGATTTTGGCTCCTTCGGTTTTTCCTCAATAGAGGTCGGCTCGCCTTTTGCGTTAAATTCCACCACGCCGAAAGCGCTTGGATCATCCACATAGTAGCCGAAAATCGTGGCACGCCCCGGATTGATGGCCGCTTGGCGAAGCAAATGGCCTAGACCGTTGCCATAAAAAATATTATCTCCAAGGATCATGGCAACGCTGTCGTCTCCAATAAAATCTTCTCCGATGACAAAAGCCTGCGCAAGGCCGTTCGGCTTGTCCTGCACAGCGTAGGAAAGCTTAAGGCCGAATTGCTTCCCCGTGCCCATAAGCGCTTCAAATTTCGGCGTATCCTCAGGTGTAGAAATAATCAGAATTTCCCGAATACCAGCGAGCATCAGGATCGACAGCGGATAATAAATCATTGGCTTATCATAGACCGGAAGCAGCTGCTTACTGGTGACCATTGTCAAAGGGTAAAGCCGGGTGCCGGATCCTCCAGCTAAAATGATTCCCTTCAAGGCGCACACTCCTCATCTCTGATGAAAACAAACAAATTGCACAAAAACAGCAATCCATAAACACAATCTAACGTTCATATAATAATACGAAATCGTATTTCCGTCAACCGCGTTTTCAAAAGCGGAACCTGTAAACGCAGATTAGAACACACTTTTCAACGCATTTTTGCAGATTGTCCAATTATTAGAACCTTTTATTTTGCTCCAAAGTATAAAATAAATTGACAAAGAGGGTTCCGCTATATTATAATTTAGCCGTGGCTAACAATTTCGAAATCAGGTTTCCTCTGTAGGGAGGCGGGCCTTTTTGAATGAGGAGCAGCAGTTTGCCCTTTCACGCCTTATGGCGCTGTAAACAGGCAAAATATCCAAATGAGTGTGAAGGGATCGGTGTTTGATGCTGAAAACAGTTGACCGGCTTCGCCCTGGGGAAAAAGGCGTTGTGACAGGGCTTGGCAGCACGGGTGCGGTGCGCCGCCACATTATTGATATGGGGATCACGCCCGGCGCGGTGATCGTCATGCGGAAAACAGCCCCGATGGGGGATCCAATTGAAATTAATGTGAGAGGGTATGAGTTGAGCATCCGCAAGTCGGAAGCGCAAAATATCCGGGTTGAGGTTTCAGAGTGATTTTGCAAAAAGGATGGTTTGAAGGATGAGCTATCGCTATGCGCTCGCGGGGAATCCCAACTGCGGGAAACGACGCTTTTAA
>ENA-OQEX01000928-OQEX01000928.1-human-gut-metagenome-genome-assembly--contig:-NODE-928-length-12716-cov-2.232505_pt1 | contig 12716 bp, 15 predicted proteins | sample MGYA00242802_ERZ504649 | MGnify/ENA primary metagenome ERZ504649 (study PRJEB26092, sample SAMD00036194) | human gut metagenome | host: Homo sapiens | study: EMG produced TPA metagenomics assembly of... | reverse complement strand
CTTATCAGATACCCAGGAAAATTTAATAGACACATTGGAAAAGATTTTTCCTATAATGAGATGCACCAGAAGCTGGTGAAAAAGACAGAGATTTTTTCCAGACAGCAGTCAGCACAGAAGAAGAAAATTCTACTATTTTCTGATCAAGGATTACATAGGGCAGAAATATATGAACGAGACCTTATCTGTGAAAGATATCAGTGATCATGTATTTTTATCAACCTCGTATGTGTGTACCTTCTTCAAAAATGAGACCGGTCAGACTTTAAATCAGTACCTCACAGAATACAGAATGGAAAAGGCCAAGCAGCTGCTGTCTGACCCCAGGTATAAAATTACAGATATTTCCTCGCGGGTGGGATACAGTGACGGGAATTATTTCGGTAAAAGTTTTAAGAAGTATACAGGTTTTTCTCCTTCTGAATATCGAGAGAAAATGAGTTAGTTTTCTGCAACACATAAAAAATTTTATATATTTCAAAACACCTATATATTTTTGAGGAGTGTGAAATAATTTGCATAAGCTTAAGCAATGGTACCAGGATCTGAACCTGCAGTCCAAGTTTACCCTGGTACTCCTTTTGATTGTGTCAATTCCTGGGATTGCCATTATCTTCTTTTTTTATGGAAGAGCCTACGACATGGTAGTTTCCTATACGATCCGCCAGGAACAGGACCGGTCTGCTGAGAACGCGCTTGATAGAAGAATCTATTCAGAAAGTCCTGGATGTAAGCGAAGAGATTTCTTCCCTTGATTTTTACCAGACACTTTTTAAAAATGCCATAACTGAATCCTTCACGGATCTGGCAGATTCCCTGGATGCAGCGTCTTTTTCCCGAAAGATAGATCAGCTGATTGCTGATACGCCCGTTACCAATGTCAAGATTTATATGGAGATGCCAAAAGGCTCTCCTTCAGACATAAATGCACTTTTAGATAAGGAAGACCTGAAAGATACTTTTCTATCTCTCGATCAGATCCGTGGAACCTACTGGTATGGTATTTTCCGCGGAAGCCGCGTTTCCCAGCTTTTTTGTCCCTCCTTCTATCTTGGTACAAAGGAACAAAAGGCATATGGAGATCAGGCATATATCACCCATGCTTCTGTAATCTATAACAACGGAACTTATGATGCTTATATGGCGGTCTATTATTCCGGTCATGATTTTCAGCAGATCCTGTCTGAAAATCTTACTCTGGACGGCAGTGTTTCTTATATTATGAATGAGCGTAACAACCTGGTCTCTGCTTCCAGTGATTCTCTCGCCGGAATTTACTGGCTGGATTACGACAAGATCATGGAGTCCTACATGTCCTCCAACAGTTTCGTGGAGCAGGATATTCTGGGGAAAACCGTTTACGTTGGTTTCTACCGGATCAAACAGCCAGGCTGGTTTATGGTGACGGTACTTCCCTCCCAACCCCTGATCAATCAGAGTAATATCCTGGTTCTGCAGTTTTTGTCCATTTATATTGCGGTACTGGCGCTTGCCTTTTTGCTCGCAAGTACCTTGTCCAAATCCATTACAGGGCGAATTTCCTCAGTTATCAGTCAGATGCGAACAGTCCGTCACGGTCCTCCGGTCCCTATGGACAGCCCAAGTGCGCACGATGAAATTGGTGATCTTATTGATACTTACAACTATATGACACGCAAAATGAACCAGCTTATGGAAAAACAGGCCCAGGCTGCTGAGGATCTGCGAATTGCCGAGTTTAATTCCCTGCAGGCTCAGATCAATCCCCATTTTCTTTATAATACCATGGATATGATCAACTGGATGGCCCAGCAGGGACGTACCTCTGAGGTCTGTAACGCAGTGCAAAGTCTTTCCAGATTCTACAAGCTGACACTTAGTCGTAAAAAGGGAATCAGTACTATCGCCAAGGAAGAAGAACATGTTTCCATCTATGTTCACCTGCAGAATATGCGCTATCATGACAGCATTTCCTTCATTTCCGATATTCCGGATGAACTGATGGAATACCAGATTCCAAAGCTGACCCTGCAGCCTGTTATAGAAAATTCCATACTTCACGGCATTCTGGAAAAACCTTCCAAGTCTGGAACTATTGTACTTACCGGATGGATGGAGGATGGGGATATTGTACTTCTGATTTCTGATGACGGAGTTGGAATCGCGCCAGATAAACTGCCCGTGATTCTTTCCGGGGAGGGAACCAGTATTTCAGGTGGAACCAATATTGCGATCTATAATACTCACAGACGGCTTCAAGTGCTTTATGGCGCAGATTATGGATTGACTTATTCCAGCGATGTAGGAAAAGGAACCGAAGTGCAAATCCGAATTCCGGCGAAGAAGGATGCGGAAAACAAATAGCAGTTTCATCTTATCATCTACAGCAAAAGAGAGAGTCTGACGACTCTCTCTTTTATTGAATATGAATATGTGTACAAACCATATAGATGGTCTTATTCTTGCTATTATTTGCACAACTTTGAAAATTATCTTGTTACAATATCAACCGGTACATTGAAGATCTTTGCAACCTTCAGGATGGTATCAATATGTCTGCCTGTTGCAGCTGCCATATGATGTGTCGGGCCAGCTTCACTCCAACGGTTTACAAACTCTCTTGCACCACATGTAAAACGAGTTCTCATGTTCGTATCGCCAAAGGAAAGGATTGGTCCTTCCTCGTTGATTCCCTCAGCAACAACGAATTTGAAGCGTCCGTCTCCATCCTGTGTGATTGCAAGATAGGTAACCGGACCTGTGTATGGATAGAACTGTGTCAGATATCCTCCGCCTGTTTTGCCATGGAACACTGGTACGATCTTCATGGTAGGTTTCTTATCAGAAATATCGGCATCACCACTTCCGGAATGACCGATAATGCAGATGTCATCATTGAAGTCAATGGAATACATCTCGGAAAGCTGGCCTGTGCCGGAAATTGTCTTCAGAATACTCATTGCCATGGCAACCTTCATATCACCCTCAACAGCACATGCAGTACCCTGTTTGATCAGCATAGAGAATGCCGGAATCAGCATACTGTCAAGGACACCAGCCTTGCCCTGTGCAAATCCGTCATAATGGGAAGCGATCATTCCAAGATGCTCGTCCTTTACCCATTTCTCAAATGCTACAACATATTTTGCCATATCCCATACTTTCTCAATTGTTCCGCCGCCCTCAATATCAAAGGTGTCCAGAATATCCTGAGCTTTTGCACGAATTGCATCCTCATCTGTGATATCATCCGCAATTGCCCACATTTTTCCCAGTCAAACTGTTTGGTATAAAGGAACATTCTGTTGTACAGGTTGGTCTCATCAATGTAAAGATCCATCATACCTGGGTAAGGTCTTCCAATCTGGGCAATATTTGTGTCACGGAATCTTCTTCTTACCTGAGCAGCTTTACACCAGTCTTCAATCTCAGCCTGAACGCCTGGATCTCCGCCTTCGACAACACCAGTGATAACAGCATGTCTCTTTCCGGCTCTCTCAAGGTCAGCAACAGCTTCTCCAACAGCACCGCATGCATATCCTTCGCCGAGCCATGTAGCAATGTCTGTGTGATCGTAATCCAGAGCTTTCAGCTTCTGAACATTTACCAGAACAACCGGAACATTCAGGTCACGAATTGCAGGAAGCATGTTGTAGGATGTAGCGTAGGTTAACATCTGAAGGAAAACGAGATCAACGTCTGCTGCACGGAATTTATCCCCAGCAGCCATAGACTGCTCTTTTGTTGTTACCATTCCTCCATCGATGATCTCTACGGTATCCGGAATTGTTTTCTTAAATGCCTCGTACTGAGCCTCAAACTCTGGTACCAGTGAAGGGAACTGAGGCAGATATGCGCCTAAAGCAATAGAAAATACGCCAACTTTTGCTTTTGTGTTTACTAACATAGTAGTACCTCCTGTTTAATTTGATATATTATGCATCTGTGATTCAGGCTGCAGACATAACGCTTATTGCTCACAGGTTCAGAAACAATCTGTCTGCCCATATGCTACAGCTTCATAACCACAAATGGTTACTGTTCACTCCGTTCACAGTAACGCGCTTCGCGATGCACAGAATCATGCATTCGATGATTTCGCGCTGAGATTCTCGGGTTTTCTGTGAACTTTGTTCACAAAAAACACCTCGCGGAACGTTACCAGTGAACAGTAATAATTATGTTACTGGCCACGCCCTACAGAACCTGTATTTCTTCTCCCTGCAGAATATGTGGCTGCAAAGTTTTTTCCACTTTCACCGCCAGAATATCATTTACACCGTATTCCTCCGTTTTCAGCACCGCCACTTTCACATATTCTCTGGAATGTCCCAGATAATATGCTTTCCATCAATCTCCACTTTCTCCTCCAGAAGTACCTCCAGAGTCTTTCCAAGAAGAGAAGTCTCATATTCTGCTGCACGCTTCTGGTGCAGCTCCAGCATTTTGTCACTTCTCACAGCTTTTTCTGCCTCTGTCAGCTGACCGGACATAGCCGCAGCCTTAGTTCCATGGCGACGGGAATATTTAAAAATATGGGTTTCATAAAAATGAATATCTTTCACAAAATCATAGGAAGCCTGAAAATCCTCTTCTGTTTCCATTGGAAAACCAACGATCACATCTGTTGTCAGTGCTGGATTTCCGAAATATTTGCGAAGAAGTTCACATCTTGCTTTATACTCCGCGCTTCTGTATCGTCTGTTCATTCTCTCCAAAGTCGTATCGCATCCGCTCTGCAGGGAAAGATGAAAATGAGGGCAGACTTTTGACATAGAAGACAGCTCTTTTGCAAATTCTTCTGTGACAATTCCCGGTTCCAGGGAACCAAGGCGGATTCTCTGAATTCCTTCCACTTCATTTACTGCCTGAATAAGAGAAAGCAAAGTTTCTTTTTTGTCCTCAGGAAAATCCACTCCATAGGAACTGAGATGAATTCCTGTAAGCACCACTTCTTTGTAGCCGGCTTTGGCCAGCTTGTGCACTTCATTTAAAATATTCTCTTTTTCCCTGCTTCGCACGCGGCCTCTTGCGTAGGGAATGATACAATAGGTGCAAAACTGGTTGCAGCCATCCTGCACCTTAATATAAGCACGTACATGCTCAGCTGTACGGCTGATTTCCAGTTCTTCATATTCCTTTGTCTGGTTAATCTTAATAATATGAGCCTGACGCTGGTGTTCTTTTTCAAATTCAGCCAGAACTTCCACAATATTTTTTTTCTGGTTATTTCCAAGTACCAGATCTACTGCTTCGTCCGTTTCCAGTTTTCCCTCGTCAGTCTGTACATAACATCCTGTTGCTACTACCACCGCATCCGGGTTCATCTTTTTCGCCTTGTGAAGCATCTGACGGGACTTACGGTCTGCAATATTTGTTACCGTACAGGTATTTATTACGTAAACATCAGCACCTGGTTCAAAAGGTACAATTTCATACCCTGCCTGTTCCAGAAGCTGCTGCATAGCTTCCAGCTCATAAGAGTTTACTTTACATCCAAGATTGTGTAATGCAACCTTTTTTTTTCATTTTTTCCTCCAAACTAGTACTGTCCACACCATGCAGGATAATTTCTCCGCGGTGCACAGAATTCATGCAAATACGTGATTTCGTGCCGCACTTCCCGGATCTTCTGTAAATTTCATTCACGAAAAGCATCCCGCGGAATATTACCAGTACACAGTAATGTTGTAAATTTTTTATACATTTTCACTAATTCTGCTGCCATTTTTTCTCTTTTTTCACCTTGACTTTTATCCTGCCTACAGGTAATATGAGTACTGTAAAGCAAACTACTAACAATCCAAGGGAGGTTATATCACAATGAAAACAGCAAAAATCTCACTTAACTCTATTGATAAAGTGAAAGCATTTGTAAACGAGATCAGCAAATTTGACTGCGACTTCGACCTGGTATCCGGAAGATATGTGATTGACGCTAAATCTATCATGGGTATCTTCAGCCTGGATTTATCCAAACCGATCGACCTCAATATCCATGCTGACGGAGCTGCTCTTGACAGCGTTATGGAAATCATCGACAAATATACAGTTGAATAATTAAATATTCGATTGTCAGAGGAACTGTTCACAGTTCCTCTTTTTGTTTTTTCGATGACTTCATGCAGTCTCTGAGTACTTTTCCACTTTTTTACTGGATTTCAATCACTTCTGCAGTGCTAAGTGCCGCTTCCATCAGTTCATCAATTTTCTCAGCCAGTTTCTCCTCTGACTTGCGGATCACATTCAGATTCGGCTTTGTAACCGGATGCTTTGCAACAAAAATAGTACAGCAATCTTCATATGGAAGAACAGAAGTGTCATAAGTTCCAATCTCCCAGGAACGCTCTACAATTTCCTGTTTATCAAACCCAATCACCGGACGATATACCGGTAATGTACACACTTCATTCGTTGCTGCAAGACTCTGCAGGGTCTGGCTTGCAACCTGTCCAATGCTTTCACCGGTAATAAGTCCAAGACAGTTATCCTTCTTTGCAAAATGCTCTGCAATTCTCATCATATAACGACGCATAATGATAGTAAGCTCATCATGTGGACACTGATCGTAAATGTACAGCTGAATGTCTGTGAAATTTACTACATGAAGCCTGATCGGTCCACTGTATTTTGCCACCAGCTTCGCCAGGTCCACAACCTTCTGTTTCGCACGCTCGCTGGTATACGGCGGAGCATGGAAATAAACGGCTTCAATCTTAACTCCTCGCTTTGCGATCATATATCCGGCCACTGGGCTGTCAATTCCGCCGGAAAGAAGCAGCATTGCCTTTCCATTGGTTCCAACCGGCATTCCGCCAGGTCCCTTAATGCTCTTGGAATATACATAAATTTTCTCACGGATCTCAACAGAAACGGTAAGTTCAGGCTGATGTACATCCACCTTTGCCTCCGGAAAAGCATCCAGAATGCTTTCACCGATTCTTGCACTTACTTCCATGGAATTTACCGGATAGGACTTCTTTGCACGTCTTGTATATACCTTGAAGGTGCCGTGATAATCCGGATGTACATTCTTCATGTACTCCACAACGTCAGAGCGCATCTGCTCAAATCCTTTGTCCTCGTAGATCACTACCGGACAGATATAAACAATACCGAATACTGTTTTTAATGCAGCTACAGCCTCCTCAAAATCGTATTCCTCTGGGCAGAATACATAAACACGGCCCTGCTCCTTCACAACGCGGTAATCGCCCTCTATCTTAGAAAGAGCAATATTCATCTGCTTCACAAGGGCATCTTCAAACAGATATCGATTTTTACCCTTGATGGCTATTTCTGCGTATTTTATTAAAAATGCGTGAAATATCATTTCATTTCCTCCTGTTTCTTTATGTTATGCGGCTGCCGGACTTTCCCCGGCGCTGCGTTTCATTCTTCTTTTCCTCGCTGCTTCAGTGTCTGGAATATCTCCGAAGCATAGGCAGTACCTGCCCGATCACTTCCAATGCATAATCCACTTCTTCAAATGTATTTTCCTCTGAAAAACTGAATCTCAGCGTACTTTCTCTTTGGGCTGCTTCCATTCCCATTGCACTTAAGGTTCCGGCAGCTTTTCTTTTGTGGCTGGAGCAGGCGCTTCCGGCTGAAACATAAATGCCTTTTTCTTCCAGAGTATGAAGCAGCACTTCGCTTCTCACGCCCAGAAAGCTGGCGCTTAAGATCTGAGGTGCACCTTCTCTTATCTCCATTCCGTTGAGACGAACATCAGGAAGTTTCAGAAAACCTTCTGCAAGGCGTTCCTTCAGCTGATACATATGCTCAATTTCTTATCAAAATCCGTGTAGACCATCTTTGCAGCAACACCCAGTCCTGCAATTCCAGGTACATTATCTGTACCGGACCGCATACCGGCCTGCTGGCCGCCGCCTAAGATCTGAGGCTGAATCCTGGCTTTCTCATTGATATATAAAAATCCTACACCTTTAGGCCCGTGAATCTTATGGCTGCTCACAGAGAGCATATCAATTCCTGCCTTTTTGGGATAAATACGGTATTTTCCAAATGCCTGGATCGCATCTACATGATACAGAGCCTTCGGGCTTTTCTCATGAACCAGTTTTGCAATCTCTTCCACTGGCATCACAGCACCAACCTCATTGTTTACATACATAGTAGATACCAGAATCGTATCCGGGCGCAAAGCTTTCTCTAACGCCTCCAGCTGAACCACACCCCTGTGATCTACAGGAACTATCGTCACCTCATATCCCATCTGTTCCAGGCGCTCTGCAGGCTGTCCTACAGCTGCATGCTCCACTGAAGTGGTGATAATATGGTTTCCGCTTCTTTTATTTGCATCCGCTCCGCCAAACAAGGCCAGATTATTTGACTCTGTTCCGCCAGAGGTGAAAATGATTTCTTTTTCATTTACCTTGAGAATTTTGGCAAGTATCTGTGCAGCTTCACGGACATACTTTTCCGCTTCCACACCTTTTAAATGCATGGCAGAAGGATTTCCAAAATCCTCTGTCATTGTTTTTACTACAATCTCTGCCACCTCAGGATAACATCTTGTGGTAGCAGAGTTATCAAAATATGCTTCCATTTCTTACTTTTCCTCTTTTTTCCAGAGCATGTTAAAAAAAGGCTTTCTGCAAGATGTGCATCACAATTTGCGGAAGCCTTTACCCGGATAAGGCGCAGCAGCGAGCTGCGGCAGCCGAATTCAGGTGAAGCATACCGCAAAGTGGGGCGTGCAGATTGCGGGAATGATTTTTCAAACAGGCTCTGGCACGTCTTGCAGATTGCTAAAATATTTTTAAACAGACTCAAGCGTATACATCAGAATAGACAGCATGGTCATACCTGCTGTCTCTGTGCGCAGGATTCTTTTTCCCAGGGTCACCGGTTTCCCTCCGGCTTCCATGGCATCTCTCACTTCTTCCTCCTCAAAACCGCCTTCCGGGCCAATAAAAATCCCCACAGATTGTCCAGGCTGAATTGCCGCCAGGATTTCCCGGGTCTCTTTCATACCTTGGGCAAGCTCATAAGGAATCAGAACCACATCCAGTCCTTTTGCAAAGGCAAGTGCTTCTTTCCAGTTCATTACATTTTTCACTTCCGGGATTAGCATACGCTTAGACTGCTTAGCTGCGCTCTCGGAAATCTGCTGCCATCTGGTAACCTTCTTCTGCGCTTTCTTTGCGTCCAGCTTCACCACACATCTCCTTGTTTCAACTGGAACAACAGCGTAAGCGCCAAGCTCCACAGCCTTCTGAATGATCAGTTCCATTTTATCCCCTTTAGGAAGTCCCTGGAACAAATAAATCCGGCTTGGGAGCTCATACTGGGATTCCTGGGCATAAAGGATATGAAGAACTGCGCTGTCCTCCTGAAATTCTTCTATGGTACAGTGATATTCCTTCTCACTGCCATCGCTGATCCAAACGTCCTCACCAATGCGCATGCGAAGAACATTTTTCATATGGTTCAGATCCGGACCTGTAAGGGTAATCCTGTGTTCTTCCTCAAGGACCTGATAAGGCTCCACAAAAAAGCGCTGCATAATTATTCCTTTCTGGCTGTGACAGATACCCATTCTCCCTGATGGGTTACCTCAACCAGCTGAAGCCCGGCGTCTTTCACTGCCTTTACCACTACTTCTTCTTTCACATCCAGGATTCCAGAGGTGATATAGTAAGCACCCTTTTTCATCTGATTTACGATAACCGGTGTGAGAGGCACCAGTACATCTGCCAGGATATTAGCCGTTACAATGTCATATTTCTCATATCCAACCGTGTCTTGAACTTCTTTATCATCAATGATGTTTCCAAATGAGCATGTCAAAAGTCTCATCCTTAATATCGTTAGCCTCTTTATTGTCTGCCACTGCCGGAATTGCACAGGGATCAAGGTCAGTTCCCACAACATGAGCAGCGCCCAGCTTCAAAGCTACAATTCCAAGAATACCGCTTCCGGTTCCAACATCCAGCATCTGGGTGTCTTTTGTCACAAATTTCTTCAGCTGACGAATTACCAGCTGGGTTGTCTCGTGCATACCAGTTCCAAAAGCTGTACCTGGATCAATGTGAAGGATCATCTTATCTTTATCTTCTTCCTTCACTTCTTCCCAGGATGGAACAATAAGAATGTCATCTACATAGAACTGATGGAAATATTCCTTCCAGTTATTGATCCAGTCTTTGTCCTCTGTCTGGGATTCTGTGATGGTGCCTTCGCCGATATCCATGTATCCGCGTACTTCTTCAAGGACAGCACGTACTCTCTCGAGAACAGGCGCAGTTTCTGTGTCCTCTTCCAGATAAAAATTCAGATAGGCGATTCCATCATCCGCTGGACCTTCCGGCATAATATCCACAAACATCTGCTCTTTATCTGTCTCGGTAAGGGGCTGTTTGTCCTGAATCTCTACGCCCTCAACTCCAACGTCTGCAAGGGCAGAGATGATAACGTCTTCTGCTTCTGTTTTTGTTTTGATGGTAAAGCGATTCCACTTCATACTATTTCTCCAATCTTTTTATTGAAAGCTGTTTCTTCATAATCACAATATGGTATTTTTTAACATCTTTCGAAACGGTTGTTATCTGTTACTTTATTCTGATTTTTCAATTCACCTGACCAATTACTGATTTTTTATGTCCATGTTACTTCTTTTTATGTGCAAAAACATGCACAACCCACTTATGTCGCTGCCCTTTCTGATAAAATCTCCAGAAAAACTCTACCAGAAGCAACGCCGCTGCTGCATCCACAATGTAATGCTGCTTCAGCACCTGGGTAGAGATAATGATCAGAATTGCAAATACCAGAGAAAATCTCTGATACCATTTCGGCACCTTCTCTGAGCCTTCCACACCTTTCCAGCACATCCAGCTCACATAGCAGTGGATAGAGGGAAACAAATTAGAAGGACTGTTCCCGCCATCCAGGGAATATACCAGAGCGAGAATCTTTTCCGAAAGGGTATTTCCTGGGATCTCCGGTCTTATATTGGTGGTCGGTATTAAAATAAAGCAGATAAAGCAAATAAAATGTATGGTCAGATCTGTGGCAACAAACCGGTAAAACATATCCTTACCACGCCTTGCCGCCAGCAAATACCCCACCGCCCAGAATGGAAATGCCAGAATATAAAACCACACAAATACAGGCAGTAAAGGAACTTCCCTGTCAAATGCCATCGTAAAATCAAAGTGATACCTGCCAGCTGTAAGCGCACTGCTTCCCCAGTAAATCAGACAATTCACTGCCATGATGGTCACAAGAGGTACAATAGACCACAGGGGGATATATCGGTTTAACAAATCTCTTTTCTTTGTTTTCAAGGCAAAACTCCTTTCCGGACTCTTGCGATGTTACTGCTCATTTCCTGACCAGCAGCACGGACAGTAACGTTGCGGCTACCCTTTAATATACAATAAGTAACAAAAAAGAAAAGAGGATATCTCCCCTTTTCTTTATTCTTTTATGGAAAAACTGATTTTTTACTCTTCAAAGGTCTCTTTTAATTTGTCCATGAAGCTTTTTTTCTTCTTTTCGGACTTTTCTGTGCTATCGCCGGCACTGCCTGCAGGACGATTGCCGCATGCCTCGTCAAATTTGCGGAGAGCTTCTTTCGCGTCCTCATTCAGGTTGGTTGGTACCTGAACAACCAGAGTTACGTAGTGATCACCGCGAACATTCTTGTTTCGAAGGGACGGAACACCTTTTCCCTTCAGACGGATTCTGGTATCTGTCTGAGTTCCTGGTTTCACTTCATAGAGAACTTCTCCATCTACTGTATTCAGTTTGACTTCGCCGCCAAGCGCTGCCTGTGCATAAGTAATCGGTGCAGTAGAGTAAATATTCATATCCTGTCTCTGGAAAATCGGATGGCGTGCTACATTTACTTCTACCAGCAGATCGCCTCTCGGACCTCCATTTGTGCCAGGTTCACCTTTATCACGGATACGGATACTCTGACCATTGTCAATACCAGCTGGAATAGATACCTTAATTTTTTTGCGATTGGAAATGTAGCCGGTACCACGGCAATCCGGACATTTATCTTTGATAATTTTGCCAGTACCATGACAATCCGGACACACCTGAACGTTACGAACCATGCCAAACATGGACTGCTGGGTGTAAACGATCTGTCCTTCACCATTACATTTCGGACAGGTAACCGGTGAGGTACCAGCCTTAGCTCCAGAACCGTGACAGGAAGTACATTCATCTTTCAGAGTAATCTCAAGTTCTTTCTCACAGCCAAATACAGCATCCTCAAAGGTGATATTCACGCGTGCACGCAGGTTTGCACCCTTCATAGGTCCATTATTGGCACGTCTGCGGCTTCCGCCGCCTCCAAACAGATCTCCGAAAATATCTCCGAAGATATCACCCATGTCTGCGCCGGAGAAATCAAAGCCGCCGAAACCGCCTGCTCCGCCACCGCCGCCGTTTTCAAAAGCGGCATGACCAAACTGATCATACTGTCTTCTCTTGTCCGGGTCACTTAAGACGCTGTAAGCCTCTGTTGCCTCTTTGAATTTCGCTTCAGCTTCCTTATCTCCCGGATTTACATCGGGATGATACTTCTTGGCAAGCTGACGATATGCTTTTTTTTTTAATGTAGCGTCATCGGCGCTCTTATCAACGCCTAAGACTTCATAGTAATCTCTTTTATCAGCCATGATTTCTTTTCCTTAACTTTTTTTGTATTTGGTTATCTTATGGAAGACGCCAGCGGCGCAATTCCCTGTTAATAT
>ENA-OQEX01000926-OQEX01000926.1-human-gut-metagenome-genome-assembly--contig:-NODE-926-length-12745-cov-5.711999_pt1 | contig 12745 bp, 11 predicted proteins | sample MGYA00242802_ERZ504649 | MGnify/ENA primary metagenome ERZ504649 (study PRJEB26092, sample SAMD00036194) | human gut metagenome | host: Homo sapiens | study: EMG produced TPA metagenomics assembly of... | reverse complement strand
AAGTAATCCACCTGGGGAGTACGGCCGCAAGGTTGAAACTCAAAGGAATTGACGGGGGCCCGCACAAGCAGTGGAGTATGTGGTTTAATTCGAAGCAACGCGAAGAACCTTACCAGGTCTTGACATCGAGTGACGTACCTAGAGATAGGTATTTTCTTCGGAACACAAAGACAGGTGGTGCATGGTTGTCGTCAGCTCGTGTCGTGAGATGTTGGGTTAAGTCCCGCAACGAGCGCAACCCTTACCATTAGTTGCTACGCAAGAGCACTCTAATGGGACTGCCGTTGACAAAACGGAGGAAGGTGGGGATGACGTCAAATCATCATGCCCCTTATGACCTGGGCTACACACGTACTACAATGGCAATATAACAGAGGGAAGCAATACAGCGATGTGGAGCAAATCCCCAAAAATTGTCCCAGTTCAGATTGCAGGCTGCAACTCGCCTGCATGAAGTCGGAATTGCTAGTAATCGCAGATCAGCATGCTGCGGTGAATACGTTCCCGGGCCTTGTACACACCGCCCGTCACACCATGGGAGTCGGTAACACCCAAAGCCGGTCGTCTAACCTTCGGGAGGACGCCGTCTAAGGTGGGATTGATGACTGGGGTGAAGTCGTAACAAGGTAGCCGTATCGGAAGGTGCGGCTGGATCACCTCCTTTCTAAGGAGCACGAACGAAAGTTCATAAGCTTCGGTCAGCAAGGGAGACCGCAAAGTAGAAAGAAAGCATTGTTCAATTTTGAGGGTACTGAAGAAGACGGTGCCGCAATGAGAAGCTTGAAAAACCGAGGGAAACCCGAAAATGGGGGTGTAGCTCAGCTGGGAGAGCACCTGCTTTGCAAGCAGGGGGTCAGGAGTTCGATCCTCCTCATCTCCACCATAAGGGCGCATAGCTCAGGTGGTTAGAGCGCACGCCTGATAAGCGTGAGGTCGATGGTTCGAGTCCATTTGTGCCCACCACTTACCAAAGGGTAACCTAAGGAAAAAGCAAATGTCTTGCTTGCAAGAGCAAATATCAGTAGATGAAAAAGATCATCTGTTGATATCTGTTCTTGGAAAAGGACAGAAAAAAGTGCAGCTTGAAAACAGAATAATGAAAGCAAATGCAAGTGAAAACTACGAGTAAGTAGAAACAACGACATGAAGGTGAATAACCAAAATGTTGGGTAAAAAAATACTACAAATAGTTGGACGCGAAAATTCTGAGAAGAACCAAACGAACAAATGGTAAAGCAAAGAAGAGCGCAGAGTGAATGCCTTGGCATTGGGAGCCGATGAAGGACGTGGTTAACTGCGATAAGCTGCGGGGAGCTGTAAGCAAGCTTTGATCCGCAGATTTCCGAATGGAGCAATCCACATGAAGTAGTTCATGTATCCATACGTGAATTCATAGCGTATGGAGGGGAACCGCCTGAACTGAAACATCTAAGTAGGGCGAGGAAGAGAAATCAACTGAGATTCCGTAAGTAGTGGCGAGCGAACGCGGAAGAGGCCAAACCGAGAGAAGAAATTCTTTCGGGGTTCGGACTGCATTTAGTATTCTTGATCTTTAGTCGAACAGTCTGGGAAGGCTGACGAGAGAGTGTGATAGTCACGTAGACGAAAAGGAGAAAGAGCGAGCAGTATCCAGAGTACCGCGGGGCACGTGAAATCCCGTGGGAAGATGGGGGGACCACCCTCCAAGCCTAAATACTACCCAATGACCGATAGCGTAAAGTACTGTGAAGGAACGGTGAAAAGAACCCCGGGAGGGAGTGAAAAGAACCTGAAACTCTGTGCTTACAAGCACATAGAGCACGTCAATGTGTGATATGGTACCTTTTGTAGAATGGTCCGGCGAGTTATGGTATGCAGCGTGGTTAAGGACTTCAGGTCTGAAGCCGAAGCGAGAGCGAGTCTGACAAGGGCGAAAAGTTGTATGCCATAGACCCGAAACCGGGTGACCTAGCCATGTCCAGGCTGAAGTGGAGGTAAAACTCCATGGAGGGCCGAACCGACCTCCGTTGAAAAGGCGGCGGATGAGATGTGGCTAGCGGAGAAATTCCAATCGAACCCGGATATAGCTGGTTCTCCCCGAAATAGCTTTAGGGCTAGCGTTGTATTAGATTACCGGAGGTAAAGCACTGAATGGGCTAGGGGCTGAGAAGTTACTGAACCCTATCAAACTAAGAATGCCGGATAATTGATGTACAGCAGTCAGACTATGTGAGATAAGTCTCATAGTCAAAAGGGAAACAGCCCAGACCCACAGCTAAGGTCCCAAAATGGATTTAAGTGGAAAAGGATGTGGAATTGCACAGACAACCAGGATGTTGCTTAGAAGCAGCCACTCATTAAAAGAGTGCGTAATAGCTCACTGGTCGAGTGACTCTGCGCCGAAAATTCAACGGGGCTAAAATTCATACCGAAGCTTGGGCTTGACAGAAATGTCAGGGGTAGGGGAGCGTCGTATACGAGGTGAAGTCATAGCGGAAGCGGTGGTGGATTGTATACGAGTGAGAATGCCGGAATGAGTAGCGAGAATTATGTGAGAATCATAATGGCCGAAAGTCTAAGGTTTCCTGAGGAAGGTTCGTCCTCTCAGGGTTAGCCGGGAGCTAAGGTGAGGCGGAAACGCGTAGCCGATGCACATACGGTAGAAATTCCGTAGCCTCCGAAGATTTAAGCACAGGGACACTTTTGAAGGGCTGAGCCGGGCGTTGGTTGCCCCGGTCGAAAGGGACACGATTGAGTGGAAGTCAGTTTGGAAAGAGGCGAGAAAAGCTGTGTGTATATGGAAGGAGCCCGTACCGCAAACCGACACAGGTAGACAGGAAGAAGATTCTAAGGCCAGCGGGAGAAGGGTTGTTAAGGAACTCGGCAAGTTGACCCCGTAACTTCGGGAGAAGGGGTGCTTACGAAGGTAAGCCGCAGAGAATAGGCCCAAGCGACTGTTTAGCAAAAACACAGCTCTATGCTAAATCGAAAGATGACGTATATGGGGTGACACCTGCCCGGTGCTGGAAGGTTAAGAGGAGATGTGAGAGCATTGAATTGAAGCCCCAGTAAACGGCGGCCGTAACTATAACGGTCCTAAGGTAGCGAAATTCCTTGTCAGGTAAGTTCTGACCCGCACGAATGGTGTAACGATTTGGGCACTGTCTCAACAACCCACCCGGCGAAATTGTAGTACCGGTGAAGATGCCGGTTACCTGCGACTAGACGGAAAGACCCCATGGAGCTTCACTGCAGCTTAATATTGGATTTCGGTATTTCATGTACAGGATAGGTGGGAGACTGGGAAATACAGGCGTCAGCTTGTATGGAGTCATTGTTGGGATACCACTCTTGAGGTGCTGGAATTCTAACCTGTGGCCTTGAATCAGGTCAGGGGACATTGTTAGGCGGGCAGTTTGACTGGGGCGGTCGCCTCCTAAAAGGTAACGGAGGCGCTCAAAGGTTCGCTCAGCATGGACGGAAACCATGCCAAAGAGTGTAAACGCATAAGCGAGCCTAACTGCGAGACTGACGGGTCGAGCAGTAACGAAAGTTGGAGTTAGTGATCCGGCGGTATATGTGAGTGGAAATGCCGTCGCTCAACGGATAAAAGCTACCCTGGGGATAACAGGCTGATCTCCCCCAAGAGTCCACATCGACGGGAGGTTTGGCACCTCGATGTCGGCTCATCGCATCCTGGGGCTGAATTCGGTCCCAAGGGTTTGGCTGTTCGCCAATTAAAGCGGTACGCGAGCTGGGTTCAGAACGTCGTGAGACAGTTCGGTCCCTATCTGTCGTGGGCGTTGGAGATTTGAAAGGAGCTGTCCCTAGTACGAGAGGACCGGGATGGACGCACCTCTGGTGCACCAGTTGTCACGCCAGTGGCACAGCTGGGCAGCTATGTGCGGAACGGATAAACGCTGAAAGCATCTAAGCGTGAAGCCGCCCTTAAGATAAGATCTCCTTTAAGACCCTTGTAGACTACGAGGTTGATAGGTCTGATGTGTAAGCACGGTGACGTGTTTAGCTTGCAGATACTAATCGGTCGTTCGCTTTTCCTTTTGTTCATTAGCGTCAATCGGCATTTGAGTTCATTGTTTTGTTTGAAAGTTTTTAAAGAAAAATGGGTTTTACCCCCTTGACAAAATGGATCTTATATGCTATAATTTAATTATAGCAAACGCACCATTAGCTCAGTTGGTAGAGCAACTGACTCTTAATCAGTGGGTCCTGGGTTCGAGTCCCCGATGGTGCACCAAATGAGGCCCGTTGGTCAAGCGGTTAAGACTCCGCCCTCTCACGGCGGCATCACCAGTTCGAGTCTGGTACGGGTCACCATTTTTCTTTAGTCGGTGTTTATGGCAAAGAGGTTCCACCCGTTCCCATTCCGAACACGGCAGTTAAGCTCTTTTGCGCCTACGATACTTGATCATCTCGATCTGGGAAAATTGGTCAATGCCGACACAAGAGCATATGAAAATATGCTCTTTTACATTCCTCTATAGCTCAGTCGGTAGAGCATGCGGCTGTTAACCGCAGGGTCGTTGGTTCGAGTCCAACTGGAGGAGCCAGAAAATGAAAGCGAATCACGAAAGTGGTTCGCTTTTTCTGTTTTATATACCAAAGGAGGTGCGGGAATGCTGCGAATTGCAATTGTGGATGATGAAACGGCAGAAATTCAAAAATTGCAGGAGCTGGTGGAACAATTCTTCCGGGAAAAGCAAGTGGCGTATCAAATCACAAGTTATATCAGCGGAGAGACTTTCTTGGTGGCGCAGCAGCAGTGCGATTTGATTTTCCTGGATGTGCAGATGACAGGAATTGACGGCATTGCCACAGCACGAAATATTCGGCAAAACGACCGAAAGGCTGCGCTGATCTATGTCAGCAACTTTTCAGAGAAAATGGCAGATTCCTTTGCGGTTCATCCTTTTGCTTTCCTGGAAAAGCCGGTCATGCGGGAAAAGCTGTGGATGCACTTGCAGGATTACCTGGATTATTACGAGTCCCAGCCGGTTTGCCAGAACGATGCGCTTACGCTGAAAGGCGAGCATGGCAGCCTGATCGTCCGCGTGCAGGACATCCTTTATCTGGAATATGCGGGGAACCGCAAGGTGCAGATACACCTGAAACAGGACGAAAAAACGGTTTACGGCAGCATTACAAAATTTCTGCAGCTGCTGGAGCCGTTTCACTTCATATCACCACACAAAAGCTATATCATAAACCCCAGACAGATTCAGTCGGTCTGCCAGCTGGACATTATTTTGACCAACCAGGACAGAATCCCCATTGCGCAAAAGCGCCAGAAACAAATCGTGGCGCAAATCAGCGACTACCTGCATCAGCACTTAAAGGAGAATCTCCGATGAACCTGTTTATGGACGTTTTTTTGAACATCTGCACGCTGCTCTCCGGCTATCTGGCGCTGTGGAAACTGCTGGACAAGCGTGAAATGCCCAACCGCTTTCTGTGGAATTGCGCCAAGTGGGGCTATGTGCTGCTGGCGGCATTTTTGCAGGCGTTGGTGAGCCAGCTGCATATCCCGTGGCTGAACCTGGTCACCATTGCGATTTCGTTCGTAGGCATGACAAAGCTGTTCTTCCGCTGTAACCTTGTGCCACTTTTGCTGTACGACACGGCGGTAATGGTCTGCCTGTTTGCGGCAGATATGGTCTCCAGCCTGGCGGTCTCTGTGTCGCTGGGGGATTCCGTCTCGGAAACGCTGCAACGAACAGACGTGCTGCTGGCCCGCTATTTGCTGTGCATCATTTTGTGTTTTATGCTTTGCAGCATCTTTCCCCTGTTTTTCAAGCGCCGGGAACTGTACGAGATCTACTGGTATGAGGTGATTGCCTACGGGCTGCTGGCGGCGTTCGAGATCACTTCGGCGGCATATATTGTGCATCGCCTGCAATTCTTTTCCTCGGGGCTGTTCGTGATTCTCTTCACGATGGGCTGCCTGGTGCTGGACATCTATCTGGTATTCGTGTTTTACCAGCTGGCGGAGAGCCGGAAACGGGAAAAGGAATACTCGCTGATTCAACAACAGTCCAACATCCAGCTTTCCGTATACCGGGAGCTGTCACAGAAATACGCCGACTCCGTCCGAATTGCCCACGATGCCAAGAAACACGTCCGTGCGCTGGAAGATCTTGTGCAGAGCGAACAGGCGAGCCAGTACCGGGACTCCATCTGTGCGGAGCTGAACAAGCTTTACCCGGCGTTCGAACACGAGAATCCGCTGTTTTCCGTCCTCATCAACCATGCGCTCTATCGTTCGGAGCGCAACGGCATCCGGCTGGATCTGCGGCTCCATGATGCAGACTTGTCCATGCTTTCGGACATGGATCTGACCATCCTCTTCGCCAACCTGCTGGACAACGCCATTGAGGCTTGCACATCACTGCCGGCGGAAAAGCGAAAGATCCAGCTCATCCTGGAACAGGAAATGGGCTTTCTCATCATCCATATCACCAACCCCTTTGCGGAGCTTGCACCGCTGCCGCACCATAAGTATGGCTCTACCAAGCCCGGTCATATGGGCGTGGGACTTTCGAATGTGCGGCAGACGGTGGAAAAGTATCACGGCGTTTTCTCGGTGGATACGGATGCTGAGGTGTTTGCCGTTGCGATTACCATTCCGGTGGCACAAAAATGAAAGAACTATTTCCCAAAGGTGAGGAAAATTGCAGGAAACCAGCGTTTGATGCAGATAAAAAGCGTTTGGTGGAAATGCCTTGCAGAATGCTGGGAAACCTGCTATACTGAAACCATAGGGAAAATATGAAAAAGTGAAAAACGTTTTGCGGCAGTGATGCCGTAATAAATTTCGGGCAGCACCGTATCTCCTTGTACGGCACTGCCCGATTTTTTTCTATGATGCAATCAACGAAAAAAGACTTGACTGCAATTTACAGTCAAGTCTTTTCCAATTTGGCAGGGGCACCAAGAATCGAACTCGGGACACGTGGTTTTGGAGACCACTGCTCTACCAGCTGAGCTATACCCCTATGATAGGATGTTTTATACAGGAAACCTGCAACATAAATTATTATAGCACAAAAAATACGCTTGTCAACCGGTTTTTGCAATTTTTTTTATTTGACATTTGCACAAGATGTACACATATCCGAAAATGTACGGAATTCCGGCACAAACGGGGCAGAAAAGGGAAAAACTGCCCCACGGTTTCGACAAAAGCTGACACCGGAATCTGCTATAATAGACCTGTCGGAGATCGAAGGACACCTTGTGCCGCAGCGACTCCGGCAGGTCTGACAAAAGGAGGCTTTATGATGCAGGATCTTTGGAAACAGGTAGCAGAACAGTATCATGTCTCGGCAGAGGAAGTACAGGCGGAGATCACCAAGGCGATCGAAACCGGAATGCAGACGGCGGAACATTCTGTGCGCCGGGCGTGGGCGGAGATTCCACGGCGCTGTGATGTGCCGGAACCGGAAGAGGTTGTGGCATGGCTTGTCATACAGGCGCTGGCGACAGGCGTGCTGCCGGACGGTGCCGCAGAACGGCAGGAATATGCCGTAAAACGGTGACACAGCACACAGCGCCCCGGAAAAGAAACCCGGCGATGATACATCTTCTGACAATCCCTGCAAAAAGGACGGCAAAGCGCCGTCCTTTTTGCGTTTCAGACAGCCGCTTTTTCTGGAAGGATTTTTTTACTGGTTCACAATAAATCCAAAGAAACCGCCGGAAAATCCCTTGCATCTTCCGGGAAACTGTGCTATACTAAATAGTATACAGTATCGCCGCCGGATAGAACGGCGGAGACGGAAAAAAGCAATCCGGATACTGACATTGAAGAGAAAGAAGTGCAAAATACAATGACAAAAATTACAATATTCTCCGGCTTTCTGGGCGCCGGCAAAACCACTTTGATTCAAAAGCTGATTCGTGAGGGCTATGTAGGCGAAAAGCTGGTGCTGATCGAAAACGAATTCGGCGAGATCGGCATTGATGGCGGCTTTTTGCAGGATGCCGGCGTAGAGATCACCGAGATGAACTCCGGCTGTATCTGCTGCAGCCTGGTGGGCGATTTCGGCAAGGCACTGGAAAAGGTGCTGGAACAGTATCACCCGGACCGCATCCTGATCGAACCGTCCGGCGTCGGCAAGCTGAGCGACGTTATCCGTGCCGTGCAGAACATCCACGCCCATGACGTAGAGCTGGACGGCTTTACCACAGTGTAGATGCCAAGAAGTGCAAGATGTATCAGAAGAACTTCGGAGAATTTTTCAATAACCAGATCACATATGCCAGCTGTCTGATTCTGAGCCACACCGCAGGTCTGTCACAGGATAAGCTGGATGACTGCGTGCGCCGTCTGCGTACCTGCAACGAAAAAGCGCCTATTGTCACCACAGACTGGGATCAGCTCACCGGCAAGCAACTGGTAGAGGCAATGACCCAGAAGAACACCCTGGATGACGAACTCCAGGAACTGCTGGCTGAGGCTGCAGAGCATGACCACCACCATCATCACGAGCATGATGACCACGAGCATGAACATGAGCATGAGCATCATCACCACGACCATGAGGAGCATGACGAGAACTGCACCTGCGGCTGCCATGACCACGATCACGACCATGAGCATGAACACCATCATCACGACCACGAGGAACACGACGAGAACTGCACCTGCGGCTGTCACGATCATGACCACGATCACGAGCATCACCATCACCACCATGCAGATGAAGTGTTCACCAGCTGGGGCGTAGAGTCTGCACAGAAGTATACCCAGGAGGAGATCACCAATGCGCTGAAGGCACTGGAAGATGCAGACAAGTACGGCATGATCCTGCGTGCAAAGGGCATTGTCCCGGCAGAGGACGGCACATGGATCCACTTCGACTATGTACCGGGAACCCCGGATGTCCGCACCGGCAGCGCCGGCACGACCGGACGGCTTTGCGTTATCGGCTCCGGCATTCATGAGGATGCCTGGCAGCCCTGTTCCACGCAGAATAAAAGGAGGACAACAACATGGCAGGAGGACAACAGCCCCAGGAAAACGACGTTCCGGTATACCTGTTTACCGGCTTTCTGGAGGCAGGCAAGACCAAGTTTATTCAGGAGACCTTAGAGGACAAGCGGTTCAATTCCGGCGAAAAGACCATGCTGCTGCTCTGTGAAGAGGGCGAAGAGGAATACGACATTTCCGCAATGCCCTGCCAGGATATCTACATCCGTACCATCGAAGAGCCGGAAGAGCTGAACCCGGCGCACCTGGAGGAACTGCTGAAAGAATGCGGCGCAACCAGAGTGTGCTGGAATACAATGGTATGTGGCAGCTCCAGCAGCTGTTCCAGAATCTCCCGGACGACTGGGCGGTATACCAGGAAATGTTCTTTGCGGATGCGACCACATTCCTACAGTATAACGCCAATATGCGTAGTCTGGTAGTGGACAAGCTGAACACCTGTGAACTGGTGGTATTCAACCGTTTCACCAAGGACATGGACAAGATGGAATTCCATAAGCTGGTGCGTGGCGTCAGCCGCCGGACAGACATCGCCTATGAATACACAGACAACCACGTAGAATACGACGAGATCGAAGATCCGCTGCCGTTCGATGTTAACGCACCGGTGATCCGCTTGGCAGACACAGACTTCGCTCTGTGGTACCGGGACATTATGGAAGACCCGAAGAAGTATGACGGCAAGACGGTTTCGTTCCGTGGCATCGTGGCAGTAGACCCGACATTCCCGCCGAATACCTTTGCGGTGGGCAGACACGTGATGACCTGCTGCGTGGAGGATATCACTTACAGCTGCGTTGTGGCAGAGTGGGAAAAGGCAAATATGCTCCAGACACGGCAGTGGGTGCAGGTAACGGGTAAGATCCATGTGCAGAGACATAAGCTGTACCGTGGAAAAGGCCCGGTGCTGCAAGTGCAGGAAGTCGTGATGACCAGCGCACCAGAGCAGGAAGTGGCAACGTTCTATTAAGACGAAACATACACATGGTGGAAAACTGCGCCGGACAATAAAGTTTTTCGATCCAGCAGTTTTTCAAAAATGCTGGCGAGGACTAGGGCGAGAAGCCCTGGTCGCTGTCCTCGATAAAGTAGGGGCGATGCCCAGCCCGTTGCCCAGCGGAAATGGCAACGGCAGACTTGCCCAAGGATAGCAAGCCACATCGCCCCGGTGTCTTACGAGGAAAACGGGTTCGGTATAGCAAAGCTGCGTTCAAAAAGAAATATCTTGGAAAAGTCCCAGCGGGATTTTTCCAACGTATGTTTCCACCCATTCCGCACAAACTCCCTACAGCTGCAAATGCAGCCAAGGGAGGCGAATGCAGATGAAAAATCGTTGGACAGCCGGCTTGTTGTCCGGTCTGCTGACAGTGGCGCTGCTCCCGGTGACTCCGGTCAGCGCCGTCAGCGGCGAAGTGATCGGCTATGGACAGGGAACCGCCGTGGACAGTGAAAACCGTCCTCAGGATGCCGTGGCATTCGACGCACAGTATGCGCAGTACGGCGCCTATGCCACCACACCCGACCGCAGCCGCATCCTTCTGACCTTTGACCAGGGCTATGAAAACGGCTATACCGGACAGATCCTGGACACGCTGAAAGAAAAACAGGTGAGCGCCGTCTTTTTCCTCACCGGCGACTACGCCAAAAAGGAAACTGACCTTGTGAACCGCATGATTGCGGAGGGACACGTCCTGGCAACCACGGCATGACCCACGCCAGCCTGCCCACGCTGACCGAATCCGAGGCAAAGGCAGAGATTCTGGATCTGCACCAGTATGTGCTGGACAATTACGGCTATGAAATGCAGTATTTCCGGTGTCCCTGCGGGGAATACTCCGAGGCAGCGCTGGAGACGGCACAGGAATGCGGCTACCGCACCTTGTTCTGGAGCGATGCTATGTGGACTGGAAAACCGATGCACAGCCCGAACCGGCACAGTCGCTGGAACGGCTGAAGGCACACGCCCACGGCGGCGAGATTCTCTTGCTGCACTCGGTGTCTTCGACCAATGCGGCGATCCTGGGCGACCTGATCGACGCACTTCGTGCAGAGGGCTACACCCTGTAGCGATTCGCAGAAAATGACCGAACAACCCGGCTTTTGTCCGGGTTGTTTTTGCACAGGACACGGGAACTTGTACATATCCTACAACAATGCTATGATTTCACAGGGGAAGCTATGTGCAATACATCGAAAATTCAAAAAGCATAGAAAACCTATTGACACCATAGGTGAAATGTGATATAATACAACCATAGCAACGAAACCGAACCGAAAAATGCCGGAAACGGCAGCGGACATGATAGAAAGGAATATGGATTATGGCAAATCAGGAATATCGTTTTGAAACCAAGCAGGTACATGTGGGACAGGAACAGCCGGACCCGACCACTGACGCAAGAGCAGTGCCGATCTATGCGACCACCTCTTATGTGTTCAAGGATTCTGCACAGGCAGCAGGCCGTTTTGGTCTGACCGAACCGGGTAACATCTACACCCGTCTGATGAACCCGACCAACGACGTATTTGAAAAGCGTATCGCAGCACTGGAAAACGGCGCAGCAGCACTGGCAACTGCAACCGGCTCCGCAGCCATCGACTACTCCATCCGCAATATCGCAGGCAGCGGCGACCACATCGTTTCTTCCCAGACCGTATACGGCGGCACATACAACCTGTTTGCAAACACCTACGCAGAGATCGGCATTGAGACCACTTTCGTAGACGCACACGACCCGGCAAACATCGAGGCTGCCATCCGTCCGAACACCAAGGCAGTTTACGTTGAGTCCCTGGGCAACCCGAACTCTGACGTGGTTGACATGGAGGCAATCGCAGAGATCGCACACAAGCACGGTCTGCCGCTGATCGTGGACAACACCTTCGCAACTCCGTTCCTGTTCCGTCCGCTGGAACACGGCGCAGATATCGTGGTACACTCCGCAACCAAGTTTATCGGCGGTCACGGTACTGTAATGGGCGGCGTTGTTGTAGACGGCGGTAAGTTCGACTGGGCAGCAAGCGACAAGTTCCCGGGACTGTCCAAGCCGAATCCGTCCTATCACGGCGTTGTTTTCACTGAGGCTTGCGGCAATATCGCTTATATCATGAAGCTCCGCACCACACTGATGCGTGATACCGGTGCGACACTGTCCCCGTTTCATTCGTTCCTGCTGCTCCAGGGTCTGGAGACCCTGTCCCTGCGTGTAGAACGTCACGTGGAGAATGCGCTGAAGGTGGTAGAATATCTGAAGAACCATCCGATGGTCAAGAAGGTAAACCACCCGTCCCAGGCAACCGGCAAGGCGCTGGAACTGTACAACAAGTACTATCCCAACGGCGGCGCATCCATCTTCACCTTTGAACTGAACGGCACCAAGGAGCAGGCACAGAAGTTCACCGAATCTCTGAACATCTTCTCTCTGCTGGCAAACGTAGCAGACGTAAAGTCTCTGGTGATCCACCCGGCATCTACCACACACTCACAGATGACAGAGGAAGAACTGCTGGCAGCCGGCATCACACCGACACCGTTCGTCTGTCCATCGGTATCGAGCATATTGACGATATCCTGGCAGACCTGGAACAGGGTTTTAAGGCAGTACAGTAAGAGAAATACCGATAGCGATTTCGTAAGAGAGAACTGGTTATCAATAAGAAAAGCGGGGAGCGCCGGAAACCAGCGGCAGTCCCCGCTTTTTTGTTCCGTTTTCTCTATGAGAAAAGTTTATGAAATAGTCTCCTCTTCTAGAGGAG
>ENA-OQEX01000925-OQEX01000925.1-human-gut-metagenome-genome-assembly--contig:-NODE-925-length-12769-cov-1.896931_pt1 | contig 12769 bp, 14 predicted proteins | sample MGYA00242802_ERZ504649 | MGnify/ENA primary metagenome ERZ504649 (study PRJEB26092, sample SAMD00036194) | human gut metagenome | host: Homo sapiens | study: EMG produced TPA metagenomics assembly of... | reverse complement strand
CAAAGCTCCGGCAGCACCATCAGCTTGGCATGCTGTGTCTCCATTTCACGGATTACTTCCAGAATTGCCCTAGTATTGGCCTTACAATCAGCAACTGTAACCTGCGGCGTTCCTGCCGCTACTTTAATAAATCCCTGATTCATATCCTAATCCTCTCTTATCCTACCATTTCCACGCCTTAGAGTGTGTTTGAAAAAGGCTTTCTGCAAGATGTGCGTCACAATTTGTGGGAGATTTCGCCCGGATGAGGTTGCCGTAGCGGGCTACGCAACCGAATTTGGGTGAAATATACCACAATCTGCACACCAGTCACCAGTGCAAACTCTATGACGGAAAATAGTGATTCTGTCTCAATTCAGCTTATTTGCATCTTCTTAGAATTTCTTTCAGCTCTTCTACTGTAAAATTGTAGTTGGTATTACAGAAATGGCAGTTCATCTCGATTGGCTTGCCTTCCTGGATCATTTCGTTTAATTCTTTTCTGCCGATGCTGATCAACGCTTTCGCTACTCGCTCCTTGGAGCAGTTGCAGCGGAAACGGGTGTCCATTTCTCATTGATCTGCACGTCAAAGCCTTCCAGCACTTTCTCCAGCAGACTCTCCGGGGTATGTCCCTCTTCTAACAGGTTGGTGACAGAATTGATCTTCTGTACGTTCTGCTCTAACCTGGAAATCACTTCTTCCTCTGCAAATGGCATCAGCTGTACAATAAATCCACCAGCCTGACGTACTGTATTATTCTTATTCATCAGGACTCCAAGTCCAACTGCGGACGGTACCTGCTCACTTGTTGCAAAATAATAGGTCAGGTCTTCTGCAATCTCACAGGTCTGAAGCATAACCTGTCCGCTGTAAGGCTCTTTTAGCCCCATATCTTTAATCACAGTCAGGAATCCAGGACCAACTGCTCCTGCAACGTCCAGCTTCCCTTTGGAATTTGCCGGAATGCAGACATCTGGATTTCCTACATAGCCCTTTACATTTCCCTGGGAATCGGCAGTTACCGTAATTCCCTGAAGTGGACCGCCGGCCTTGATCTGAAGGGTAAGAACATCTTTTTCCCCCTTCATCATGGAGCCCATCATGGCTCCTGCAGTCAGAAGTCTTCCAAGCGCTGCCGTAGCCACCGGACTTGTATTATGGTGCTCTCTTGCAGTCTCCACCATCTCAGTGGTCACTGCCGCAAATGCACGGATCTGGTCGTTAGCTGCAGTCGCGCGGATGATATAATCATTCATGTGTATTCTCCAATCTATACTGTTATAATGTTAATCGTAATCCTATAGCTATTTATCTTATTATTATATTATCATTTACCATGTTCCCTTACTACAAAGGTAAGCCTTCCGCTATCTTCCTTCGGTGGCTCCAGTGTATAAGCATCATACACTGCCAGAAGCTCCATTCCCGCTTTTCCAATAAGTTCCTTGATCTTCTCCAAAGAATAGGCTCTCTGATAGTGAACCTCCTCATCCTTCTCATAAAGTCCGTCCTCTCTTGGAATAAACAGAGCCAGCTCATACGTATTAATCCCGGTCTCCTCATCATAACTGTTCTCCCAGATAAAGCTTCCCTCATCCCGGTTCTCAGCAATCGTAGTATTCCCGATCATAGTCTGATACTTATAAACCGTATTCATATCAAACAGAAAAATCCCCTGAGGATCCAGATAATTATTTACCAGGGCAAACACATGCTCCAGTTCCTCTTCCTCTGTTATGTAATTCAGACTGTCACACACGCTTACCACAGCCCGTACGGTTCCATAAAGTTCAAACTCCTGCATATCCTGAAGAAGATACAGGATGTCATGCCCGGACTCTACCGTTTCTCCATGGCCTCTGCCAGCATTTCCCCGGAATTATCCACTCCGATCATGTCATAGCCAGCCTCTGCCAGTATCTCAGTCATGGTTCCCGTACCGCAGCCAAGATCCAGCACAAGTCCGTCTGTGATTCCCTGCGCTGCAAGCTGCTGCTTCAGCCATTTGCCCCAGGTCTGGTAGTCCACATTGTCCTGGAACATATCATATACTCTGGCAAATTCGCCATAAGCCTGAAAATTATCCATATTCCCTCCAACTGTCACGGACACAGCCATCCATCCCGGGTAGCTGTGTCGTGTAAGTCAACATTCTGCTTTTTCTGTTATTACTCTACAGGCATATAATATACGTCTGCACCTTCTCCATGCCAGTAATAATCCACATCATTCTGATCGTAAACGTCCTCATTATTTACAAAACGATAGGTATTTCCATCAAAGTCAACCCAGTTCCATTTCCATCCGGAGTAATTACAAGGGGATGGCCATCGGAGTTGCGGTAAATAGTTCTGGTCTGGTTGGTATCGGTAAGCTGTTCCTGGGTAAATCCGCCGGAGTTTGTGATTGTTCCATCACTACTTCCATCACCTGAGGACGCAGAATCAGTACCTGCACTCTGTGTTCCGTCAGTGGAACCATCTGTACTTCCCTCAGTGCTTCCGTCTGCACTGTCAGAAGACTGTACCGGTGCAGCAGCTTTCAAAGAAGACTCTCCTGCAATTCCGAAGGAATCAACTGCAGCCTTAACTCCTGCATAAGAAGCCTCATCTACAACAGATCCGCAGATATTGTAATACTCATCAGAGCTCTTATAAATTATGGATCGCATAAACATATCCGCCGCTCTTGGAAGCATCTGTGTACTTCACAGTGTAAGAATAAACGCCTACTCCCTCCACATCACTGGCGGTATAATCCTGGATCTCAAAGTCAGTACCTTCTGCAAGGTCAGAAGCCTGCTCTAATGCCACAGCCAGATCCTGCGTATCCGGAAGCATAGCAGAAGACATGTCCTCTTCTCCCTGTCCATGAAGGATCAGGATCTTACCCTGCTCCGGGGATTCGAAGCTGAGCATATCTGCCTCATCCGCCTTATTGGACCAGGTAGCATCTGGAAGCTTAATGGAGACAGCCCCATTGCTTGATGTATAGGTGCTGTCCTGTACGTCTGGCGCGATGGTTGGCTCCGGAGTAGGTGTAGCGGTTGCTTCCGGAGCAGGTGTCTCAGTTACCACTACCTGTTCTTCCGGCTCGTCTCCGCCAAAACTGCAGCCTGTAGCAGCTGCAGAAACAATTGCTGATATCGTTAAGATTGCTAAAATCTTTTTGTTCTTCATAGTATCCTCCTTATTTCTTTTCATAAGTAAATTTTGTAAATTTACATTATTCTATTTCATTAACAAAACGAAAATATTTCTCGTTTATAAAAATCTCCCGAGCTGTATTTTACAATTTTATTACAAGCCTGTCAATGGATTTCCCACTGTAGAATCTAAATTGTTACTGTTCACTCCGTTCACAGTAACACGCTTCGCGATGCACAGAAATCATGCTTTGCATGATTTCGCGCCGCAACTCTCGGGTTTCTGTGAACTTTGTTCACAAAAAACACCTCGCGGAATATTACCAGTGAACAGTAACTCTAAATTGAAAATATTATAAACTTTCGTGACGAACTTTATACATTTTTTCAGAGGGTGTTTGTAAAATCCTATCTGCAAAATGTACATTGCATTTGACAGCATATTTCGACAACCTGAATTTCTTTTTTATTTTACGCTCTGTTTGTCATACTTTTGTAATATTTATTTTCCGTATTCGTACATATGCAATTTATGAAGTGCTCTGGTAGCTGCAATATAACGTCCCTGTTTTGCGATCGGGCTCTGATCTGCTGCAGGGAACAGGGAAAATACCTGGTCAAATTCCAGACCTTTTGCAAGATAAAACGTAGTAACTGTAAGGCCTTTGCAAAAGCTGGTACTGTCACGATGCAGGTACGAGAAACGATTTTCCACATCAAACCCTGTATTTTCCAGTTTTTCTTTCAGAATGCGGGCGGCATCTTTTGCCTCAGATTCCGTGCGAAGGATCAACGCAGCTGTCTCAAACTGTTCTGCTCCCAGCTGAAGCTTATTCACAAGCTCATCCAGAGCCACTTCCATTGCCTGCTGTTTTTTCCCTTTAAAAAATAATTCTTCCACTGGCTGGCCATGACGATCAAACAGATCCATATCTGTAATCCCTGCAAGCTGATTCGCATAAGAAGCAATCTCCACAGTGTTTCGGTAGCTTTTGTTCATGACGATCCTGCGGATCTCTTTTCCGAAAATTTTCGGTAAAAACCCAAGGACATCCTGAGCCTCATCTTCCATAGTCTGGGCTTTGTCCCCCAGGATGGTCATACGGCAGGGAAACATCATTTAAGGGTCAGATACTGAAGCCTTGAATAATCCTGCATTTCGTCTACTACCAGGTGCTTGATACCATTGTGACTGGTCTGGCGAAGAAGGCGGTACTTCATGTAAAGCACCGGATAGACGTCCTCGTACCGAAGCTTTCGCTCCTGAAGCTGTACATGGGGAAGTCCCGGATAGCCGCAGCTTTCCAGAAAACGGCTGTAGATCACATAGAGATCCTGTGTCTCATACATATTTATGAATTTCTCCATTACAATGGCACGTTCTTCCTCATCCATATCATTGTCCCGAAGCGTCTCTACCTCATCAATGAAATTCTCTGCAACTGCCTCCATACGTGATAACAGAGGGATATCCTGAAATTTAAAGTAAAAAAGATCAATAATCTCCTCTTCCTTTTTCGTAAAGCTCTTATATTCCACATCATGAAAATCCATCAGCTCATCTTCTAAGTAGGTGAGATACCCCTCCATCCGATTCAAAAATTCCCGGGACTGTTTTTCCTTATATAAGGAAGGCATATCCGGGAAATTCAGGCTGCGCTCAATCTGGTCATAACGGTCTTCGCAGTCAGATACCGTATCTTTCAGCTGTCTGTAGGCAAAAAGATCAAAGCTCATTTCTTTTAATATTTTCCTCTCCCAGTTCCGGAAGTATATGGGAAATATAATCAGAAAAGATGCTGTTGGGAGACAGGATCAGGATATTGGAGGATTTCAGATTCTTGCGGTCGTGATACAAAAGATAGGCAATCCTGTGCAAGGCAATGGAGGTCTTGCCGCTTCCGGCTGCGCCCTGGATTACCATGATCTTATCCCTGGTGTTTCGAATGATGGCATTCTGCTCCTTCTGGATAGTGCGGACAATATTTTTCAGCGCAGTGCTGCCTCCGCTGCCAAGTTCTGCCATAAGAATCTCGTCATCAATCTTCACATCACTTTCAAACTGGTAAAGCATACGGCCATTTCGAATCTTGTACTGCCACTTGGAGCAATTTCACCGCAGATGGTTCCCAGCGGTGCCTGGTAAGACGCCGGACCTTTATCATAGTCGTAGAAAAGCCCGCTGACAGGAGCACGCCAGTCATAGATCAGCGGCGTATGCCCTGCCTCTTCTGCGAAATTTCCGATTCCAATATAAAAAATCTCCGGCTCCTCATCCCCTTCAAATACGAAATCCACCCTTCCAAAGAAAGGGGAATCCAGCATTTTACGAAATCTTTTTCGCAGATGGATCTGCTGCTCGTTAGCGTTGATCTGGTGAAGAAGTGCCTGCTGGTTATCGAAATTTTCGTAACCATACTGGTCCATCTCCGTATAGTTCTCCCAGTAATACTCATGCATTCCTTCGATATCCTTCTGTCCTTCCAGAATGGACTGGCTGATATGGGCGATCCTGGTTTCTAATTTATCTGTAACGTATGCAAGAAAAGCTGCTCCGTCTTTATTATCAATTGTCATTGGGGGTATACTCCTTTAACATTCGCGCTGCAGCCCTTTCTACAAGTCTTTGTAAAAAAACACCCAGGGCTGCTGCAATAAATGAGTTTTTTCGTTGTCATGACTTTGTCCCTGCCTTCCTTTCCGGCAGAAACTTTGCTCCATTATACATTATCTGCGGGTAAAAGTACAGACAGCAAATCCCTGGATTTTTTCTCTCTGAAGACAAAAAAAACAGCAGTTTTTCCGTATATTTTCCGAAAAAGCTGCTGTATTTTTTTATCTGTTTCACTTACTTTTATGCAGTCTGCGTCTTATCAAACTGGCTGTTGTAAAGATCTGCGTAGAAGCCTTTCTTTGCAAGCAGCTCTTCATGGCTGCCCTGCTCGATAATGTCACCATCCTTCATAACCAGGATCAGATCTGCGTCCCTGATGGTGGAAAGTCTGTGAGCGATGACAAAGCTGGTTCTGCCTTTCATCAGGTTATCCATAGCTTTCTGGATCTGTACCTCGGTTCTGGTATCAACGGAGGAGGTAGCCTCATCCAGGATCAGGATCTTATTGTCTGCAAGAATGGCTCTTGCAATTGTCAGGAGCTGCTTCTGGCCCTGGGAAACATTGCTGGTCTCCTCATCCAGAACCATGTTATAGCCTCCCGGCTGCTGCATGATAAAGTTGTGGATATGAGCAGCCTTTGCTGCTGCGATCACTTCCTCATCGGTAGCATCCAGCCGTCCATAGCGGATGTTTTCCATAATGGTTCCGGAAAACAGCCAGGTATCCTGAAGCACCATTCCAAACATTTCATGAAGCTCGCTTCTGTTGAAATCTTTTACATCATGGCCATCTACTTTAATAGAACCACTGTTTACATCATAGAAGCGCATGAGCAACTTAACCATTGTGGTTTTTCCTGCACCAGTAGGACCTACAATCGCAATTTTCTGACCATCTCTGACCTTTGCCGAAAAATCGTGGACAATGATCTTTTCCGGATTGTAGCCGAAGCTTACATGATCAAATTCTACATTTCCGCTGAGCCCGTCAATAGAAACGGCATTCTCTTTGGTAGTCTCCTCTTCCTCCTCATCCAGGAACTCAAACACACGCTCGGAAGCGGCTGCTGAGGACTGAAGCTGGTTTGCCACCTGTGCTATCTGCTGGATTGGCTGTGTAAAGTTACGGATGTACTGGAAGAAGGACTGGATATCACCTACTTCAATAGAGCCTTTGATCGTGAACCATCCTCCAAGAAGGGCTACCATAACATATCCAAGATTTCCAACAAACTGCATGACCGGCATCATGATTCCGGAGAAAAACTGGGATTTCCATGCTGATTCGTAAAGCTTCTGGTTGTCTTTTTCAAATTCTGCAACTACGTCTTCTTCTTTATTAAATACCTTCACTACATTGTGTCCGCCATAGTTCTCTTCAATCTGGCCATTTACCTCCCCCAGATACTTCTGCTGTGCCTGGAAATATTTCTGGGAGTGCTTCATAACGAAATTGATGATAAGCATAGACATCGGAAGGATCAGAAGAGCAGCCAGGGTCATCCACACATTGATGGACAGCATCATCACAAACACACCGATCAGGGTGGTAACTGATGTGATCAGCTGGGTAATACTCTGGTTCAGGCTCATCTGAAGGGTATCCACATCGTTCGTTACGCGGGAAAGGATTTCGCCGTTTGTCCGGCTCTCATAATAGTTCATTGGGAGGCGGCTGAATTTCTTTGAAATATCTTTACGTAAATTGTAGGTAACGTCGTTGGAAATTCCGGTCATCACATAACCCTGGATAAAGGAGAAGCAGGCACTTGCCAGATACAGTCCTAATGTCCATAACAAAATATAGCCGATTTTTTCAAAATCAATGCTTCCGGTGCCGTTTACCTTGGCTACCAGACCGTTAAAAAGCTCTGTTGTTGCCTTTCCAAGGATCTTTGGTCCTACAATGTTAAAAATGGTTCCTGCAATTGCAAACAGAAACATGAGAACGAAACGGAATTTGTAGCGTTCCATGTATTTCAAAAGTCGTTTCATTGCTCCTTTAAAGTCTTTTGCCTTTTCCCCGGAGTTCATTGCACGGCTCCGATGACCACCCATCACAGGGCCTCTGGCTTTGTTTTCACTCATGCTAATTCCTCCTCTGAAAGCTGTGACATGGCGATCTGGCGGTAAACCTCGCAGTTCTTCATCAGTTCCTTGTGGGTGCCGATGCCTGCCATATTTCCGTCATCCAGCACGATGATCTGATCTGCATTCAGGATGGTGCTGATTCGCTGTGCTACGATAATCGTGGTAATATCCTTTGTCTTTTCCTTCAGGGCCTTGCGAAGCTTGCTGTCAGTCTTGAAATCAAGTGCGGAAAAGCTGTCGTCAAAGATCAGGATCTCCGGCTTTTTGGCAATCGCTCTTGCAATGGAAAGACGCTGCTTCTGGCCACCGGATACATTATTTCCTCCCTGGGAAATAGGTGCTTTGTAGCCTTCCGGTTTCGCTTCAATAAAGTCATCGGACTGGGCGATCTGAGCTGCCAGTTTTACATCTTCCTCTGGCATATCCGGCTTACCGTAACGAATGTTGGAGTCGATGGTTCCAGAGAACAGGACTCCCTTCTGAGGTACATAGCCCAGACGGTCACGAAGCTCATGCTGTGTCATATTTCGTACATCCACACCATCTACTTTGACACAGCCCTTCGTTGCATCATAAAATCTGGGGATCAGGTTGACCAGTGTACTCTTGCCGCTTCCGGTACTTCCGATGATGGCAACAGTCTGGCCTTTTTCTGCCTTAAAGGTAATATCGTTGATGACATTTTCCCCTGCTTCCGGATAAGCGAAGCTTACATGGTCAAATTCGACCGTTCCTTTTTCCTGCTTATCTGGCATTACCGGTTCCTCCGGATCATTTACAGATGGCTCCATTTCCAGAACCTCACAGATTCGGCCGGCTGCCACGTTTGCCCTTGGGAGCATAATGGAGATTGCTGTGATCATCAGGAAGGACATAATAATCTGCATTGCATACTGGATAAATGCCATCATATTTCCTACCTGCATAGTTCCATTGTCAACGCCATGTGCACCGAAATAGATAATCGCTACAGATACACCGTTCATGATCAGCATCATGATTGGCATCATAAATGTCATACAGCGGTTTACAAACAGGTTTGTCTTTGTCAGATCCATATTTGCTTTTTCAAAACGCTCTTCCTCATGCTTCTCACGGCTGAACGCGCGGATAACCGGGATTCCGGTAAGGATTTCCCTGGTTACCAGGTTCAGACGGTCAATGAGAGTCTGCAGCCTGGTGAATTTCGGCATTGCAATCTGGAACAGTACAAAAATAACAATCAGAATGATAGCTACTGCGGCTCCAAGGATCCAGGTCATGGAGGAATCGGTCTGGAGAACCTTGAGCACGCCTCCGATGCCAAGGATGGGCGCATACAGAACGATTCTGAACATCATGGTCATAACCTGCTGCACCTGCTGCACATCGTTGGTACTTCGCGTGATCAGGGATGCAGTGGAAAATTTATGATATTCGTTGCTGGAGAAATGAATGACCTTGCGGTATACATTATCTCGCAGATCATGTCCAAGGGCTGCTGCCACTCTTGCTGAAAGGAAAGTAACACTTACAGCGGCCAGCATGATCACCAGCGCCATCAGGACCATCTGGATTCCGGATGTCCGGATGTAATTCATCTGAATTGCATCCAGATCCTCGCCCATAGCTTCGTATTCTGCTTTCACACCACTGACAGCGGCCTGTGTAAGAATAGATTCCGGCATGTCGGAAAGCTTCTCATCTGCAGCCTCCAGCATCTGTTTTTTGCATCCTCCGGCATTGCTGACAAAACCTGCATTGGGTCCGTTCCTTCCGGTACCTGCATCTGGGAAAGCATTTTCTGGCTCTCTTCACTGCCAGAGGTAAAAGAGGTGTACATCATCAGAGGTTTGCACAGAAGATCGTTTAATTCCTCACGTTTATCCCCTGTAATGCCATCTTTCAGTTCATATGTGTCTCCATCCAGGACATAAGAGTCCTGAACTTCTTTCTGTGTGTCTTCGTCCATAAAAATCTGCAGATTTTCCATTGTGCTCTGACGCATTTTTTCCGGAACACCATCTGGTATTCCCCCCTGCTGGATACCTACGTTAATTACCTTGGAGGTATAATCCGGCAAGGACAGATCACAGTATGCCTGCAAAAACAGCAGTCCAATGATCAGGACGATATAGCCTGCTGATTTTTTCAGATACTTCATTAATTTAATCATGCTTGGGTTGTCCTTTCTACATTTTTTCAAAACATCCAGGCTTTTCTGCCTTTTGCTTTGTTTTTCAGTTTCCTGTGCTACTTTTTATTATGGCAAAAATGTCCCATGCACATTTCTTCCGGTGAAAATTCTGGTGCTGGCATTGCCTCAATATTTTCCTTGATCTGTATGCAGAATCGTTTCATCAGACATAACTCACTTTCGGAAAATCCGGTCAGAACCTGTTTTTCTCCTTCCTTTACCATTCGCATACCTTCATTAATTATTGCTTTTCCTTCTTCTGTAAGATAAATCCGGCTTATGCGTTGATCTTTTTCATCCTGTTTTCGAACTATAATACCGATTTTTTCCAGGCGTTGGATACTTACGGTAACAGTAGGCGCTTCACGCCTAACTGGCTGGCCAGTTTCTTTCTGGCTGCATCCGTCTTCTTTCCACAGAACAGCCAGAATCGGCATTTGTCTTGGATGGATTCCCAGACCTTTTAATTTACCAAAGCATTTTTCCACATACATGCGGCTGATTTCCATAATCAGACGTTGAATGCTTTTCTCATTGTCATTTTCCAAATTCTCACCTCACTTGCTGTCTGAAACTGGAATACAGGCTTTAGAGTGTGTATCACAGTTTCAGGTTCCTGTTCAGCTTTCTTATATTAGTTAGCCGACTAATTTTATAGTTTACACTTTTTCACAAGAAACGCAAGTGTTTTTTGTGCAGTTTATATTTTTTTTAGATTTATAGCTTAATTTTATTGAATTGAAAATATGTATTTATTTTGTCGGCTAATTATTATGTATAAGACCACATTATCTGTTGTCCGGAATTTTCATGGTAAAAAGAATCCTGCTTGCAGGATTCTCCATTTGCGGCGGGTCGCCTGGAGCGACAACACCCCTTCCGTCGCAGTGCAATCCCGCCTGGTAAGCTTTTTATGTAATACGTAACAGGAAATTCCTGTTACAAAAAAATACCGCCTGCCAAGCGGTTTTCACAGCTTTGACAAGCGGTATTGAAGTATTGAATATTGTGATTTCAAATAAACTGGTTGGTCTCTTCGTCGTAGTGGTAGTCGATGGAATCCATCTTATCCAACAAGGATTTCCTGTTCAGTCCGCGGCAGGTGCACAGGGCTTCCAGAGAATCGTAATAATCCCGAAGCTGGGTATTTACATAACTAAGCAAAATCATAGGATCTTTTGGTATCATAAGACTTGGACTCCTTTTCTTTTCCTTTACTTCACTTTAACCACATACTCTCCATTCTCCACATCCAGTACCAGTGTATCGCCGGTATGGACTTCGCCGGAAAGGATTTTTCTGGCAGTCAGTGTCTCTACATATTTCTGAAGATAACGCTTCAGAGGTCTTGCACCGTAGACAGGATCGTAACCATTGTCAATGACATCCCTCTTGGCTGCATCTGTCAGTTCCAGGGAAAGCTCCTGGTCGGCAAGCCGGTCATTCAGCTCTTTTACCATCAGATCAACGATACTACCAATATTATCTTTTGTCAACGGCTTAAACAGAATGATCTCATCCAGACGGTTCAGGAATTCCGGACGGAAATGTCCGCGCAGATCATCCATAACCTCTTTCTGGGCTTCTTCCTTGATTTCTCCATTTTCATCAATACCATCCAGCAGATAAGGAGATCCGATATTGGAGGTCATGATCAGAATTGTATTCTTGAAGTCTACAGTACGTCCCTGGGAATCGGTAATACGACCATCATCCAGTACCTGCAGAAGTACATTGAATACATCTGGATGTGCCTTCTCAATCTCATCGAAAAGTACAACGCTGTACGGTTTCCGACGAACAGCCTCTGTAAGCTGTCCGCCTTCCTCGTATCCAACATATCCCGGAGGAGCTCCGATCAGTCTGGATACAGAGTATTTCTCCATGTACTCGCTCATGTCGATACGAACCATATTCTGCTCATCATCGAAAAGAGTCTGTGCAAGGGTTTTGGCAAGCTCTGTTTTACCAACACCGGTAGGTCCAAGGAACAGGAAAGAACCGATTGGTTTGGTCGGATCTTTGATTCCTGCTTTGGAACGAAGGATGGCATCGGTTACACGGCGCACACCTTCCTCCTGACCGATAACACGTTTGTGGAGCTCATCTTCCAGATGAAGCAGTTTGGCACGCTCTCCCTCTGTCAGCCTTGCTACCGGAATGCCAGTCCAGCGGGAAATGATCCTTGCGATTTCATCGTCTGTTACTACTTCATGGACAAGGCTTCTGTCACTCTCTTTTGTATTGCGTTCTTCGATTTCCAGCTGCTGCTGTAATTTCGGCAACTCGCCATACTGCAGTTCGGAAGCTTTCTCCAGATCATAGTTCTGTCTTGCGATCTGGATCTGTTTGTTCATATCCTCAATCTGTTCACGAAGCTTCTGAAGCTTCTCTACAGAATGTTTCTCGTTCTCCCACTGAGCCTTCTGGGTGTTGAAAGAATCCTGCATTTCCGCAAGCTCCTTCTGAAGCTCTTCCAGACGCTCTTTGCTTAAATTATCGGTCTCCTTCTTCAGAGACAGCTCTTCCATTTTCATCTGATCGATTTTACGGCGCTGCTCATCCAGCTCTGTCGGCATGGATCCAGCTCTGTCTTGATCAGGCACAGGCCTCATCTACCAGTCAATTGCCTTATCCGGAAGGAAACGGTCTGTGATATAACGATGTGAAAAGTGTTGCAGCTGCAACAAGTGCGCTGTCTGTAATTTTAACACCATGGAATACTTCGTAACGTTCTCTCAGACCACGAAGGATAGAAATA
>ENA-OQEX01000923-OQEX01000923.1-human-gut-metagenome-genome-assembly--contig:-NODE-923-length-12819-cov-1.722266_pt1 | contig 12819 bp, 20 predicted proteins | sample MGYA00242802_ERZ504649 | MGnify/ENA primary metagenome ERZ504649 (study PRJEB26092, sample SAMD00036194) | human gut metagenome | host: Homo sapiens | study: EMG produced TPA metagenomics assembly of... | reverse complement strand
CGGCGCAGGAAGGCGATACGGTTTATCGCGTGACGGACCAAGGCCGTTCCGCCGCGCAGACGCTGGAGGTAAACCTCCCCCGCTCTGTGCGGGAAAAGGCGGTGAACGCTGCAATCCGGCTGCTGACCCGTGCGAAGCGCGAGCAGGAAAACCGGATTGACATTGAAAAACTTGAAAATGGGTATCATGTTACTTTTACGATCTATGATTCCACAGATGAGCTTTTAAAGCTGACGATCTTTGTAGCGGACAGCATGCAGGTAGAAACGGTGCGAAAAAACTTTTTGAACGACCCAGTGAAGCTCTATTCCAACATTATCGCGTCACTGACGGTGGAATAAAGAAAATTTAAATGGAATTACCTAACACCGCAGAAGCTTTTCATGAAGCTTCTGCCGGTGTTAGGTAAACACTTTTTACCCTTCCAAGGCATCCCCCTGCACATCTGTGAAGGAACCGGCGGCAATCATAATAAGATCAACCAGCGCCCCAACGCCGAGACAGCCAACAGTCAACAGATAAAGCACGCCGGTGCCCATCTTACCCACATAGAAACGATGGATACCGAGGCCGCCAAGGAAAAGGCAGAGAAAGAAGGCGACCCAGCGGTTGTGGGGTTGCGGGTGGAAGTCAAACTCTTCTTCCCTTTCTTCGATGGAAACGGACTGTTCTCTATTACGAAAAGAAAAAATGACCAAACCAACTGAAAACGCCAAAGTGAAAGCACGAAACAAAAAATCAAACAGGATGATCAGCAAAATATGCGGGTAGTCAAAATAGCGGTCCAAATCAGTTTGAGTAAGGCTGTAAATGCTTGAAATCACAAGGAACAATGATAAAAGTAAGATTGGTATTGCAACCAAACCAGTTACCTTTCCCCTTGCCTGACCGCTTAAAAGCAAAATAGATAAAATGACAAATACAAACATCAAAAGAATTCGACTGTAATCAGAAATAAATTCGTAGGCCAAATGAAATAGGTTAATAAATCTGCCATCCAACAAAGCGACAGGATGATAGCAAAAATTCCAAACGTCCGTTTATATTTCAGATCAATCGCTACATCTTCTAATTCCGCCTGCATAGGCTGAACCATATATGAAGTAACATCATCCGGTGCTTCTGCAACAATGTCGATCTGCTTTCTCCCACATTGTGGGCAAAACCGATCTTCCTCCTCTATTTCCTTCCCGCAATATCGGCAAAACATCCATAAACCCCTCCTCTACACTTATTTTTATTTTATCAGATTCTCTTTTATTTGTAAATATATACAGATTCAACTTTTGAAATGTAGATATTTGTAAATATAGTGAATAAAATTGGGCTGCTATGCCCCGCAAAGCGGAATATAGCAGCCCAATCTTTATTTGCTGTTTTCGTTATCGCACCGTTGCGCGAACGCATCAGAGCAAGCTTTGCCAGCTTAAAGCACTGCTTGCCAAAGGGGATACCGATGATCGTAACGCACAGCACCGCGCCGAGCACAGCGGCTTCCACAGCCATGGGAATCCCACTAAAAATCAACCAAAAAATATTACAGACGACGGAAACCGCGCTTCCTCCATATTCAACCTCCTTGCCAAATGGAAAAATGCAGCTTCGCAAACTTGAAGCACTGCTTCCCAATGGGGATACCAACGATCGTGATGCACCAGAGCACACCAGCAGCCACCCAGCTGAGACCGGTCCACAGCCCGCCGAACAGAAACCAAAGAATATTTCCCAGACAGCCCATTCCAGCCGCCTCCCTTTCTCAATATGCCCACGCCAAAATGCGACAGGCTTTGGTTTCATTCTATGGAAAAAGCTGCGACGCGTCAATGGTAAAACGGGCTTAGGGAGAAAGTTTACACGGCGGGAACAGACGGGAAACAAATTATTCAAATCTATGGCCGATGCCTATGGACGGATCGGGAAACCAAAACTTCCGGCCGATTGGTTTCGAAGAGCAGCAGAGGCTCTCTCCCGTGCGGTCCTTCAATCGATTGATCGGCAAAATTTTTCCGCTTTCCTCATCAATTTTGCGTTTTCTCTTGACAAAGCCGCTTGCCTGCGCTATGATACCATTATATTCATAGTAATTATATAGGAATTGCATGAATAAATCTATTTCGGGAGCGACTAACGTGAAAGGAGCTTTCACGCTGCAAAAAATTGGCTTTTTGATTTGAAAGAGCAATTTACGCTTTACGGAATCGCCATTTTTATTCCTGTTTTAGTCGCCTTCGGCGAAATGGAGGTTATGAGAAACAAATGAAACATACTCAGACATGCCGCTTTGTTTTTCGAGAACGAATGTGTCGCCGCTGAACGAAGCACAGCCAAACATCCTGAAAAAGTGACGGAAGGGAATGGATTGAATGTCTGAACAAAAAATTATCGCTTTGAAACCTTGCAGCTCCACGCAGGTCAAGAGTCGCCCGACCCCGCTACCGGCGCGCGCTGCGTGCCAGTCTATCAAACGGCAGCCTATGTATTTGAAACACCGCACAGGCAGAGGCACGGTTTGCGCTGGCGGAGCCCGGCAATATCTACAGCCGGCTGACCAATCCGACGCTTGATATCTTTGAGCGGCGCATGGCGGCGTTGGAAGGAGGCGTTGCGGCGCTGGCCACTGCATCCGGCGCGGCGGCAATCACCTATGCGGTACAAAATATTGCGCACGCAGGCGACCATATTGTATCGTCGCAATCCGTTTATGGCGGCACCTACAACCTCTTTGCCCATACGCTGACCGAAAGCGGGATTGAAACCACCTTTGTGGACGGCGACAGCCCGGAGGCCTTCGCAGCCGCCATCCGCCCAAACACAAAAAGCCTTTTTTGTGGAATCACTGGGCAACCCAAATTCCAATGTGGCGGCATATAAGAACGCATTGCACAGATCGCGCAATACAAACGGCATTCCCCTGATTGTGGATAACACCTTTGCCACCCCATACCTCCTTCGGCCAATCGAATATGGCGCGGATATTGTCGTGCATTCGGCAACGAAATTCATTGGCGGGCACGGTACGGCTATCGGCGGCGTGATTGTGGACGGCGGCAAATTCGACTGGGCCGTCTCCGGAAAATTTCCCTGCCTGACCGAGCCGGACCCTAGCTACCACGGCGCTGTTTTTACACAAGCGGCTGGGGCTGCGGCTTATGTGACGCGTATTCGCGCCGTATTGCTGCGCGACACAGGCGCAACGCTCAGCCCCTGGCATGCGTTCCTCTTTTTGCAAGGGCTCGAAACGCTCTCCCTGCGCGTAGAGCGCCATGTGGAAAATGCGCTCAAAGTGGCGGCATATCTTTCAAACCATCCGAAGGTGAAGCGCGTCAATCACCCCTCTGCCGGGTAGCCCGACGCACGCCCTCTATGAGCGCTATTTCTCACGCGGCGGCGGCTCGATTTTCACTTTTGAAATGGAGGGCGGCGAGGCGGCGGCAAAAGCGTTCATCGACCGGCTCAACATCTTCTCCCTGCTGGCAAATGTGCAGATTTGAAATCTCTCGTCATTCATCCCGCAAGCACGACGCATTCCCAACTCAACAAGGAAGAATTGGAGGAATGCGGAATCTATCCGGGCACGGTACGGCTCTCTATCGGCACGGAGCATATTGACGACTTGCTGGAGGATTTAGCGCAGGCGCTGGCATAATACGAAAGGGCGCGTTGCATCATTGAATCTACGCAGAAATAACGGGAGTGTTGCAAAATGAAATATTTTGCAACACTCCCGTTTATTACAAACGAAGTGAGTAACAAAGCAATGCTTGCCGTAGCCACACCGGCATGGGCGCAGCAAGCCACGTTCGCCCGTATGAACAGCTTGCGTCATCTACCAATTGGAACCCCACATTATTTTTCTATTTCCCCTGGCAAGAACGGCGAACGCAAAACTGCCCCCTGCTTTGCTCATTGCTTTTGGCTAATCTTGCCGCTCTCACGGTCTTTGATATAAGAAGACGTGGTGGGAATAACGAAACGCATTCCCTTCTCGACGATTTCAAAGGTGCGATCCGTTACATACTCGCACTCGCCATCAATATTGACGGCCGCCGGGGTGTCGCTGTGAATCGTCATCTTTTTGCCGCGGCTGAAATGGGTGATATCCCAGCCAGATGCATACCTTTTTTATACTTCGGCAGGAGCGTCAGCAGCTTGAGCTACCATTTTTCTTCTCCACTACAATAAAATCGAGCACGCCGTCATCCGGCACTGCGAGCGGGGCCGCTTTATAGCCGCCGCCATACCAGCGGGAGTTCGCGCCCACGCAAAACAGCAGCGTCATCTTTTTTGGCTCACCGCCGTCGATGGAAACGGTAAACTCATTATTAAGCTTACGGAAAACGCAATAAACCGCCGCAGCCGTATAAGCCATATCGCCCTTCATAAACGGGAGTTTCTTGAAGGCTGCCTGCTTTGCGCAAACCTCGGCATCAACGCCCATGGAGCACTGGTTGATGGCAATCTTATCGCCGCACTTGATGCAATCCAGCTCAAGGGCGGTGCCATTGACCTGTGCGTCAATATTCAAAAACTGCTCCTGTGTGCCAAAAAGCCGGATAAAATCATTCCCCGATCCAAGGGGCAGCACCGCTACTTCCGCATTGGGGTGGCCAAATGCGCCGTTGACCGCCTCAAATAGCGTTCCGTCGCCGCCGCAGGCATAAAAGCGAACCGGCTGGCCCTTCGACGCCTCCGCCCGAATAAGTCCTGCGCGGCATGGGGGGAATCCGGCACATGGATTTCTGCATCCAGGTTATGCTCGTTTATGTACGCTTCAATCTGGGGCCGGATTAGCTCCAACGCCTTCCCCTTGCCTGCGCGCGGGTTGATAATGAACACATGCTTCATGCAATGATACCCTCCTGATGAAAATATATTGACTGGCAAGTAAACGAAACTGCGCCCATCGCAGCAGGCGCCCTGTGAAATCAGGCGCATTGCCTCTCCCACGAAAATTTTTTGTTCCCTTTCCTACAAAACCGTTGAAACAAAAAGTTTCCTTCTTACCGCGCCTATTCGATACAAAGAATTGGGCCGGACGTCCGCACATCAGGTGCAGTAGATCGTTTACTTGAAATACATATAAAGCTGGCATTTGATCATACCATTATATAACTTCCGCCTTTTATCAGCTCTTCTGCCGAACAAAGATTCAAATTGTTCAGATGGGCTAATAATATAATAACTCCATCCGCGTTTTTTGTCAAACTTTTTCCCCATAATTCTATATAATTCATTGGCCTGCTGAATATCGAGCATTCGCTCGCCATAGGGAGGATTGCAAATGAGCGTGCCCTTTTCTGTTTCGGGGGCGAAATCTCGCAAATCTGCCTGTTTCCATGCAATATTTGCCTGAACGCCTGCGCGCAGAGCGTTGGCCTTCGCAAGCTCGAGGGCATCCGCATCGATATCAGAGCCATAGGCCTGAAAATGCACATCCCGCTTGACCAAGTCGCGCGCACGCTCGCGCTCCTGTGCCCATGCGCTTTGGGGCAGGGCATCCCACCGTTCGGCAGCAAAATTACGGTTGACGCCGGGCGCAATATTTTGAGCCATCATTGCCCCCTCAATTAAAATCGTGCCTGAGCCGCACATCGGGTCATAGAGCGTATGATAATCCGCAAGCGGGCAAGGCTGCAAAGAGAGGCGGAGAGCGTTTCCTTCAAAGGCGCATAATTGGCCTGTAGGCGGTAGCCGCGCTTATGAAGCCCCGCGCCGGAGGTATCCAGCAGGAGGCTTGCTTCATCCTTCATGATAGAAAATTGGATTTGATGGATAGGCCCCGTCTCTTCAAACCACGGAATATGATAAACACTTTTGAGCCGCTCTACCACCGCTTTCTTGATGATCGCCTGGCAATCACTCACGCTGAAAAGCGCTGAGTTGATGGAATACCCTTTCACGGGGAAGGCATCCCCCCTGCCGATCCACGCTTCCCAAGGAAGCGCTTTTGTCCCCTCAAACAGCTCGTCAAAGGTTCTGGCGGGAAAGGAACCGATCAAGATTTGAATGCGCTCGGCAAATCGGCAATTGATATTGGCACGCGCAAGAAGATTCGCATCTCCGGAAAAGAGCACGCGCCCATTCTCTGCCGCCACATCAATTGCGCCCATATCGCGCAGTTCCTGTGCAATAAGGCTTTCCAAACCTAGAAGGCACGGCACTACACAGCGGATTTTCAGCTCGTTGCTTTGCATAAAATGATAACCATCCTTTTTGCCAATACTAATTCTCATGCTATACCCGAATGGCGGGCATCTACTCCAACAAAAGAGGCGCCAGGCAAGCCCTGCCGCCTCTTCTGCTTATTTTATACGGATTGCGCCCAATGCGCAATCAAAACTTTCGGGAAACTCCTGCCAGCTGCCCTGCATTTATAGGGTATCCGGCTCAATCAAACCATAGCCGCCGTCTTTGCGGCGGTAGACGACATTAATCTGGTTAGTCACCGCATTGAGGAACACATAGAATTGATGACCCAGCAGATTCATCTGCAAAATTGCCTCATCCACATCCTGCGGCTTGTTCAGAGGAATCTTTTTTGTGCGTACCACATCGAAATCCAGCTCCTCTGAAACCGGCTCCATATCCGTATACGCATCAAACGCTCCGGAACGCAGCCTCTTTTCCACCCGGTTTTGTTTTTACGGATCTGTCGTACCAGAGAATCAACGCAGCGTCCAGCGCATCCTCCATATCCTCCGCCCGCTCTTCCGCACGGAAAATCATGCCGCCGTGCGCGACGGTGATCTCCACAATCTTGGCGGATTTCTCCACGGTAGCGGTGATTTTGGCCTCCGCCTCCTCACCGAAAAAGCGCTCGATCTTTGCAAGCTTCTTTTCCGCATGTGTTTTGAAGGATTCTCTTGGCGTGCATTTGCGTCCGGTAATGGTTATTTTCATAACGACATCCCCTTCTTCTATATTGAATCCCTGAAGCGAAGCGGTATTCCGCCGCATCAAAGGACCTACGAATAAGAATGCCCTCCTCTTGCTCTCATTATAGCACATATGCACAGAATAGCAAAGGGTTTACAAAATTTTTTGAGATGTCTTGTAACATGGCAGCCAATATTGACCGCAACCGGCAAGCCTGCAATGTGGGTCGCCCCAGCCTCCACATTCACAGCGAAAGCCGTCGTTTTGCCGCCAAAGCCCTGCGGGCCGATGTTCAGCCGGTTGATGCGTTCGAGCAGCTCCTCCTCCAATTGCGCGTAAAACGGCTTTGGGTTCCGCTGGGAAACCGGGCGGCAAAGCGCCTGTTTCGCCAGCAGGGCGCAGCCCTCAAAATCGCCGCCGATCCCGACGCCGACCACCATCGGCGGGCAGGGGTTGCCGCCCGCCATTCGTACTGTGTCAACAACAAAATCTACAACGCCTGCCCGTCCGGCGGCTGGGGTCAACATTTGCAGGCGGCTCATGTTTTCACTGCCAAAGCCCTTGGGCGCGACGGTCAGCGTTACTTTTTCACCCGGTACGATGCGCGTGTGCAGCACGGCTGGCGTATTATCGCCCGTGTTGATGCGCTCCAGTGGGTCGCCCACCACAGAGCAGCGCAGCAGCCTTCCGTATAGCCCCGGCGCACGCCCTCCTGAACAGCGGCCTCAAAATCGCCGCCCGTGAAATGCACCTCCTGGCCGACCTCCGCAAACACAACCGCCATGCCGGTATCTTGACAGACGGGGATATCCAGCTCCCGCGCAGCGTCAAGATTATCGAGCAGATCCTGCATAATGCCTTGGGGGAGCGCCTGCTCCTCACAACCGGCGCAGGAGGAGATGCACTGTGTTAAATCTTCCGGCAGCCGTTTATTCGCCGCGACGCACAGTTCACGCACCGCATTTGTAACCTCTGAAACATCCATTTCCCGCATTAAAATAACCCATTCCTTTCTAACAGCCATACCCACCCCTTCCAAAGGGGCAAGGCCTATCTTTTCAAACAAATCCTGCCGGGGCGCCTCCTCTTTCATGCCTGATATAAAATCTCGCCGCCGCCTACCACCAGCGCCGGTTTTGCGGCAATGGTTAAGGGATCGCAGGGAAACAGAGAGAAATCCGCATCCTTACCGGGCTCAATCGAGCCCACGCGGCTAGAAATGCCACAGATCTCAGCCGGCGTGAGCGTGATGGCCCGCAGAGCCGCCTCATAGGGTAAGCCCTCCCGCACGGCAAGCCCTGCGCATATCGGCAAATATTGGATTGGAATCACTGGATGATCCGTGATGATCGAAATGCGCACGCCTGCCTTTTGCAAATGCCGGGCGTGGCCGGGGTGAGCTCGTGCAGCTCCGGCTTGCAGCGCTCAGAGATCAGCGGCCCGCTCATGGCAGCCACATGGCGCTTGGCAAGCGCATCCGCAATTTTGTGCCCCTGCGTGCAGTGAACAACCGCGTAATTCAGGCTGAATTCTTCCGCAATGCGCATGGCGGTACAAATATCGTCCGCGCGGTGCGCGTGAATATGAATGGGAAGCCCCTTTGTAAACAGCGGTTCCAACGCTTCGAGCTTGGCGTCGAATTCGCACAGCTCCCCTTCCTCCTGCGCACGCTTCTTTTTTTCAATATATTCCCGTGTTTTGGCGAGCTGCTCGCGGATAAGCGCGGCGGTCGCCATGCGCGTGGTGGGTGTTTCGTTCTTTTCATGATAGACGGACTTGGGGTTTTCACCGAGTGCAAATTTCATGGCAACAGGCGCTTTGATGACCATATCATCGATGAACCGGCCGTAGGTTTTCATTGCAATGAGCTGCCCGCCGATGGGATTGGCGCTCCCCGGGCCGGTGACAACGCTCGTCACGCCCGCGCGCACGGCCTCTTCAAAACAATAATCGAGGGGATTGACCGCATCGAGCGCGCGCAGCTGCGGGGTGCAGGGATCGGTCTGCTCGTTAATATCATCGCCTTCAAAGCCGAGAGAATCCTCGCAGATGCCAATGTGCGTGTGCGAATCGATAAATCCTGGCAAAAGCCGGGCGCCTCGCGCGTCGATCACCTCGCCTACCGAAAGCTTTGGGAGCTCCTCCATCGGGCCCGCTGCGACGATTTTACCTTTTAGGGTATCGACGAACCCGTCCTCGACGACCGGGCCGGAGATAGGGTAAATCTTTGCATGAATGATGCGCATAATTATGTATTTCCTTTCTTCACAATGAATCATCTATGCCCATTGAAAAGCCTATTCGAGCCGTTCCGCCAGCAGACTGCCGCCCATTTGATAGGCCTCGCTCATTTCCCTGCGCAAATTCTCATAAAAGGAAACCGCCGCCTGCCGCCGCTGCAACGCGAGCTCCGCCCCTCTGCGCGTATAAAACCGATCGTACAGGCCTTCTAGTTTCCGCTTGTATTCTTGAAAAAAAGAGGGCTGCGTATCGTTGAAGCCGTCGGATACTTCCCCCTCCTCCGTCAAGGAATACAAGGGTTCCCCAGCCTGGCCTTTATAACATATCGTGCGGGCAAGCCCGATTGCACCTGTCACATCGAGCTTGTCGGCGTCAAAAAGAATCTTTTCCTCCGGGGTGACCGGCGGGCGGTCGGACCGAAACCGATGCCTTTCAATACAGGAAGCAACCTTCTCCGCAAAAGTGGGCGGAAATCCATTTTGAACAAGAAAGGCCAACGCCTTTTCCGCCCCCACGGCCGCATGGCATAGGGCCGGATTTTCAAACTGCTCCCTGCGCCCGATATCGTGCAGCAGGCAGGCGGCGATCAGCACATCGGAATCCACCGGCTCCTCAAATGAGGCGATATCCAGCGCCGCATACAGCACCCGGTAGATATGCTCCCTGTCATGGGCGCTGTCCCGCATGCAGGAAAGCATATAGGCCTCGATCAACCTGTAATCCTTCGTTTTCATGTAAATCCCCCCTTTTTTGTAACCGCTGATTGAACCGGTGCTTCCTTTACAGCGAGAAGCTTTCCGGTAGGAGCTGGGCGAGCGTGAACGCCCGGATTGCTCCGTCCGCCCCGCCGAGCAGGATGCGGAAATCGTCGAAACAGAATTCCCGCATGACCTGGCGGCACACGCCGCAGGGCGGGCAAAAGCCGGAACACGTGCCTCCTTCCCGCCGACGATCGCGATGGCTGTAAACGCCCGCTCCCCCTCGCTGACAGCCTTTGCAAACGCCGTGCGCTCCGCGCAAATGGTGGGTGAATAGGAGGAATTTTCAATATTGCATCCGAGATAGACCGCTCCGCTCTCTGCCAGCAGCGCCGCGCCAACCTGAAAGCCGGAATAGGGCGCGTAAGCGCGCGCCATAGCCGCCCGCGCAAGGGAGACGAGCTCTGAATCTGTCATAAAAGGTCCGTCCTTTCAATCCGGTTGGAATCCCATGGAGGTTATCACACTTTTCGGAGCATTCCTGCAAAGCTCTCGCCCGCAAGCGGGCCGTCCGCGCCCAAAAGCTCCAGAACCGTTTTGCCAATATCCGCAAAACTCTTCCGCGTGCCCAGCGGCACAGGGGCAATTTTTTCTCCATAGACGAGCAGCGGGATATATTCTCTCGAATGGTCGGTGCTCGGCGTTGCGGGATCGCAGCCGTGATCGGCGGTGATCATAAGCACATCATCCGCCCCCAAATGCGGCAGAAAACCAGCCAGCCAGCCGTCAAAGGCGGCAATGGCGGCGGCGTAGCCGGCCACATCGTTGCGGTGGCCATACAACATATCAAAATCAACAAGATTGACAAAGCAGAGGCCGCGAAAATCCTCGTTTCCAGCCGCCTTGTCTGCGCCATGCCATCCGCATTTCCTTTGGTTGGGATCGCGCGGGAGACGCCGCGCCCAGCAAAAATATCGCTGATTTCCCCACGGCGAACGTTCCCCGGCCCTGCTCCCGCAGCAGTCGAGCATTGTACGCCCGGAGGCTCCAGGGAAAAATCGTGCCGGTTTGCCGTGCGCGTGAAGTGCGGATACACGCCGGTAAAAGGTCGGGCGATCACGCGACCCACCGCATGTTTGCCCGTGAGCACTGCGCGCGCTTGCGGCAGATTTCATAGAGCTCCTCCGGCGGGATAAGCGATTCATGCGCCGCGATTTGAAAAACACTGTCCGCGGAGGTATAGACGATCAGCTTGCCGGTCTCCAAATGCGCCCGGCCATAATCCAGGATGACCTGCGTGCCGGAATAGGGGCGGTTGCAGAGCACGCCGCGCCCAGTGGCCTGTGTGAAAGCGTCGAGCACCTCTGCGGGAAGCCATCCGGATACGTCGGCAAAGGATGATCGGAAACCAGGCCCGCGATCTCCCAGTGCCCGGTTGTCGTATCCTTGCCCTTTGAGCGCTCAACGCAGCGGCCGTAGGCGGCAAGCGGCGCATTCACACCCTCCCGGCAATCCACACCCTCGATGTTGAAAAGCCCCAGCCTTTGCAACGTATCCGCCGGAAGGCCGGCGAGTGGGAAATGCTCGCCAGCGTGTTGCTGCCCGCGTCGCCATAGGCCGCGGCATCCGGCAGTTCGCCAATACCAAAGCTATCTAATACAATGAGAAAATCCGCTGGCATGCGAGAGAGGGCATCATCGTTCCTCCATTTAATCAGCTGAATATAGTATACACTGCGCCATTCCCGCTTGCAAGCGTCCCATAGAGGGAATGCGGCAAACGAGCTTAAAACGCTTTGTCCTTGTCAAATCGCACCAAATACGTTAAGATAAAGAATACTCATTTTAGTATCATAAGCGGGGAAAGAAGGTTTTATGTAATGTCGAAAGGAAAAAAAGCTGTGATTATCATTGCCGCCATCGTCGTTGTGCTGGCGGTGGCCGCGGGGATCATCCTAATGCCGCGCCACGGAAAAACGGTGGCGGATACTTGGTCGCCCTATGATACCTACGGCGGGCAGAAGTGGATCCGCACAATCGAAAAGCAGCCGGGCAAGGATTTTAAAATTTTGCAGATCACCGACACGCAGCTCTATATGCTGCCGGGCGATAACAAAAAAGCGCTGGAATTGACAAAAGAGCTTGTCACGGAGGAAAAGCCCGACCTAGTGGTGCTGACGGGCGATAACGTATCCGCCCTGTTTACCGACTGGCTGATCGACGATGTGATCGACTGCATGGAAAGCCTCGGCGTGCCGTGGGCGCCTGTTTTCGGCAACCACGACGGTGAGGGCAAAGCAGATCTCAAATGGCAGGGCGAGCAATTTATGAAGCGGAGCACTGCCTCTATCAGCTGGGCCGAGCAATCTCACAGGCGAAGGCAACTATATCATCAATGTGACGGAAAACGGCAAAGTCATTCAATCCCTGATCCTGATGGATTCCGGCAATCATGATACCTACGGCGACGCTCCGGGGAAGAAACCTCCGCCTACGCCTATATTCACTACGATCAGATCGAATGGTATAAATGGGCCATCCGCAGCGTGAGCGCACAGCAATACGGCAGCTTTGACCCCGCCGGCGGCAAGGTGGTGGAATCCATGGCCTTCTTCCACATTGCACTGCCGGAGATGAAGGAGGCGCTCTTACCCTATCTTGATGAAAACGGCCTAGGCGAGGTGCCCGAACACCTTGGCTTTGGCGCGATTCGTGAAGGCATTGCCTGCCCGCCGCTTAACTCCGGGCTCTTCGACGCGATGAAGGAGCTTGGCAGCACCAAGAACATATTTTTCGGCCACGACCACGCAAATGACGCCTCCGTTGTATATGAAGGCATTCGCATGACCTACGGGGTCAAAACAGGCCCCAGCCCCAAACCATGGAACGACGCGGTCGCCTATGGCGCACGCGGATTACGCTGAAGGATGCGGATCATTCCGTTCGGGTAGAGCATATCTACAAGGCGGCCCGGAGAAATAACATCTTACCTTGCCTTCGCCACT
>ENA-OQEX01000922-OQEX01000922.1-human-gut-metagenome-genome-assembly--contig:-NODE-922-length-12829-cov-2.287435_pt1 | contig 12829 bp, 16 predicted proteins | sample MGYA00242802_ERZ504649 | MGnify/ENA primary metagenome ERZ504649 (study PRJEB26092, sample SAMD00036194) | human gut metagenome | host: Homo sapiens | study: EMG produced TPA metagenomics assembly of... | reverse complement strand
TGTGAAAATGCTGCTTTTTTGTGCAATTTCTACAAAAAGAAAAGAAATAGAAAAAGAATAAATCGTTTTGCAAAAAATCCCTTGACTTTTTGTCGGATTGGTCCTACCATATAAGTATAGTAACTGGTAGGACCAATCTTACTACGTCGCGTATACGCTGAAAAATAGGATATCGGAACCCGCTCATATTTGAAAAGAAAGGAGAGAACTTAAGATGTTCATTCACTTTTTATTAGCGATGCTTCCTATCATCTGGCTGATCATTGCATTAAGCGGATTAAAGATGGCAGGACATGTAGCCTGTCCGATCGCTTTGATCATTACAGTCATTGAAGCACTTTTTTATGGAAGCAAAAAATTATTGATGTCCTCACAGGAGGGTTAGAAGGATTTGCAATGGCAATCTGGCCAATCTGTCTGGTTATCGTGGCAGCAGTGTTTACTTACAACTTGGTCGTACATACGAAAAACATGGAACTTATTAAAAAAATGCTTACTTCTGTATCAAGAGATAAACGAGTTCTTGTGCTGATCATCGCATGGGGATTTGGAGGATTTATGGAAGGTATGGCAGGATTCGGAACAGCTGTAGCGATTCCAGCAGGAATCCTTTGCGGATTAGGATTTGAACCAATCTTTGCAGCAACTGTTTGCCTGGTAGCCAATACGACACCAGTAGCATTTGGATCCATCGGAATTCCAACGGTTACAGCAGCAAATGTAACAGGATTTAGTCCACATATGACAGCATCTTATGTTGTATTACAACTTGTCGATCATGGTAATTCTCGTTCCTTTCCTTGTTGTTTTCATCACAGGAAAACATGAAGGAGCTAAAGGAATCGGTGATTATAAAGAAATTTTATTTATTACATTGATGTCAGGTCTTTCATTCTTAGTACCACAATATCTGACAGCAAAATTTGTAGGAGCTGAACTTCCAGCAGTTATCGGATCTGTATGCAGTATGGCAGTAACGATCATCCTTGCAAAAGTAATGCTGAAAGGTAAGGCAAGTAAATTTGATGTAGAAATCGAAGATAATGATGATACTACGATGACAGTAAAAGATGCATTTGTTGCATGGAGCCCATTCATTCTTGTATTACTGTTCTTACTTCTGACTTCAACATTAGTACCAGCGATTCATGATCCATTATCAGCGATCAAATCAAATGTACCAATTTATAGTGGAGAGGGAGCAAGCCATATACATTTACATGGGTATCAACACCAGGAGTGCTGATCTTGATCGCAGCATTTATTGGAGGACTGATTCAGGGATGTCCAGTTGGTGAGATCTTTGTTGTTTTAGGCAAGACAGTGATTCAGATGTTTAAGACGATCATTACGATCATGGCAGTGCTTGCGACAGCTAAGATCATGGGATACAGCGGAATGACACAGTCTATCGCAGATTTATCGTACGTGTAACAGGAAGCTTTATCCATTAGTTGCACCACTGATCGGATCTATCGGAACATTCGTAACAGGAAGTTCTACATCAAGCAGCGTACTATTCTCCAAGTTACAGGCAAGTACAGGAGCAGAATTAAATATCAACCAGATCTGGCTGGTAGCTGCAAATACAGTTGGTAGTACCGCAGGAAAGATTATTTCTCCACAGAGTATCGCAGTAGCGACAGCGGCAACAGCAACGGTAGGAAAAGAAAGTGAAATCTTAACAAAGGTTATCAAATATTTCGTATTATTCGTTATCATCTATGGATTAGTTTGCTACTTTGGAGTTAAATTGATCTGAAAATGATAAAGATAAAAGATATTAAAAAGCTATAAACTTTTAAGGAGGAAGATAAATGAGTGAGTATCAGTATAACAAAGTGACACCAGAGATGATCGAGAAATTCAAAGAGATCGCTCCAAAACGTGTCTTAGTGGGTGATGAAATCAATGAGGATTTCACCCATGATGAGATGGCAATCTACGGAAAAGCTAGACCAGAAGTTTTAGTAGAAGCAACATCAACAGAAGAAGTTGCAGCTGTCGTTAAACTTTGTAATGAAAACAAGGTTCCTGTAACACCAAGTGGTGCAAGAACAGGATTAGTAGGAGGAGCCGTAAGTATCGGTGGCGGTGTTATGATTTCTCTTACAAAGATGAACAAGATCCTTGGATATGACAAAGAAAACTTTGTAGTGAAGATTCAATCAGGAGTCCTTTTAAATGATCTTGCACAGGATGCAGAAAAACAAGGATTATTATATCCACCAGATCCAGGTGAGAAATTCGCAACAGTCGGTGGAAACGTAGCAACCAACGCTGGTGGTATGAGAGCTGTTAAGTACGGATGTACAGGAGATTATGTACGTGCCATGACAGTTGTATTACCAACAGGTGAGATTGTAAAACTTGGAGCTACTGTATCAAAGACAAGTTCAGGATACAGCTTATTAAACTTAATGATCGGTTCTGAAGGTACTTTGGGTATTATCACAGAACTTACATTAAAAGTAATTCCAGCACCAAAATCAGTGATCAGTCTGATCATTCCTTATGAAAACTTAGAGGATTGTATTGCAACAGTACCACAGTTCTTTATGCATCATCTGGCACCACAGCTCTGGAATTTATGGAAAAAGAAGTTGTTATGGATACTGAGAAGTTCTTAGGAAAACAGGTATATCCAAAAGAATTAGAAGGAACAGAGATTGGAGCATATTTATTAGCAACATTTGATGGAAATTCTGAAGAACAACTGGAAGATATCATTGAACAGGCATCTGAAGTAGTATTAGAAGCAGGAGCAATTGATGTATTAGTTGCTGATACACCAGCCTTAAAGAAAGATGCATGGGCTGTCCGCGGAGCATTACTTGAGGCAATTGAGGCAGATACTGTACTGTTAGATGAATGTGATGTTGTAGTTCCAACAAATAAGATTGCAGAATTCCTGACATATACAAAATCATTAGAAGCAGAAGCTGATTTCAGAGTGAAGAGCTTTGGACATGCTGGAGACGGTAACTTACATATCTATACATGCAGTAATGACATGGAAGAAGGAGAGTTTAAGAAACAGGTTGCAGTCTTTATGGATAAAGTATATGCAAAAGCAACAGAAATTCGGTGGAATGATCTCTGGAGAACATGGAATCGGACATGGAAAGATGGACTACCTAGCAGAGTCTCTCGGACCAGTTCAGATGAGGATCATGGAAGGTGTCAAAGAAGTCTTTGATCCAAATATGATCTTAAATCCAGGTAAGATCTGCTACAAATTATAATTTTAATAGGAAACGATCAATCAAACATAAACAAGTAACATAAAACATATACAAAGCTTTTTTAAGGTTATTTTAGGAGGATATCAAGATGGCATATTTAATTTCAGAGGAAGCAAAAGACTTATTACAGGATGTACACGAGTTCTGTGAAAACGAAGTAAAAGAACAGTGTAAAGCATACGACGTCAGTGGAGAATGGCCAAAAGAAATTTATGACAAAGCCATTGAAATGCAGTTACATTCATTAGAAGTACCAGAAGAATACGGTGGACCAGGATTATCAAGAGTAGACGTTGCGGCACTGATCGAAGAAATGGCTATCGCAGATGCAGGATTTGCAACAACAATTTCTGCCAGTGGATTAGGAACAAAACCAGTACTGATCGCAGGAAATGAAGAACAGAAAAAACATGTATGTCAGAAGATCATTGATGGTGGATTTGGAGCTTTCTGTTTAACAGAACCAGGAGCAGGATCTGATGCCAGTGCAGGAACAACAACAGCTGTCAAAGACGGAGATGAGTGGGTATTAAATGGAAGAAAATGCTTCATTACAAATGGAGGAATTGCTTCTTTCTACTGTATCACAGCTATGACAGATAAAACAAAAGGTGTTAAAGGAATCTCTATGTTCTTAGTTGATGCTGGAACACCAGGATTAAGCACAGGTAATGAAGAAAATAAAATGGGTATCCGTACATCAAACACATGTGATGTTGTATTAGAAGACTGTCGTATTCCAGCTGCAAACTTAGTTGGAGAAGAAGGAAGAGGATTCTCAATCGCAATGAAGACATTAGACCAGGCAAGAGCTTGGATGGGATGTGTTGCAACAGGTATCGCACAGCGTGGTATCAATGAAGGTATTGCATATGCCAAAGAAAGAGTTCAGTTTGGTAAACCAGTCATCAAAAATCAGGCAATGCAGTTTAAAGTAGCTGATATGGAAATCAAAACAGAAACAGCTCGTCAGATGGTTGCACATGCTTTAACAAAGATGGATATGGGATTACCACATTCCAAAGAAGCAGCGATCGCAAAATGCTATGCATCTGATATCGCAATGGAAGTAGCTTCTGAAGCAATCCAGATGTTCGGTGGATATGGATACAGCAGAGAATATCCAGTTGAGAAATTATTAAGAGATGCTAAGATCTTCCAGATTTTCGAAGGAAGTAACGAAATTCAGAGAATCGTTGTAGCAAATAACACAATCGGAAGATAGAACATAAGAAGGAGTAAGACTATGAACATTTTAGTATGTATCAAACAGGTTCCGGATGATTCTGTAGAAATCCATTTAAATGCAGAAGGAACACCGGATTTAGCAAACGTAACACCTGTTGTAAATGCATTTGACACCTATGCTCTCGAAATGGCAGCACGATTAAAAGAATCCTCTGAAGGAGAAGTAACAGTTGTATGTGTCGGAGAAGATAGTGCAAAGAACTCTCTGAAAAACTGTCTTGCAGTTGGTGCAGATCATGCATTTTAGTAAGTGATGATGCATTCAAAGGATCTGACACAACAGGAATCGCAAATATCCTAAAAAATGTGATCGCAAAATTAGAAGCGGACAATGGTCAGAAATTTGATCTTGTATTCTGTGGAAAAGAAGCAACAGATGCCGCACTTGGACAGGGTGGCTTAATGTTAGCTGAAGAACTTGGAACAAGTGTGATCACAAATATTACAGAAATCGCTTTAGATGGCGATAAAGTGACAGCAAAACAGGAAACAGAAGAAGGATACCGTACAGTAGAAGCTTCTGCCCCATGTGTTGTAACAGTCACAAAACCAGAATATGACCCACGTTACCCAACGATCAAGAATAAAATGGCAGCAAGAAAGAAACCAATCGGCGATATTAAAGAAGCTGATCTTGCTGATCTTGAAAAAGAAAAAGTCGGAGAATCTAATGCAAAGGTTCAGATCGTTAAATTATATGAACCAGCGAAGAAAGAAGCCGGAATCAAGATTCAGGAAGAAACACCAGAAGATTCAGCAATAAAAGCAGTCGCTATGATGCAGATGCCAAAGTATTCTAGGAAGGGAGAACAAAGGACATGGCAGAATGTAAGAATATCATGGTATATGTAGAAACTGCAGAAGGAAATCCAGTCAAAGTTGGATTGGAAATGTTATCTCCAGCCAAGAAACTTGCCGATAAAGTTACGGCAGTTGTTATTGGAGGTGGAGTAGCAGATGCAGCAAAAGAAGTAGCAAAGGCCGGAGCCGATCAGGTCATCTGTGTCGACAGCGAAGATTACAAAGAGTTTAATCTCGATGCATATGCTCAGGTTTTAGTAGAATTAGTAAAAGAAGAAAATCCAGAAGCTGTATTTGTAGGTGGAACACAGGATGGAAAAGATATCGCACCAGTTGTTGCAGCAAAATGTAACACAGGATGTGCATCCGATGTATTAGATATCAAAGCAGAAGATGGAGAAGTTATCTATACATGCCCACTTTATGGTGGAACTGTATTGGAAGATGTAAAGATCAAGACAACACCACAGATAGCAACATTACGTTCCGGAGCATTCCAGAAAGTGGAAGACCCAACTGAGGGTGAAGTTGTAGCCAAAGAAGTAAAAGTAGCTGATGATGTGATCAAAGCAAAGGTCACAGAAAGTGTAAAAGAAATCGCAGAGATGATCAACCTGGAAGAAGCAGAAGTTATCGTATCTGGTGGACGTGGAATGGGAAGCAAAGAAAACTTCGCATTAGTTGACGATCTTGCAAAACTCTTAGGAGGAGTTGTAGGAGCAACAAGACCAGCCATTGAAGACGGATGGGTATCAAAGATTCATCAGGTTGGACAGTCTGGAAAGATTGTTGCACCAAAATTATATATTGCATGCGGAATCTCTGGAGCTACACAGCACGTATCAGGAATCATGAATTCTGGATACATTGTAGCAATCAACAAAGATGAAGATGCACCAATCTTTGACGTAGCCAATGTAGGAATCGTTGGAGACGTTATGAAAGTGCTTCCTGTTATGATCGAAGAAATCAAGAAGATCAAGGATGCACAGTAATAAATATCTATTTTTAAAATAGCTTGTTTCTATACTTAATGTATATTCACCATTTATAAAAGGTCAGATTATGGCGTATGCCATAGCCTGGCCTTTCTTTCCGTGTATAATTAATAAGAAGAAACTTTTATATATCACGTCCACAATGCCGGTAAAATGCCAGCATATACAATCCACATAATCCAATAAGTGCATACACAACTCGTGACAGCCAGCTCATATCTCCAAACAAAAATGCAACAAGATCAAATCGGAAGAATCCGATCAATCCCCAATTTATAGCACCAATGATCGTAAGCGTTAAAGCTGTACAATCCAAACATTTATTTCCCATAATAAAATCAAACCTCCTTGATGTGAAATGTAAAGAATTCCAGTATAGTATTTACAAAAAAAAAGGATTTTATGTACAAGGTATTAAAAACCTTAAAATACATTTACGTTTAAAAAAAAGAGAGTATAATACTCATCAAAGACCATGTCTGACTACCGTGAAGGTAAAGGAGGAACAAAGGCATGAAAGTTATTTTTTAGACGTAGACGGAGTATTGAATTCACAGCAATTATTCGAGAAATGCGAAGATGATCAGCTGATTTCTGTAGATGAGGATAACATTAAGAATTTAAAAACAATCGTAGATGCAACAGGAGCAAAGATCGTATTATCATCATCCTGGAGATACGGATGGGCAGAACACAGTGATGCTGTGCAGGACTGGTGTCAGATTTTAGTTGATATCTTAGCGAAATACGACCTAAAGATCATAGATAAGACAGAATACCTAAGCAGTGGAAGAAGAGAAGATGAGATCAAAGATTGGCTGGATAAGTGTGAAGAGAAGATTGAAGGTTTTGTCATATTAGATGATGGTGCATATGAATGGCATAGACACGGATTTGACAAACATCTGGTCAAGACAGATTTTTGTACAGGTGGATTAAGAGAAGAAGATGCAGACAAAGCAATTAAGATTTTAAATAAGAAAAGATTATTCAGCTTTTTCAAAAAATACTAAAGGAGAGTTAACAGATGGATATAAATAAAGTGACAACAGCAATGATCGATTACTATCAAGGCCAGCCAAAGAGAATCCAGCATTTCTTGAAAGTACATGCGTATGCAAAGCTGATCGGAGAACAGGAAGGATTAGATAAGGAAATTTTAGACATTCTGGAAGTGGCTGCATTAACACATGATATCGGTATCAAAATAAGCGAAGAAAAATACAACAGTAGTGCAGGAAAATACCAAGAGGTTGAAGGACCGGCAGTTGCACAGCAGATGCTGGAAGACTTACAATATGACAAAGCAAAAACAGACAGAGTCTGCTATTTGATCGGACATCACCATACATATGATCAGATTGACGGTATTGATTATCAGATTCTTGTAGAAGCAGATTTTTTAGTAAATCTTGCAGAAGAACAAAGTTCCAGAGAGACAATTGAGTCCGTAAAAAGCAAGATTTTTAAGACAAAACAGGAATCTGGCTGATAAATAAAATTTTTTGAAAAAAAGCTTGCCAAGAGTCGAGGAATATGATAAAGTATAGAAGTCGCAGAAATGAGACAACAACTTAACTGCCCAGATAGCTCAGTCGGTAGAGCAGAGGACTGAAAATCCTCGTGTCGCTGGTTCGATTCCGGCTCTGGGCATTGCATGCGGGTGTAGTTCAATGGTAGAACTCCAGCCTTCCAAGCTGATCACGTGGGTTCGATTCCCATCACCCGCTCTTTTATTAAGAAGAATGTTATGCATTCTTCTTTTTTGTTGTAATTTTTTATTATATCGTTTTTTTCAACCATAGTCAATCGAATTATGTTATGATACAATGATAAAAGAACAAAAATCTGAAACACCATACCATAAAGGAGATACAAAAATGGATTACAACAAACTGGCATTAGAAATGCACGAACAAAACAAAGGTAAGATCGCAGTACGTTCTAAAGTAACAGTAAAGACAAGAGATGACTTAAGTACAGCTTATACACCAGGAGTCGCAGAACCTTGTCGTAAGATCCGTGATAATAAAGAAGAAGTATATCGTTATACAGCAAAAGGTAATTTAGTAGCTGTCGTATCTGACGGAACAGCTGTATTAGGACTTGGAGATATCGGCCCAGAAGCAGCAATGCCTGTTATGGAAGGAAAAGCCCTTTTATTTAAAGAATTTGCAGATATTGATGCATTCCCAATCTGTCTTGATACAAAAGATACAGAAGAGATCATCAAAACAGTCAAGAATATCGCACCATGTTTCGGTGGTATCAATTTAGAAGATATTTCCGCACCAAGATGTTTTGAGATTGAAAAACGTTTAAAAGAAGAATTAGATATTCCAGTATTCCATGATGATCAGCATGGAACAGCCATCGTTGTAGCAGCAGGATTATTAAATGCCTTAAAATTTGTCGGAAAGAAAATGGAAGATGCAAACATTGTGATCAATGGAGCAGGATCTGCTGGAATCTCTATCTGTAAACTATTATTACAGTTTGGCGCAGGAAATGTTGTCTTAGTTGACCAGAAAGGTGCATTATGTCCAGGAGAAGACTGGATGAATCCAGCACAGAAAGATATGGCAGAGATCACAAACAAAGAGAAACAGACTGGAACATTAACAGAGATCATCAAAGATAAAGACGTATTTATCGGAGTTTCTGCACCAAATATCGTGACAGCCGAAATGGTATCTACTATGGCAGACGATGCGATCATTTTGCCATGGCAAATCCAACACCAGAGATCATGCCAGATGAAGCGAAGAAAGGTGGAGCAAGAGTTATCGCAACAGGAAGATCCGATTTCCCTAATCAGATCAATAACGTATTAGTATTCCCAGGAATCTTCAGAGGAGCTCTGGATGCAAGAGCTGGACAGATCACAGAAGAGATGAAGATGGCAGCAGCAAGAGCGATCGCAAGTATCATCAGTGATGATGAGTTAAATGAAGAGTATATCATTCCAGGTGCATTTGATGAAAGAGTCTGCAAAGCAGTAGCCAAAGCTGTTGCAGAAGAAAGCCAGAAATAAATGATAGAATTAAATTAAGTACAAGAGCACTTCTGTTCAAGAAGTATGTTTTATGATATACTATATTGAGTCGTGAGAAAATTTTAGGAGATTTTAGGAGAATTCATTCAATGAAAACAAGCGGAATATTATTGCCAATTTTTAGTTTACCATCAGATTACGGAATTGGATGCTTTTCAAAGGAAGCATACAAATTTGTAGATTTTTTAGAAGAAGCAGGCCAGAAGTACTGGCAGATCCTTCCATTAGGAACGATCGGTGCGGGAAATTCTCCTTATCTTTCGTTTTCAAGTTTTGCAGGAAGTGCATATTATATCGACTTAGAACAGTTACTGGAAGAAGGACTTCTTAAGAAAAAAGAACTCGAATCAATTAAGGAAGAAAACAAGGGCAAAGTTGACTATGAGAAAATCAGAGAAGATCACAGAAAGCTTTTAAGAAAAGCTTATTTCAGATTTCATCCAGATGAAGATTATAAGAAATTTATCAAAGACAATGAATACTGGATCGGGGAATATGCAGAATATATGAGCGAGAAGAAAAGTAAATTCCCAGAAAGTTATTTCTGCTTCTGCCAGTATTATTTCCATAAACAGTGGCTTGCGCTGAAGAAATATGCGAATGACAAAGGAATTCAGATCGTAGGAGATCTTCCATTTTATGTAGCCTTAGATGGAACAGCATTTACATACCACAAAGAATTATTTAAAGTCGATGAAGAAGGAAAGGCAACGGTTGTAGGTGGATGTCCTCCAGATGCATTTGCAGAAGATGGACAGGTATGGTCCAATCCTGTATATGACTGGGAATATCATAAGAAAACAGATTACGAATGGTGGATGAAACGTTTACGTCATAATTTTATGTTATATGATATTTTAAGATTAGATCATTTCAGAGGATTCGATGAATACTTTGAGATTCCAGCAGAAGACGAGACAGCTGTTAATGGAGAATGGGTCAAAGGTCCAGGAATGGATTTCTTTGAAGCAATGAAGAAAGAACTTGGTGAGAAGAAAGTTATCGCAGAGAACTTAGGATTCTTAACAGACAGCGTGCATAAACTTCTAGATGATACAGGATTCCCAGGAATGAATGTTCTGGAATTTGCATTTGGAGCATATGATGACAGCATCTATCTTCCACATAAATACAAAGAAAATAGTGTTGTATACACAGGAACACATGACAATGATACGGTTGTTGGATGGTACGAAACATTATCAGAAGATGATAAGAAATTCTTAGAGCATTATTTAAAATACAGTACGATCGAGAGAACAGGAACTGTACATTTAGACTTGATTTCTCTTGCATTAGAGAGTCGAAGCGATATGGTGATCATCCCACTTCAGGATTATCTTGGATTAGGAAATGAAGCAAGGATCAACACACCATCTACGGTAGGTGGTAACTGGGAGTGGAGAGTGAAAGAAGAGCAGTTAACAGATGAGTTAAAAGAACTGATCAGAACACTGACAATAAAATATCGTACAGTTGCAGAAGAGAATGCGAAGAAAGCAGCCGAAGAAGCACAGCAATAGAAGAAATTGATAGAAGAAAAAGGATGAAAGAATTTGGGAAATCTTTCATCCTTTTTTGCATAGAAATAAAGAAATATGCGTATAAAATAATTGATATTAGATTGTATGGAATATGATGTACCATATAAAGCAATAAAATTAGCTTGACGACACAAAATCATAGTGCTACAATTTAGTACATAAAAGCATTGAAGTTTTAAAGTTCAGAAGTTTAAAGCCAAGGAATGCAATCGGGAACGATATTAAGGAGGAGAAAAATATGAGATTAAAGAAAGTCATGGCAACAGGATTAGTTGCTGCATTAGCATTATCCACAATGGTTGGTTGCTCAAGCAAGAAAGACAGTTCAGACCAGAAGAAGATCGGAGTCGTTCAGTTAGTAGAACATGATGCTTTAGATGCATCTTACAAAGGGTTTAAGGATGGTCTTGAGAAAGCTGGATATAAAGACGGAGACAAGATCAAGATTGAATATAAGAACGCACAGAATGAACAGTCAAATTGTCAGACAATTGCCAAACAATTTGTCACAGATAAGTGCGATCTTGTATTAGCGATCGCAACACCAGCAGCACAGGCAATGGCCAATGAATCAAAAGATATTCCGATTTTAGTAACAGCTGTTACAGATCCAGCCGATGCCAAACTGGTGAAATCAAATAAAAAACCAGGAACAAACGTATCTGGAACATCAGATTTAACACCAGTAGCAAAACAGATGAATCTATTAAAAGAATTAATTCCAAATGCAAAGAAAGTTGCAATGTTATATTGTTCTGCAGAAGCAAACTCCAAATTCCAGGTAGGACTTGCGAAGAAAGAAGCAAAGAAATTAGGATTAACAACAGTCGATGCAACAGTATCAGAATCCAGTGAGATCCGTCAGGTTGTAGAATCCTTAAAAGGTAAAGTTGATGCAATCTATTCACCAACAGACAACATGATCGCAGCAGGAATCAATACAGTATCCATGGTAGCAAATGAAGCTAAGATTCCATTTATCGTAGCTGAAGAAGGAATGTGTACAGGTGGAGGACTTGCAACATACGGAGTTAACTACTACAAGTTAGGACAGCAGACAGCAAAGCAGGCAGTAAAGATCTTAGAAGGAAAAGCTGAACCAAAAGATATGCCAATTGAATATCAGGAAAATGCGGATCTGATCATCAATAAAGACACAGTAAAGACATTAGGAATTAAGATTCCAGAGAAGTTAAAAAAAGAAGCTAAGATGGTAACAACACAGAAAAAGACAGATAAAGAATAATAAATAAGATTTTCTTGCATGTAAGATTACAAGAAGATCAGGAAGTGTCTTCCGATTTGCGGGAGGCACTTCTGTGCATTTAGAAAAGAGGTAGAAAATGGCATTAATTACAAATCTTTATAGTGCATTAGCCAAGGAACATTATGGGGAATCATGGCACTGGGAGTTTATATTACATTTAGGATCTTAGATATCGCAGACTTATCCTGCGATGGAACATTTGCACTCGGTGGATGTATCAGTGCAATCCTTATTACAAGGGGAGTCAATCCATTTGTAACATTATTATTTGCACTTGTAGGAGGAATGTTAGCAGGACTTGTTACAGGCTGGCTGCACACGAAACTTATGATCCCTGCGATCTTAGCAGGTATTTTAACAATGATCGCATTATGGTCCGTTAATATCAGAGTTATGGGAGGGCCAAATGTTTCATTACTTGGAGAAGACACTGCATTTACAAAGGTAATGGATCTGTTAGGAGTAGATCAGACACTGGCAACATTGGTAGTTGGAGTCATTATTGGAATCATTGTGATCGCAGCTCTGTACTGGTTTTTGGAACAGAGATCGGATGTGCACTTAGGGCAACAGGAAACAATGAATTTATGGTACGTGCTTTAGGGGAAATACAGATACATCCAAAGTGATTAGGATTGGTGATTTCTGAATTGGACTGATCGTACAGTATC